>JAEIGA010017537.1_pt1 | contig 10912 bp, 1 predicted proteins | sample 9270691 | NCBI WGS metagenome assembly JAEIGA01 (sample SAMN17057246, study PRJNA624740) | gut metagenome | biome: biome; isolation source: fecal sample | host: Bos grunniens | place: China: Xizang | collected 2019 | reverse complement strand
TTATATCCATTTAGGTTCATTTTGTCCGCAGTGAGCTCTCCGTTAATCCACTCTAATAGTCCATATTCGTCTGCTGCCTCTGGTGTCCCGTGGGCAGCTCTAACAACAATAGATTGAATATAATAGTCGTTAGTATACAAGCTGTTTCCATATAGTTGTTTTTGTTCCGAAAAGTCAACCGCGTCGGAAATTTTAATTACTGCATATCTGTCGTTATTGTCTTTGGTATAATATTTCATATCTGGATTATATTCAGATGCAACCATTCTTTTGTCATAGATACGAACGGTAACAGAATCGGATTCAGAGTTTTTCATCCTTAACAAAATATTATCAACCTTATTTGCATCCGTATCTTCATCAACATGATACAAATTAAGCTTCTTAATTAAATTGATTTTTTGCAGTTCTACGCTCTCGCCATTAACTGGAGCATAAATACAATACAGTTTTTTAAACTCATCTCCAATAAGAACTACATTTCCATCCGCAGGAACCGCATTAACAACATCATGCCAACGGTTATTGGCAGATACCCATCGCTTCATTGCGTCTTGATATGCCATTGGATACTTTTTACTGACAAGTCCGTTTTTATCAAATCCAGTTTCTGCTTCTTTTATATCTTCCAAATACTGATCATATGCCTCAAACAAATCCGGTTCCATCCATTCTTCTGTATGATAGAAACTTAAATCCATAATTTCATTTCGACCAAGATTCACCTCTCGAATATCAAGGTCGTCAGAGCCAGTAACAACGAGTTTTGTTTTCAAATCGTCGGCGCTATAACTCACTTTCAATTCAGAGGATAAATTGTCTTTAGAAATAAACACGTCAGTATTCCATCTGGTTCCTATCTCATTCTCCGTACTAACATCATCTTCGGTTTCCTCATAAACATGCACTAATCCATTGATTGAATCCCAATCAAAAACACAACCAAATGTTTCTGCTGCGTTGGTATTTAAAAAGTCTAGCACGTTAATTCGATCCTCACTAAACTTTCGTTCTTTTCTCCACAACGACTGGTCAACATTTCCTATTTTCCATTCTGGTACGTTCTTTAAAACTACATGTAACAGACTTAGTTCAGGCTTGTTTGGATTATAAAATTGCACATTGGCAAATTTTTTCATGTACAATTTTTGATGTGGCTGCGCGTCCGCAGAGTTGCTTACATCAAGATATTGTTTGTATTCTTCTGCGTCCGATATCTGAACTTGCTCGTATGTATACGAATCATTATCAGTATAATTTTGCATATAATAACTTTCATATGGATCAAACTCGCCACTTGCAAGCTTATAAAACGAATCCATATCAGTGCTGTAGTCCAGTCCATAATACTTTTCATTGTAAAGAACCTCAATGGAGTCAATCTCTCCTGTGTTTACATGAAAATTAGTTAGATATTTATTGCTTGCAGCGTACTCAAGAGAAAATGCAGTAACACTCTTTATGTCGTTATCGTTTGATGTATCATCAATGTCCTGCAAAGAGAAATATGCCAAACCTCTGACTAAAACATTTCTTGGAACCTCAAGTTTGTCATACAATGGATGAACTTTTGTCTCCCCGGTCAAAATATCAACATAAGTTCTCTGCATTTCAAAAGAAATCTCTCCATAAGAATTCCATTTTGCATTCAGATTTACAGATGTTGCAGGCAATTCTCCAATAATTTTTTTAGATGTGTTACATAAATAAACCTCTGGTGGCTTAGGATTGTCAAAATAATCCTTTGGTATAGATAATCTCATACGATCACCGCCTTAATATTCGCCAACTTTGCGAATTTCACGCCACTCTATAGTTATGGTACAATTGCCTTCAACTTCAATTTCGTTTTTGCCATCATATAACGGAAGCCAATTCAGGCTAAAATCATCTCCAAAAATACGATTTACACTATTGCTAGCAATAATTTTATTTGCCCCGTCCGCAACAATGCTCTCTGTGCTATTATTGTTTTTAATTACCGTAGGCTCAATCATATTTACAACTCCAAAAAGATCCGTATGCTTGTTCGTCAATCTAACACTCGTAGTTGCAAGATTAGGATTCGACGTTGAAGAATAAAAATATATTGGATTTGTGCTTGGAGCAGTTTTCCAATAATATGTTGTTCCATTAAAATATACCGTATTTTCAACCATATCAGATGTTGCGTCATATGTTGTGTCGGCAGGAACACGTATTACCGCTCCATTTTGCTTGATGGTAATACGAGGATAAACGGCCATTTGTGGCTCGTCTGTATCTATGTCAATGACAATCGTATTGTCATCAGAAGTAGAAATTGTTTTCGTCATCGTGTACAAATCAGACATCGCATATGGAGTAATGGCTTCAAAGGTTGCGGTAATGCCAACAGTTCTATTGTTCGACAGTTTGTATAAATTAATTTCAGTCCATCCACCAATAGCAGACCATGATACAACATTACTGTCGTCATAATACACATCTAATAGTGTCGCCTGCGACGTGGATGTTAGCCATTTCAGCACTTTACGAACTTCATCTATTGTAAAATTGCTAAAATCTTTTTTCATAAATGTAAATTTTGGAGCAAATAATTCTCCATATTTATAAGTATGAACTCTGTTGTACCTGCCATCATACGATTCAGAAACAACAGCCTCTCTGCTTAGATATGTGCTGCTTTCGCCATTATCGCTATCAAACGCAACGCACATAATAAGGTCTAATATATTCAATTCAGTACTTTCAATTCCATTAGACTTAATTCTATGAGGTGATATCATAAGACGTCTTCCTCCTTAACTACTTCAATATTTTTGTTCATTTTAAGTTTCTCCTTATAATTTAGCAAAGGTGGGGATTGCTCCCCACCAAATGCTAAGTAGTTGTTCTTTTTTAACGTGCACCTTTGCCCTTAAGTGCATAGTTGAGTTCTTTTGTAAATCTATTCAGTTCCTGAGTTACGAGCTTCTTAACAGCAGGAAGAGTTTCTTCTGTAATATTTTCTGCTTTGACCAACGCATCGAATGCAATATTGAGTTCTGGCTTATTGACCGCGTTGCTAATCATGTTGACATTAACGCCCTTGCTAACATTCATAGCATCAGGCGTAAGCTGACCCCATTCAACTAAGTTCTTGGTAATATTCGCCGGAACCACAGTGCTTCCAGCTCTCATAAATGAAAGTGTTCCTTCTGGTGTTGCATACATGGTTAACTCGTCTCCAAATTGCGGCTCGTCTGTGATGGCAAATTGGTCACGAGTAGTTCCCATGGTACCTTTGGCAAATGATACATATTGACCTTTCGCGTATGCGACAAGATCTTTATATCCCTGTTTAGACCAAAAACGTCCCTCAAGTTTTTGAATGGTTCCATCAAGATAACCATAAACATCACCTTGATATCCAAATATTTGTCTATCTACAAATTTAAGGTGCTCAATCGCCGCCTTATAAAGATTCGTACCCTTACCAAACGTTGTGCCAGAATTTTGTACCTTGAATTCTCTTCCGTTCCAAGTGACAACGCCATTATCACCCTTTTTACCAGCGTTCATTCCGCTACCACTTGCGGAGCCGAACTTAACAATTTTTTCGGCAATTTTTTGTGCCTCTGTTTTTGTTTGGCTAGTTGTGGGTTTATTGCTATTGCTACTACTATTGCTTCCACCACCGGTGGTCGTGCTTCCGCCACCTCCAGAGCCGCCACTAGAGCCACCGCTACTAGATCCGCCACCGCTTCCTGTACCAGTGTAACTCGGGTACGTTATAGCAGTCGACTCTTTAACTTTCCTAGCAGCCTCTTGTGATTTTGCAACCCAGTTATCAAGAATAGTACCAACATTTGTACTAAACGTATTTGCTGAGCTCTCTGCAGAAGTCCAAGGCGTTGTCAAATTAGTTGTTAACGAACTTGCACTTTCTGACGCCTTAGTGACAATATCATTAATTGCTTCGATACCATATTGACCAAATAGATTGGCAGCATTATTACCCGTTATAAACGGATTGCTCAGATTATCTACAAGACTCTGATAGTTATCAATCGCTGCTTGAGCGGCACCTTTGATTGCGCTCTCTGCGTTCGTGCCAAATGTATTAGCTGCGTCCTGACCTGCAACGAATGGTCCAGTAATTTTGTTGACTAGATCATCGTAATTGTTAGTTGCCGCCTCTGCCGCTTTGAGTATTGCACTCTCGGCACCTTCACTAAAAATATGCGTCGCATAGTCACCTTGGTCATACGGATCTTTCACATTCTGTGCAAGCGTGAGCGCATTTTCAGTAGCTTTTGTAACTGCATTGTCAATTGCAGTAACTGCTTTATTGCCAAAAGTTTCTGCTGCATTTGCAGCATCAATAAATGGTTGCGCAAGAGAACTCTGCAGATTTTCTGCATTTTCAACCTCATCGCCTGCGCTGTCCATTAGATCCTGCTCTACATCTTCACTAAATGTGTTGTCAGCACCATCTGTGTTAATCTGGCCTCCAATACTGTCTGACAATTCTTTTGCATCGGCAATCACGCCATCTATCGCATCACCAACAGTTTTGCTAAATGTATTGATTGGACCATCTTCTTTTGTCAAATCATTCCATGGCAAACCAAGTGCTCCAGTTAAAGGAGCGACCGATTCTTCAATAGTCTTTTGAATGTCTGATATGGTCGAAGATACCGCATCTTTGAAGCTTGAAACTCCACTAGACGCATTTTGCCATGGACCAGTTAACGCCCCAGATAATGTAACACCATGTTCGCCGGCCGTAGATTCAATTCCAGCAAGAACGGTTTCAGAATTAACCAGTACCGTAGAAATCAAACCGTTAATTATTGCTGCTGTATCATCTAATGTTTCGCGCAATGCCTCAACGTAGTCCTCTTTTGCTTTTTGAAAGGACTCCATTTCATTGTCAAGTGCCTGACCTTGCTGGTCTTTTGAATGGCTATAGTATGTGTCGTTTAGTCCATCTTGTGCTTCTCGCAATTCTGCTTCAAGTTTGCGACGCTCTGCTATGTCTGACGCCGACGATGATCCAGAAAGAGAAGCAATACGACGTTCTAGAGAAGCAATATCTTTTGTTTGCTTTTGAATATCTTTTTTAAACTCATATAGGTCGCGCTCTGCATCCAACTCCTCGCGCTTAAGATCAATTAGTTCTTGATATGCCTCGATCTCTTTATTGATACCTTCTTCTATCATGTCAATACGAGCTTCTTCCATATCAACCATGGCATCTTTTGAAGATTCATAGGCGTTAATCGCATCCCATTGACCGTCTTTAAGTTGTTGCAAACGCTCATAATATTCGCTTTCAGACATTTCCCCATCTGCATACGCTTGACTTAGATCATCAATTTTTTGCGCATATTTCTGAGACTTTTTCTGATTAAGCTCCATTTGCTGATATAGCAATCCAAGAGAAGTAAGCCCATCATCTGTCCATGAGCCATCTTCTGTAGCCACATCTTCTTTAGATGTCAGTCCGTGCAGATTTTCAAGTTCAGAATTAATGTCGTCTAAGCGACCAAGAAAACTCTCAAATCTAGAGAAATCCATGTCACGAAGAGTCTTTTCCCATTGAGCTGTTGCAATATCAGAGTCTTGAATCTTTTTCTCAAGATCCGTAATGCTCTTATAAGCGCTCTGCCATTCCTCGGAAGATGCGTCAAAGCCCTGAGCCTCCATATCTGCTAGGCCTTGTCGTGCATCTATCAAATCTGCGAGATTATTGTCTCGCTTTGCCTGCTCGATAGAAATCAGCTTCTCGTAAGCTTCATCTGGAACGCCAATGCCAAGTTCCTCAAGATGACTTATATATCCCTCCACATAAGTTTGCTGAGTGTTAAAAATATCATCTTTAAAACTAAATGCATCTCTAATTTTATTAAACGCATCGGCTTGAATATTTTTAAGTTCTTGATTGTACTGCTCTATGGCGATTTTTCCATCTAAAACAGCAGCCTCGGCAGCGCGAATTTTGGATTCCATTTCAATCCATTCGTCAGAACCCCTTTTCAAAGTTCCACTTTCAAGAGCTCTATCTCGTTCGGCCACCAGCTCGGCAAGACGCTCCGTATTGGAATTCATCTTGTCTTCCTCTATGTCAATTAATGCCTCATATCCGGCCTTAGACACATCTTTGCCCTGGAGTTCGGCATATTCCATATATTTTTCAATATAGCTCTGTCTGTCTCCGTACAAATCTCCAATGTCAGAAAAGGCTTCATCTATATTGTTAAATGCATCTACATGAAGTTGTTTTAGTTGCTCATTATATTGGGCAAGTGCAATTTTACTATCAAGAACGGCAGCCTCAGCTTCTCGAATCTTGTCAGACATCTCAAGCCATTCTTCGCCACCTTCTTCAATCTTGCCATTTTTGACATATTCGTCTCTCAAAGAAATTAATGAAGCCAACTCTTTTTGATTGTCTGCCAACTTACCTCTCTCTGCGCCAATAAGTTGCTGATATCCATAAGCACCAGGAGCTTCACCATTAAGTTCCATTAATTCTCGTGTCTTTTCAACATAATTTTGCTGATCTGAGAATAAATCATCTTGCTGACTAAATGCGTCTGTAACCTTGTTAAAGGCCTCAACATGAAGCTGCTTTAGTTGTTCATTGTATTTCTCTACCGCTAGTTTGCTATCCAAGATGGCAGCTTCAGTGGCACGAATTTGCTCCTCGGACTTAATCCATTCCTCGTCTCCAATTTCCATTGCCCCATTTGCCAAAGCATCAGATTGTGCTTTTTCAAGAATGGCAAGTTGTCTTGTATTTTCTTTCAAACTCTTTTCTTCTACACCAATTAGCGCCCGATATCCAGATGCCTTTTGAGAGTCTGTCGTACCATCAAGGTCCATAGATTTTTCAATATAGTTTCGTCTATCTCCAAATAGGCTTTCTAACTTATCGAAAGCATCAATAATTTTATTGAAAGCGTCAACATATAGTTGTTTTAAACTTTCATTATATTGGTCAAGTGCCAATTTATTGTCTAGAATAGCAGCCTCTGTAGCGCGAATCTGAGATTCTTGCTCAATCCATTCCTCACTTCCAACTTCCATCGATGCCTGCGCCTTGCGCAAACTGTCGAGTTCTGTTTTGTTTGCCTGAAGGCTCTGGCGCTCATTGGCAATAAGAGCTCTATATCCGGTTTTCTTATCAGAGTCTGTCGTATCAGAAAAGTCCATTGACTGTTCAATATAACTCTTTCTGTCACCAAACAAATCTTCTATATCGCCAAATGCGTCAACAATCTTTGTGAATGCATCAACATACAACTGTTTGAGACTTTCATTATATTTCTCAACCGCAAGTTGACTGTCTTGAATGGCAATCTCGGTAGCACGAATTTGCTCTTCCATTTCAAGCCATTGTTCACTACCAACTTCAATTAGTCCGTCTTTGACATATTGATCTCTCAGAGAAGTAAGACGAGCCAGCTCGTTCAGATTGGTTACGCCTTTCTGTTTCTCTATTTCGATTAACTCTTTATATCCAGACTTCTTTTGAGAATCCGTAGTCTTTTCTGAATCCATCAGATTTTCAATAAAACTCTGTCTATCAGACAGCAAATTGTCGCGCTTATCATATGCGTCTACAACTCCAGAAAACCTATCTGATGCGAGATCGGCAAGTTCTTCTTTGAGTTCTTTAATTGTTAATTTATGCTCTAAAGCGGCCGCTTCTGCTGCTCGGATTTCGTCCTGCCAACTAACCCACTCTTCGCTACCCTCTTTGAGATATGGAACCAAGGTGCCATTTTCGTCTACATAAACAGCCGTAGAAGCTTCTTCAAAAGCTGCTCGCAGCGCGATAACTTTGTTTTCGGCATCATCCAACTTATCTTCCTCGATGCCAATTTTAGCCTTAATTGCTGTGCCGGCATACCTGTCGTTAAGTTCGGAATACTTGTCAATATAGTCCTGCTGATCCTGCAAAAAGTCTTCTTGGTTGTCATACGCCTCGTTAATCTTGTTAAATGCTGCATCATACAGTTCAACAATACTTTGTCTAAACTCAATCATTCGCAACGTAGACTCTTGGATTGCGTGTTCAGTCTCCCACAGAGCCTCTGCTACCTCATCAGTCATTTCAAGCTGTTTTAACGCGCCAAGCTCTTGCTCGTAAAGAGCTAGTTTGTCTTGTTCGAGTTTAATTTGCTCTTCGTAATACGACATTGAAACGGCTTCATCTTGAGCTTCAAGAATGTCAATTTGATTTTGAATATGTTGCTGCTGATTATCAAGATTGTTAATTAAACGCTCATATCTCTTTTGAAGTTTTTCAAGTTCAGAATTGGTTTCATCATCTGCGGACTCAGGGTCCCAGTTTTTACTAAACTCACCGTAAGTGTCACCATTGACAGCAAGATTAGCCATTGTTTGCTTCTTTTCATAGTCTTTTCTTAATGCATCTATTGTTGTTGTTTTGCTATTAGCATCATTAACAACAACATTTCTTGCCTCCTGATATTCAGACCATGCATCGCTCATCGTTTTATCTGTGAGCAAAGCATCAATAAACGCGTCAAGTCCAACAATTGCCGCACTAACCAAACCAATTGCCTTTGCTTTTACGCTCTCTGCTGTTTGCACAACATCATCATTATTGGCATAATCCAACTCGGATATAGCAGTGCCATATGTTTGTGCGGCCAAATCTCCCATCACGACGGCTCTTCGTTGTGTCGTAATATTTGCATTCTGCTGAGTTGAATTAACATTTTGCTCGGTAGCGCTTAAATCATTAGCAGCGCTAGCCTCTGCGTCAAATGCATCTTTTGCTTTTTGAGCTTGCTCTGCGGCCTCTAATTTGATTTTTGCCATATCGGCAGCAGTCTGCATTTGCTTTCCAATAGATTCCAGTTGGGATTCCATCAAGGCTTTTTCAGCGCCATCGACGAGAGTAATACTATCCGCTGTGATATTTAATATCTTGTCCCAATCGTCTGTTGAGCTCATTAGCTCTAGGGCTGTTTTAATAGAAACACGACCTGTTTCATTAGATTCTTCTTGAGCGCTCTTAAACGTGTCCATTGTTGTTGCAACTGACTCAAAGGCGGATTTTAACTCGCTAAGAGTATCAATCAAACCGGAGATTTCGTCTTCAACGTCTGGGAACATTTCGTTATTCAGGGCTTCAAATTCGGTATTGATAGCCTCTATCGCCTTGTCTGCGCCAACCATTTTCCATCTTGACAAGGCCTCGTCAACACCCATTTTGCCGTTTTCAACTTCTTCGATTAGTTTGGTGAATTGCTCGCGAACACTTTCATCCGCGCCCTTAAGGATGGCAGACACCTTTAGATTATCTGCAACCTTCTCCCCATCTTCTTCTGTAAACAGGTTGTCCCAAGTGATAGACTGACCTACTTCGTCTATTCCAAGTTGAACATTTTTAAGCCCATCTTTGAAATTGTTTAAAATCTCCTCGCCACCAGCGAATACTCGAAGTACACCGCCAATAGTGCCTATGTCAGCAGCCTCAGATGTAGCAATAAATGATTTTGCTAGTTCCTCTACAGAAATACCAACAATGTCAATAGAGCCTTTAAGGCGCTTGTATCCATCGTCTGTGCTGTCGTATGCCTGTTGTATAAGGCTTTGGGCTTTCTGAGTTTTTGTAGCCATATCGGCTTCTGACGATGCAATATCCTGCAATTGGTCTTCGAGAGACTTCAATTCCTCTGAGGCGCCAGCGCCAAAAATTGTATTTATGATATCTGACTTGTTAGCTGTGCCTTGGGCATGCTCATATTTCAGTTGATATGCAGTCAGTTCATCAAACGCTTGATCTATGATGTCGCTGGTACCATACTCATAACCTTCTGGAATTTGCTCCAAAAGATCTCCAAGAACCATTTCGATGCCAGCCTGTTGCTTGCGAAGAGCCTCCTCGTTTATTTCACGGCTGCCTTCCAGTGCAGATTTTATATGTTCTGCGGCACTATCTCCATATTGTTCTCTAAACCAGCCCTGATCATAATTTAGCACGCCCTCAACCCTTGAGATTAATTCATCGTTGAGTTTACCATCATTTTCAGCCATCACTTTCAGCACTTCAGCATACAAATCGTCTTCAATTGCCGCGTGATTTTTTCTGTCTATGTACGACTGGATACCCTTCTCCAATGCCTCTTTGCCGCTAACACCAGTATCCCAGAACCCATCTTCTTTTATAAACGCGGCACCACCATTGGTTGAGCCGCCGTCGTAATATGAAACAGCATATTTTTTGTCGGTCTTTGTGCCGTTCCAAGAAGCGTTAATAAGCTCTTCTGCTGTTTCATTTGCTTCTTTGATTTTATTTTTAAGAAGCATCTCTTGCAGTTTAATCTTCTTTTCAAGCAATTCATTTTGTAACTGCAAGTTTTTCAATTCTTCTTCTTCTGTGAATGACAGCGAGTCTTTGGACAACAACTCTTCCATACGATCTTGAGTTGTTTTAAGCTCAGAATTTAGTGACTCTAATTCTGACTTCATGTCTGAAACTTCAGACTGTAATTCGTCAAACTCTTCTTCAAGCTCTTCAACAGACTTGGTAACTGCGTTGAAAATTGCTACGCCGGCAGTTACAGCAGCAATGATACCAAGAATTACCCAGCCAACCGGGCCCATGGCAATCCAAAGATTTTTAAAACCGGCGGCCAATCCTTTAACACCAAGAGTTAGCAGTTGAGTTACGGAATAACCTGCCAAATCTGCAGCGGTTAAGCCCATACGCGCCGCTTGCGCCTGGACTAGAGTTGAATTCATTAGTTTTTGTGCCAATGCCGCCTTGTTAATTAAAAGTCCCTGAACCTCGGTAACATTGTTTGCGGTAAACAGCATTGAAATATATGTTCCAAGACTTTTAAGATCAAACATATTAATAGCGCCAATTGCAAGCTTATATGTCAGAATTGCCGCAAGTATACTT
>JAEIGA010017536.1_pt1 | contig 10912 bp, 10 predicted proteins | sample 9270691 | NCBI WGS metagenome assembly JAEIGA01 (sample SAMN17057246, study PRJNA624740) | gut metagenome | biome: biome; isolation source: fecal sample | host: Bos grunniens | place: China: Xizang | collected 2019 | reverse complement strand
GCGGAGATCGTTTCACTGACTTCGAATTCTTCAAACACTTCCGCGAAATCAGCTTCTGATCTCATGCACAGTGTCAGATAATGTTCGAGCTGTAATTGTTCAAGCATAATTTGATCCTTTCTGAATGGTTCAATCATATCACAATCTGATATGATGAACGCGGTAGGTATATCTATGAAGTTTTTAAAGAAATATTCGTCTAATATCATCATGCTGGCAGGCAGCCTTTTCGGAGGGATCCTTCTTGGTATGTGGATCGTCAGTCTGCAGGACCGGATGGCAGATGTTTCTATGCTCCGTCTGATGGCATGGGCGTTGGGTGGATTTTATTTTTCTGCATTTGTCCAGATCATCCTGCATGAAGGCGGACACCTGATCGCGGGACTGCTCAGCGGCTACCGTTTTGTTTCATTCCGTATCCTGAGCATGATCTGGGTCAAAAAAGATGACCGGATCGTACGCGGGAAATATTCCCTGGCCGGAACAGGCGGACAGTGCCTGCTGGATCCGCCCGGCACATGTGATGATTATCCCGGCGTATTCTATAACCTGGGCGGAGTGATCATGAATCTCCTGACAGCGCTGATCGCTGCCGTGATCTGCAGATCCGTTTCAAACCCGATCGTACAGATGGTATTGATGCTGTTTGCCGGAACCGGTGTTATATACGCCCTGATCAACGGCATTCCGCTGACCTCCGATTCCGTCAGCAACGATGGCCGCAATACACTGGAGATCATCAGGTCTTTCAGTGCGAAGCAGGCACTGTGGAGACAGCTCAGGATCAATGCGCTTCAGTCATACGGCGAACGTTTGAAGGATATGCCGGCAGATCTGTTTGAACTGCCTCCGGAAGAAGATATGAAGTACAGTCTCTGCGCGTCCATAGCAGTCCTGAGAATGGCCAGGCTGATCGATGAACACCGATTCCCGGAAGCGCTTGAACTGATGGAAAAGATCAGGCAGTGGCCCGCGGTCCCGGGTGTTTACAGGAACCAGATCACGATCGAGAAAGTCTGCATGGAGATCCTGGCCGGGAATACGGATCCCGGGCTGGTCACGCAGGAATATGCAAAAGCGCTCAGAATGATGAAGAGCAGCCTGAGTGCACAGAGAACAGAATATGCAGTGCAGAAGTGTATCATGAAGAATGAACAGAAAGCCGCAGTCCTGAAAAAATGGATGGAATCCATGTACAGAATATGGCCGTATGTCTCGGAAGTGCAGGCAGAACGGGAGATGATCGAGCTGATAGATCGGAGTGTGATAAATGATGAGTACGCAGCAGCAGGAAGAGAAACGGACGAGCCTGTTTGAGGAAGAGGAAGAAACAGAGGTCAGACAGCAGAAACCCCGGTCAGCTTCTCCCCGCAGAACGCAGGCAGAACAGCCGGTAAAAAAGGACAGAAAGTACTATATGAAACGGTTCATTGCCGTGCTGACCGCGACAGTGCTGGCAGTCAGTGCCCGCGCTGCATACAACAGCTCCACACTGTTTCTGGAGAACCGTTCGGTAGACGGCTATCTTTCCGTAGAAGATTATGTCTTTTATGAGGATGGGGAAGCGATGCAGAATGTCCGTTCAATGAACTTCGACGATGATTACATCAGCAAGTATTCGGACGAAGGCGTCACGACCAGCAGAGGCATCACGTACGGCAGCAGCTGGGAAGAATTCGTGGAAGCGTACGGAGATGTGCACTGTGAATATATCTGGTACCGGCATGTGACAAAGGACGGAAACAGGAATTATGATTTTGAGGACACCCAGTTTCCCGATACGGACGGAATGACGATCTCTGATTTTGATGAACTGTATATCCGGAGCGGGGAGATCGATCTGAATGAAAACAACATTACGGTCGTCTTCAGTGTCGATTACGGCGGAAACAAACTCTTTTATACCCCAAATGAAAAGGATGAATTCATTGATGAGTATTATTCATCCTGGCATGAAATGGTGCATACCTTCAGCCGGCGCGGTTCATTCCGCATGTACTTCGACTATGATCCGCCGGGGGTAGATGATGATCTTCCCGAAGGAGGTATCAGCGATATCTCTTCATATAACTATTGATGAACAGGAGGAAGTCATGAAAATACCCGAAATGAATTACTGCATGCACTGCGGTACAAAACTGATCAGAAAATATCTGCAGGATGAGGGTGATATCCCGTTCTGCACGACCTGCAATGAATTCCGTTTTCCTGTCTTCAATACCGCTGTGTCCATGATCGTAACGGATGAAACGAATGACCGGATCCTGATGATCCGTCAGTACGGCGGGGATGAGTATATCCTGGTGGCAGGCTATATCAACAAGGGAGAAGACGCAGAAGACGCTGCGGTCCGCGAGGTCAAGGAAGAAATGGATCTGGATGTGGTCGGAGTCCACTTCAACCACAGCCATTACTTTGCCCCGTCCAATACATTGATGCTGAACTTTACCGTCACTGTTGAAGGACAGCAGCCGCATCCGAACCGGGAGATCGATTCCTGGAAATGGTTCAGCAAAGAGGACGCGAAGATATATATCAGGAAGAACAGTTTGGCCAAAGCATTCCTGCTGGGATACCTGGAAGGGGAATATCATTTCCCGGATGACCCTGCAAAACCTTATAAATAAGGCTGCCGGATCACAAAATACCATCAGATCTGTACGGAAATGATGGGACACACTGTGTCTCATTGCCGGAATTTACGCATATGCTCACTTTGTGTCCTGTACGGACATGTAAACTGACATTACTCTGAAGTCAGAAAGGAGGTCATCAGTCGATGGATCTCATGAAAATCGGAACGTTCCTTCAGGAACTCAGAAAAGAAAAAGGATTGACCCAGGAACAGCTGGCAGAGCAGCTCGGTGTAGCCAGGCGGACAGTATCACGCTGGGAGACCGGGGCCAATATGCCTGACCTGGATATCCTTGTCGAACTGTCAGATCTGTACGCTGTTGATCTCCGGGAGATCCTGAACGGAGAAAGAGAGCAAGAGCGTATGAACGAAGAATTAAAGGAAACAGTACTTCAGGTAGCAGATTACAGCAGCGAGGAAAAGGCAAGACTGATGCAGAGGATGCACTGGATGTTTATTGCCGGACTGATCGGATTTACGGCATTTCTGGTGACAGTACTATTGGGACTGGACACAACAGACCCGTATGAATTCATCGGAAGCTGCGGACTCGGCATTGCCTATGGAATGATCATCGTAGGTGTGATCTTTACAAGCAGATATGCCGCAAAGATCCGGGAAACCAAACTGCGCATACTGCGCGGCCTCAGGCACTGATCGAAGTGAATTCCTTCCTGAACCGGCTGATACAGCTGCTCAGGAAGGATTTTTATATTTTCTTGTTACGATCCATCCGTTATATTCGTGTATCAGTCAGAAGGGGGAAGAATGAAAGAAAGTGAATTTAACCGGCTGTATGAGCTGCTGCACGATACGGTATACCGCATAGCGTTTACTTATGTGAAAAACGCAGATGACGCCCTGGATATCGTACAGGATGTGATGCTCAGACTGTACCGGTATGAAGGAGCGTTTACGGACGATACGCACTGCAGGCAGTGGGTGATCCGGGTGACGGTCAACCGGGCAAAAGACCTGCTGAGGTCATCCTGGCTGAAAAAGAGACAGGAAACCGATCTTTCCCGGATCCCCGCGGTCTTACCGGAACACCGGGACATTCTGTCTGCACTGCTTGACCTGCCGCAGAAATACAGATCTGTGATCGTTCTGCACCATCTCGAAGGTTATTCCTATGCCGAGACTGCGGAAATGCTGAAGATCACGGAAGCGGCAGCCAAGATGCGCGCAAAACGCGGCAGGGAACTGCTGAAACACATATGGACGGAAGGAGATGAAACGGATGAATCAGAATGATCTTAAAGAAGCATACACCTCGATCGGTATGACCGGACAGCAGAACAGTAAAGTCCTGGAATATGTCAGGTCAGAACCTGCGCAGAAACATATATTCTGCAGGAAGACAGTACTGGCATTGGCTGCAGTACTCCTTCTGTTCCTGATACCGGGTGTACGGGTCAGTGCTGCACAGTGGCTGGAAAAACTGCAGTACACACTGTTTTCAGACAGCGGGGAACAGCTTCCGGTAACGATGGAGAACCGGGAAGTAACATACCACCCGTCACTTCCGGCGAAATTTGATTCCCTAACGGACGCCGAAACAGCATTCGGGATCGATCTGCTGGATTCAGCGGATGATACATGCGTACGCACAGGAAAACTGGTGCATTATTATCCGATGATCGTATATGACAAACAGCAGCACGATCATATCTGCGGCATGTCATTCCAGGACTTTGCCTATGTGACCGGAGACCTGAAAGACTTCAAGGTCCTGCCGGCAGGATCTGATACGACGGAAACGGAATTCCGCTATCGGAAAGGAAGATCATACGGTTCACCGATCGGCCTGCAGATCCGGCTCATCACCGATGCGGACACAGCGGAAAAAGCCGGTCTGGTGATCAGCACGGAGATCAACGTACAGGACCCGGATCATTATTCGGAAAATGAATCGACAGAAATCTACTTTATTTCCTCGATAGGCACGGATGCGATGATCGTATCAACACGCAATGTATCCATGTCCGGCATGGGCCCTGCCCTGTGGGAAGCACCCAATCCGGGCATAGAACACATAACGACCGCATATCTTTCCTATGAAGGGATCGAGTATACGTACTTTGGTGATGTTTCAGCAGACACAATGAAAGCATTCCTCGAGACTTTGCGGTGATCGGAAAACAGACAGGTGACAAACCTGTCTGTTTCAGACATGACCAAAAAAACATCTGTGCAGCCTGTTTTATGTGCTGGTTAAATGCAAGGACAGGCAGTTTGGGATAAAATAATAATGAAAGTTGAGGATTTGAAAATGAGTAATCTGGAACGTGTATGCGAATACCTGAAGAATGCAGGTACTTACTATCTGGCAACGGTTGACGGGGATCAGCCTCGCGTCAGACCGTTTGGCACGGCACATATTTTTGAAGGAAAGCTGTATATTCAGACAGGACTGAAAAAGGACTGCGCAAAACAGCTGCTTGCCAACCCGAAGGCAGAGATCTCTGCAATGGGAAAAGACGGCACATGGATCCGCGTCTGCGGCAGACTTGTACTGGATGAGAGGATCGAAGCACAGGAATCCATGTTGGAAGATTATCCGAATCTTAAGAGAATGTATCAGGCTGGTGACGGCAATACTGCAGTATTCTGTTTTGAGGAAGGAAAAGCAGTGATTTCCAGCTTTACGGCTGCTCCTGTCGAACTTGAATTCTGATGCAGATCAACGAGCTGACTCATGGCTTCCGGGTCAAACAGATCCGGGGAGTTCCTGATTGCGGCGGGGTTCTGTATGAAATGGAACATGAAAAATCAGGTGCACGGCTGCTGTGGCTTGACCGCGAAGACCAGAACATGACATTCGCGATCACATTTCAGACCACACCGACTGATGACACCGGAGTTTTTCATATACTCGAACATTCCGTACTCAACGGATCTGAGAAATACCCTGTCAGGGAACCGTTTGTCGATCTGCTGAAAAGCAGCCTGCAGACATTCCTGAACGCAATGACATATCCTGATAAAACAATGTATCCTGTTTCATCCAGAAACAGGAAGGATTTTATGAACCTTACTTCTGTCTATCTGGATGCTGTATTCCGTCCCAGGATCTATCAGGAGCCGAATATCTTCCGTCAGGAAGGCTGGCATTACGAGATCCGTGACCCGGAGGATGCACCTGCGTACAAAGGTGTCGTACACAGCGAAATGAAGGGTTCATTCTCTTCTGTTGATACGGTTCTGGTAAATGAGCTGAACAGGCTGCTTTATCCGGATAACTGCTATCAGTATGTTTCCGGAGGAGATCCCGAATGCATCACTGATCTGACATATGAACAGTTCCTGGAAACACACAGGACGTATTATCATCCGTCTAACAGCAGAATCATCCTGGACGGAAGCGTGGATATCGATGAGATGCTCGCGTTCATCGATGAAGAATATTTGTCAAAATACGACAGGATCGACCCGGCACCCCCGATCAGACTGCAGGAACCGGTAAAGGCATGTTCTTCCGTGATCCCTTATGAGATCGGTGAAGATGAAGACCAGGGAAACATGGTTCATGTCGCACTGGCCAAGATCATCAGCAGATATGATGATCTTCTGCAGAATGCCGCATGGAGCGTACTGTCCCAGATCCTGGTCGGCACAAATGAATCGCCTTTCAAAAAGGCGGTCATCGATGCCGGGCTCGGACAGGATGTTGAGCTGGAACTGTATGACGGGATTCAGCAGCCCTGGGCAGTCCTTGTCATACGCAACACCGATGAAGACAAAGCAGATCAGGCAGTCAGGACAGTCATTGAAACTGCCAGAAAGACTGTAGAGAACGGACTGGATCATGAAGAGATCCTTGCGTCTCTGAACCAGCTGCAGTTCCAGTACCTGGAACCCAGGGAACCTGCAGGTCTGATGTATGCGTCATCTGCCCTGAATTCATGGCTGTATGACGGAGACCCGATGCTGTATCTCAATGCCAATTATGTGTTTGATGAGCTCAGGGAAAAACTGAAGGAAGGCTATTTCGAACAGCTGCTCAGGGATTTCCTGCTCGATGAAGAACACCTGGTCAGAGTAACGGCAGTTCCCGATCCTTCGCTGGCTGTACAGCGTGCTCAGAAAGAAGCGGAAAAACTGGAACGTGCCGCAAAGACATGGGATGAAGAAACAGTCAACCGTCTGGTACGGGAAAATCTCGCGCTTGATGAATGGCAGAACACAGAAGATACACCGGAACAGAAAGCATCGCTTCCTTCTTTGAAGCTGGAAGATATCGATACTGACTTCCAGGAACCGAAGCCTGAAAAGATCACCGATTATCACGGGGCACAGATCCTGAGCTATCCGGCAGAACGGTCGGGGATCGTTTACCTGAATCTGTACTTCTCGCTTGCCGGCGTTAAGATCAATGAGCTTCCGGCAGTCAATTTCTTTGCAGGACTGTTCCGCAGCCTGCCGACAGAGAACTATTCTGTCCAGCAGCTGCAGTCACGGATCAGAAGAGACCTTGGCGCACTCGGGTTCTCGGCAGATGTATACAGGGCACCCGCTGACACCACAGCATGTCTGCCTGTGTTCAATGTATTCTGTTCCGTCCTGGAAAAGAATCTGGAACAGGCAAAGGAACTGATCCTGGAAGTGCTGCAGAAGACTGTATTTGACAGAAATATGATCCTGCCCCTGCTGAAGCAGGAACAGGAATATATGCGCCAGGCAATGATCGCCAACGGTCAGGCACTGGCAGGTCTGCGGGCTGCCGCGCACATCACGGCAGACGGGGCAGCCAGGGAAGCGCTCAGCGGATTTACATACAGCAGGTTCATCAATGACTTCGCCGATCACTTTGATGAGCGGATCGATGAGATGATCAATGAATTTGAGCTGTACAGTGAAGTGCTGTTCTCAAGGGCCAGACTGACGATATCATGTACCGGAAGAGAAGGATTTGATATGGCAAAGGAACTGATCATGGACCTGCCGTATTCCGAAGCACACCGTTCAGTTGTGCATTACCCGAGACTGGAAACCGGAAACGAAGCGATCCTGATCCCTTCCCAGGTAGGATATTCCGCAATGGCAGGAGCTCTGCAGAATGCCGGGGACGATTACCGCGGTATATACCGCACGGCCGCTCAGATCCTGACATACGGTTATCTCTGGAATGAGGTACGTGTCAAGAACGGCGCATATGGTACAGCGTTTACGCCGGGATATTCCGGGCTGATCACCTGTTCATCCTACAGGGATCCGAATCCGGCGAATTCACTGAATGTATTCCGCAGGTGCGGTGATTACCTGAAGCAGTTCTCACAGAGTGACCAGGATCTGACATCCTATGTCATCGGCGCGCTGAATACCATGGACCCGCTCCTGTCACCGAGCGCAAAGATCAGGGTGGCTGACGGACGTATCTTCACAAATCTGACTCCGGAGAAGAATGCTGAGCTCAGGGAACAGCTGCTGAAGACCAGCATGGAAGATCTTTCCGAAGCAGGAGATATCCTGAACAGGATGTTTGAGAATGCTGTATTATGCATCGTCGGACCGCAGGAACTGATCGACAGCTGTGCAGATGAAGATCTGACAGTCTATTCTATCTGAAAATATCCATACAGAAGCTGTCTGCCCAAAAGCAGACAGTTTTTATATGGAAGTACTAAACAATAGTACTAAAACACATAATATACTACTATAAAATAGTAGTTTAAGCAGAGACACAAAAAGCATCCCGACCAAACAGGACAGGATGCTCAGCAGAAGTTATCAGAACATGTATGAATATTTTCTCATCTGCTGATATATGATCTCCCGTACTCTTTCCTTTATTTCAGCAGGATAATACGGCTCCTCAGCCAGGATCTGATCAACAGTCCGATGTGTAAAGTGAAAATGAAGCTGCTGCGGATACATACTTTCCACTGCGTCAAGCTGCTCCTGGAAATCCCATGCGATCGTTTTTGATTTTACGGTCTTCATCAGTTTGATCGTGTCTTCACTGAGTGGGTAGTCCATTTCAGTGTCAGACATCAGAGAGGCTCCATTGTCAAAAACAGGACACAGCCGGCAGTTTCCATCCGGTTTCTGGATCACTGCAATATTGTGAAGATGACGGTCTTCGTTCAGAAAGAACGCATCGATCTCAAGCAGTAAGCAGAGGTATTCACCAAAATGATGAAGGCCGGTCAGTGCTTCTGTCTGCCTGATCAGGAAAGATGCACGATCCGGCACTTCCGGTATTCTGAAAACCGAACCGTAAAAGCTTTCTGTACTGTGAAATTGATGGAACAGCCTTTCCAATGTAATCAGGGATTCTCCGGGTTTCAGAAAATCAGCGCTGGAACATCCGTTCAGTATGCGTGATCTGTATTTGATCTGTTCTGTTTCATACATTGTGATCATTTCCGGTTTCAGGTCTGAATATTTCAGCAGGCATGAAACTGTATATTCCGCCAGGCCCTGATAACCGGATTGATCCGCTTTGTACCAGCGGCCGCCGGTATTCCATTTCAGTTGATTTCCCTTTGAAGACTGTCTGTTTTCTGAACAAATATTTTTTTCAAACAATTCAATCATAATGTTTCCTCACGATCTTGATCCAGAAGTGGTCCTCTGCCATTCTTCCCTGTGTTTTTTCGATGATCATGAAAGAATCATAGAACGGAAGGCAAAGTTCATCCAGCTGCAGTTTCATCTTATCCCTGGTTCTGGGAAAACATCTGCTTTCAAGGAAATCAAGGTATTGGGCAAACGTCGGCTGGTCTATTGTGCCGAACGCTCTGTACATAGGAAGCGCTGTGAAGTTTTTGATCCGTATGATCCGGTCTTTTTCATTCACGTCGATCATCGTACAGCACTGATCATAATACATATACAGCAGACGGACAGGATATTCCTGCTCCGGAAGTTCATATTTTTCCGGAATCGTTCTGTCCTCAAACAACAATGAGATCAACGGGATAACGGGTCCTTTGACAGGTGTGTCGTTCTGTTCCCATTTCGAAACAGTCTTAACCGATACACAGATGAAATCAGCAAATTCCTGCTGGGTCATGTTCAGGCGCTTTCGTGCGTTTTTGATGTCTTCCGCATGAAGTTCATCGGGAAAAACAAAAGTTCTTTTCTTCTTCATGAATCAAAAATACTATAAAATAGCAGTAAAATCAATAAATTACTACTAATATATAGTAGTATTATGACGGTTCATCAGTACTCGGAGAGAACGCAGCATGGATGAAGAATTTCTGCCGGAAAATCATGAAGCAGGATATACATGAAATATGATCAGAAAAATACATTTGACTGTATACGAATCATCAAAAACTGATTTTTTTCATTGCCAAACGAAACATATGTTATATAATGAGATGGCTTGAGGGAGTAGCCGGCATTGATGCCGGGCAGGTCGTCAGCACGGTGGAAACACCCGGGCTGCCATGAAAGGTGAGACTCGTGCACAGATTTTGCTGTGAGCGAGAATATGGAAATTCCGGATACAGCAGGTCTGTATCCGTTTTGTTTTAGGAGGAGTTATGTTAACAGCGGTATTATTATTTCTTTTAGGATTTCTGTTATTAATTAAGGGCGGCGACTGGTTCGTAGACGGCGCAACCGGCATCGCTCATCGCTTTCATCTGCCCGAGCTTCTGATCGGCGCTACTGTTGTATCCATTGGTACAACATTGCCGGAAGTCATGGTATCATCACAGGCTGCCCTGCAGCACAACAGCGGTATTTCCTACGGAAATGCCATCGGTTCCATTATCTGCAACACCAGCCTGATCGCGGCACTGACGCTGGCTGTCAAGCCGGGTCCGGTCAACCGCAGTTCGTTGAAACTGCCGGCAGCCGCATTCTTCATCGCTGCACTGTTCTATTCCACGATCGCTTATACAGCAGGTGCCTTCTCCAGATGGCAGGGTATCTTGTTCCTGATCTACTTCGTGGTATATATGTTCCTCTCTGTCAAACAGATGACATCCTCCGGCGGGCAGCCTGAGGAAGAAGAGGAAGAACATCCTCAGCGCACGCTTCTGATCGAGATCGTACTGCTCGTACTCGGCGCAGCAGCGATCGCTGTCGGCGCAAACCTGCTCGTTGAAAACGGAACGATCATAGCAGCGGCACTCGGCGTTCCTGATTCGGTTATCGGACTGACGATGGTAGCGCTCGGCACCTCACTGCCTGAACTGATCACAGCCATTACATCCCTGATGAAGGGACATGGCGCACTGTCATTGGGCAATGTCATCGGCGCGAACCTGTTCAATATCATCCTCGTATCCGGTATGGCGATCACGATCTCACCGTTTG
>JAEIGA010017535.1_pt1 | contig 10913 bp, 14 predicted proteins | sample 9270691 | NCBI WGS metagenome assembly JAEIGA01 (sample SAMN17057246, study PRJNA624740) | gut metagenome | biome: biome; isolation source: fecal sample | host: Bos grunniens | place: China: Xizang | collected 2019 | reverse complement strand
GAATTTTATGTTAAATGTATGTCTTACTAAGCTTCTATTCTTCGTCACTGTCCGCTGCCGTATGCCTCAGGCACATCGCGCCATACTCCCACACGTTGCCAACGATAAATTCAATCATGTTGTTCCTCCGTAGTCTGATTGTTTATTCAAGCAAAACCCAATTATTTCCATCACAAACGAAACTGTGTACATATCCAGGTTTTATAGCATCCGTAGCAATAGCATTTCCTGTTCTATCAACAACCGGAAGAACCTTACCATCCCCAACAAGCATAGTTATAGGGCTACACGTATTACCATTTGTAAAAGTAACGTGCACGGTGCTCCCGGGTTCGGAAGTGTGATCACCTATATATGCCCTCTTATATGATACATTAGCTGCGGTTTCGCAAGTCACGAATCCACTCGTCACAGGGGGGATATGTTGAGTTACAGCGCTTACTCTAACACTGTTAATGACTATAAACAGGGACGGTACACCTTCACTCAAAAAATTTCCATTGCGTACGGGTTTAGTCCTACCGTTTGAGTCATATCTAACCATCTCCACTCGATAGTTGTTTCCATTTATTTTAAAGTATAGGTATTTGCCTTCTACAATCTCCTCATTCGACATTGATGGTATCACAACAAAAAGGTTACCGGGTTGGACATAGTCGCCAGACATAGTGTAGTTTTTTCCATCAGTACTGGTTGCATTAAAAACGGGGACGTGATTTAAGGATCTGATCCAATTAGACGTACTATCCATTTGGCTCCAAAGATCATTTACGTCTCCTATAAGAGAGCTAAGAGAGCCTAACTCCAAAACATCTTCAGGAATTTTCTTTACATTGTTTTTAACAATCGTAATTTCAGAAAACCACGGATCATTCCCGTAGTATGTTACATAGAACGCATCTTCTAAAACTATTTCATCGGTATTAAGGGCGTCAGTACCAAAACTGACTTGCACACCACATTCGTCGCAATATAAAAACCCTATACCTTCGTCAAGCTCACCAGTCTCAATATATTCTTTGTCAGAACCCCCACTAAAACCATAATGAGTATAAACTTCGGAGTCTCCTGTTTCTTCGTCTCGCCACGTTGCTTCGAAACCGACATCAGCAGGAGTACGACACCAATCGAAGCCTGGGGAAATTTTATAATAATACATATTCACTTCGTCAGTATCATTGCCATTTTCATCTTTGACATACATCGGAGTAAACTCTTCGGATTTGATCGTCAAAACTGGCTCACGGTTCGCATAAAACAAATCGTTCTCGAATTCAGATAGCTTTGTGCCGCCGTTTCCTCCACTCAGAGGATAGACCTTCCCATTGATCAAAATACCAGTGGCGCAAGGATCGCTTGTGTCTTGCACTACTTTAGCTTGCTCTATAATTCTCCAGTCTTTCATTTAAACACCTCCGTCCATCCATACACACCGGGTTCCCATACGTTGTTGTCCACATCAGACACCCACGTTTTCCCGCCGTGTGTAACCTTGTCCCCCTTATTATAGGGATTCGTGGAGTCCGGCTGTTCCCACGGCAGGATCTTTCCTTCTTCCAAAAGCACCTTCGCCCACAGGGACGGTGATGCATCGGGAGTCCACGTTTCCTGCGAATCATGCCCAACCAGACAGCGGTACAGAATGCCGTCATGCCGTACCTTGTCCCCGGCAGTGTACACCGCACCGGATTCCCATGCCGGATACAGATTCACGGCATCCAGCGCAGCCTGTCCGTCAACGGACTGCATAGCCTGTTCGATGATGCGGCGCAGTTTGCGTGCATTGTCAATGATACTCACTCCCTCACCCCATCAGTACATCATAGGCAGCGGCTTTGGCTGCGGTTTCGTCCGGTACCTCTGCAGGCTCGTCCGTTTCCACATAGGTTCTGCCAAATTCCGCAGGGTCAATGGCTTCGCTATACCGTACACCATCCCGCTCCACCATGTAGCCAGAATCGGAAAAAGTGCGGATATACGCTCTTCCGTTGATAGTAAGATTTTCTGTTTTAATCATACTCTCCCCCCTTATACCTTGCTCATGTCCAACTCGCCTGCGGCAGTCCCGTCCACAGTGTAATCCTCCAGCGCACGGAACATATCAGCGTACGCACTCCAGTTTGTTGCCCGTCTGTAATCAGAATCCGCATCATTGTCGGACAGCAACGCTTTTGGCACATAAAAATATGCGTTCGTAACATTTGTTCCGGTAAAAGTACCCTTCAATGAAGCTATCGTGTTGGTTCTGATAATAATATGTTTTGTCTCAGAACGATTCATCGCAAACCCGTAAAAAAATGCTGCCTGAAAACTGTTTGGCTTACCCAAATCAACATAAGTCAATCCATTACACTGTTGGAACATATATGTACCCGGTGTCCATGTCAAATTAGGGACTGCCCACTTTTTTAATTTCGAATTATAACTGAACAAAGAACCGAAACTTATACGGTAATCATGTGTCGTTATTTCTTTCGTGTAATTGAATTCCGTTATCGTTCCAAGAATGATTGACTCCAACAGAGTATAAGGGTCACCACCGCCGGAACCCTGTCCATACCCGGCAATCAGTGCATCCACAGCCCCCGCAAGGGTATCCGAACTTTCCCCGGTCACAGCATCCGCCTTGTTTCGCAAAGCCGCCAGCCGTGCAGCCGATTCCAGTGTAATGCTCATTCCGTCACCTCCCCGATAAGGTCAAGCAAAGCTGTATCCACCAGTGCGGCAGCCTGCTCTGCAATTTCGGTTTTGACCGCATCAGAGATGGCGGTATTTGCAGCCACGATGCTGCCGACAACATGGTCACCGTTTTCCGCCAGATAAATCACACAGCTTTCAGCGGTATAATCATCCATGCTATCCCCGTTTTGTGTATACAGCGTACCAACTGCCGCAAGGGTTGGAATCATATCGGTTTTGGGATACACTTTTGCCGCAAGTATTTTGTTTTCAGCGAAGCCATAGATCAAAACCTCGCCCATCTTTGGATACTCGGTCAGAAAGTTCATCGTGGCTGCAATAGCAATGGTATTTCCGTCAATCTGCGAATCAAAAACCGCCGGTTTCATTCCGGCAAATAAACCAAAATCATTAAACGCGACTTCGAGTTCATCAAGTTCATTTGAGTCCGCAGGGGTATAACCCAATGCTTGGGAAATACTTTCGCTTGTCACTTCAGCGGTACCGCCGATGGATTCTGCCAGTATAATTTCGCCAACAACGAGACCGTCCCTATCGGCAAAACCCACAAGACAGGCAGTTCCATTGAATTGTTGTTCATCCTCATCTACAGTCGTATACAGAGTACCATATGCTCCGCCAAGGTCTGGAATGACTTTTGCAAAGACTAAACGATGCTGCCCGTCCGTTGCCCTAATAATCACTTCGGAAAGTTTCGACCGATCATTAAGCTGTTCCGTTGTATATCCAGCCAAAACGAATGTGCTGCCCTCAAAAGTCGTAGCTTCAATGACGAAAGGCTTATACGCCCCTCGTGCGTCTAATGCCTGCAGCGCTTCCTCATTTGCAGGAACATAGCCTAAGGCAGTATGAATGCTATCTGCAGTTACCTTCGCGGAACCCTCTGAACCGGTTCCGCCGCCATACTTCTCCAAATCATCGAGTCGAATAAGGATCTGTTCAAGCACATCAGGGAAGCGCTCGAGAAGCGCATCAGTATTGCACTCAAGACCTTCGAGAACTTCCATCTCTTTATTCAGGCGGCTATGCCAATAATTCTGCAATTCACCGGCAGCGTTAGGCTTCTTAGCAGCGATAATGAATGCAATAGGACCCTTAGCGCAAGTAACATTTTGAGAAATAGTCCAATCAAAATGTATGGTGTTACTGTCCTCGCTATCTACAACAAGGTTCTTGCACGTATAGGGCTCTATATTACCGTCGGCGCATCTATAGTGTATATAAATGTGCATAGTACTGAGGTCATGCTCATCCCAGTAACGCGGACAGTCAAAAGTAACCGTCTCTACATTATGGTCATGTTCTACAGCTATACACTTCAGCTCTTCAGGTACCGACACGGTCCTGTCGGCGTTAACTACAATATGCGGTTCATTAGCCGCGTCTACAGACAGCGTCATGACTTCATTCTCAACGCTTGCATTTCCGCTAAATTCAGGCATTAGTCATTCACCTCCGACAAATTTCAAAGTAAGACCAAGGAATAATGGTGTGCTCATCACCATTCGCTCTGACGAGCTTAACAGTATACCGGTGCCTAAACAACTCAAGTGCCGACGTGTCACCTGGTACAAACTGAAATACGTTGGCACTCGGTGCGGTCTTCTTAATAACAGGCGGCATGTTCACAGCGCGTGCAACCAGCAGCACCAGCTTCTCATCAGGCTGCAGCTTGTACGGTTGGCCGTCGCACTTAACAGTAACCCGCATACGCGCCGTGTCGCCCCTTGTCAGCTTCACGTTGTTGTTCTCATCTATGCTAAACATGCTTATTCATCTCCTTGTATAGTAGACGCTTCGTCACTCCTGCAAAAAGCTAGGAATTGGTGCATTTACAAAGGTTACCTCCATGATACTATCGCCCATCATACACGTGGCCTGCAGCGTTTCTATATACACCCTAAAGGTTACGACAGTCATAGTAAAAGCCGGCATACTACTCATACCACCAAAACCAGCGGGTATAAGAATCGTTACCGCTGCACCATTTTCGATAGCTTGCACCATACTATCACAGTCTGTAGTAAGGGTTATAGCTGCACCGTCAAAGGTTATTTCTTCTAACGACGGTTTCAGTAAGTAGCCACCGCTTCCTCCACTCAGAGGATAAACCTTCCCATTGATCAAAATACCAGTAGTGCAAGGATCACTGGTATCCTGCACCACTTTAGCTTTCTCTATAATTCTCCAGTTTTTCATTTAGATACCCCTCATCAGTCCTGTATAATAGACGCTTCGTCACCATCGGCGTTCTTAGCTACAACCTCTCTGGTAGTCGTCTCGCGTACACCGATCTGGGTGATAGAGCCCAGGGCCCCCGTCTTAAGCAGGATACCTACAACCTCAGCCAGGTCACTCTGCTTAGTAGGACTCTTCTTCTCATCCGGATTCTCCGCAGCGCCACCCGCAACTACAGTCTGAGCAGCTTGCAGCTCTTCCTGTTCCTGCATACCAAGCTGTGCCTTGCTCTCCAGGTCAGTAGCCAGCTTAGCCAGCTGTGTGATCTCACTTGGCTTCAGCGTGAACGGGTCGATGTTGTCGATAGCTACACTCAGCTTGTCTCTCATCCGCTGCGCCATCGATATATGCTCAGCGTTCATCGCCAAGATCTGCGCGCGGCGCTGTGCCATAGTGATGCGGTCACACTCCGCCTTCCACGCCTCCATCCTCGCAGCAAACGTCCACCGCTGCGCCACGGTAGCTACAAAGGCCTTAGTCGTCCCGACCTCCTCGGCGACCTGCGCGTAGGTGCGTAGCCGTCCAGGGTACGAGTCTCTGTAAGCACTCCAGATGGTATACTCCAGGTTAGTTTCACCGGGCTGCTGCAACCAGACGTCAATACCTGCGTCCTTCGCGGCACCTATCCAGTCACCCTGGTTCTTACGTATGTAGCTATATCTATTCCGCTCTGCCTTCGCGCAATCTACACACAGGTGTGGGTCGCGGTCGTCGGCTATCTTCTCTATACCGCAGCGGCGGCACTTCGTCACAGTCGGCTCGATATCTACACCAACTTCTCCGTCCTTGTCCAGGGGAATCATATTCTGTTCTTTAGACATTGTACCACCTCACTCTTTTACGTTATTATACGCGACTTAGACAGCTCGCATGTCTTTAACTCGTTACGAGTACGTAATAAACCCTTATAATATATCTACATACCCTCCCTACGGACCTGCTGCGAGTAACGCTTACTATCTACAAGTTGTTTTTACTTAAATACGCGCCTATAATTAACCCTGGGCCTTATAATTTTAGGAGCAGCGGCGCGGCGAGGCTTCTTTACATCTAATTTTAGGACATTGGTTGCGTAGATTCTGCTACTTTTTAGGCTTAACCACAGCGCCGCCTCGTTACTACAGTACTTCTTGGATTTGGAGGCTTGGATTCTGTGCTACTTTTTGGATTTGGCTGCTTAGATTCTGCGCCACTTTCTGGTTTTTGACCGCCTAGATTCTGCGCCACGGCGCTAGGGGCCCTAAATTATTCTGATATAGAAATTTATAACTTTAGGATATTTCTATATCAAAATAATATTTTGGTAAAATAATTTATTATTTTGGAATATTTTAGATCTGAAATATAGTTCACAAATTGTCCGCATTTTATTTACAAAATATATGTATACATTTTTATGAAAATATAGTATAATAAATATAGAAAATAAATAATAAATAAATTAAATTCAAATTACAATTGCAAAAGGAAATTGTAAATAATCAAAATTATTTATTTTCAAAAATGTTCTTTGAAAAAATAATAGTATCAATTAGTTCGAACTATTTCAAAACCAAAAAATTAAAATTAGAAAAGGTAGGTAATTAAAAATGACAAATCTTAAAAATATCGAACAAATTGCGAACGACTTTGGATCCGTAGAAGCCCTGAACCTCGAACTTAAAAGGGTTGCAAGTATAAAATGTCGTCTGAAAAAACAGAAATTCAAACCGGATTATGATAGTAAGATGTCCGAAGTACTTGGGTACGAACAGGTTTTAAAAGAAGCCAAAAATCTTCTGAATCCGAAAGAAAAATTCGTAACCGACTATGACCGTTCCGACATCGAACTTCTAGATTATGATGAAACTATTAAGGCCATCAAATCAATCCAATCCAAAAAGACCAACACCCGGTACCTTACTCCTGTAGAAGGTGAAAGTGAAGAATACAAGAACGCTTGTAGAATCGAACAGATGTTACTCGAACACAAAAATAACATCAAACCGATCGAAGACACTGTGATCAGAAAATCCGATGTTCAAACTATCATCGACACGATCGAATCGAACCACGAACTGTCCCAGGAAAGAATCCTCGAACTCCTGAAGGGTCTGATGTAAGACCCTTCAGGACCGGAACCATTACGGTTCCGGTCGACCCGAAAGGGGCCCTCTCCACAAAACTTATGAACTGAAAGGATACTACAATGAAATTCGAAGTAAATGGAATCTACACCCGTCCGGGCCTGTACCTCCCCTCCTGGGAGGTACGCTGCCTGGCGCGAACTGAGCATACCGCAACCTTTGAGCAGCTTGGATACGAAGAAGACGGCGGCACGGAGATAGAAATAACGCTGGACAACGGCACCGAAGTATGCGAGTGCTGGGAGTATCTCGGACATAAAGGCTACATTAGAGCAGATATTAGAGCAGATAGATGAGGGGCTGCGGCCCCTCCCCCCTAAGGGGACCAATAAGCAGGGGAGTGCCCCGCTGGAGCGCCACGGCCAGCATAAACAAAAATCGCGAGGGGGAGGTAGGCCAACTATTCGTAAACAAATTGTGAACGCAGTGCAGCCCCAGTCATCCAAAGCTGAAACTGCGCCGCGTAAAAGACTTGCAGCGTCGATCAGCCAACACTGCACTGCGCCGCGTAAAAGGCTGCGGTGTCGATCAGCCAAGCCCTCTCCGCGCCGCGTAAAAGCAAGCGGTCAGAGCTATACTTCGCCGCATAAAAGCCTTGCAGATGTGCTCAGACGGTACGGTTGCTATCTACTAGCTTGTGGAACCAGTCAGACTGAACTGCGCGCAAGCAACATTTGCGGCGTCGATCAGCCAGGACCCTCTCCGCACTGCAGAGGTATTGGCTCAATGGGACCCAACTTCGCCGCATAAAAGCAGCGTCGATCAGTCAGGACCCTCTCCGCACTTTCGGATAAAGAAAATCCGCGGACAGCTGTCCGCGGATGTTAACTGTTTACCATTCTTCAATTACATTCTTCAAGAAGGTATCCAACTTGTCATAAGTATCGGCGTGCATTGGTACCTTGACACTATTACCAGCAACCGCCACCGTGATGTACTCACCAAGAGACTCTGGTTCGTAAGTCATAGCAGTAAGCCAATCTACAAACTCTTCAACTGACTGTTTGTCTTTCTCGTGTCTCTCCGTACAGTAGTCAATGTAGGCATCACTCATATACACATTGTAGCCGTCAGTCAGAAAGCTTTCACCGGTCTTGTTGTGCCAAGCAAGACTCTCAGAGTCTATCAATCCGTAGAGTTCATTCGGAAGTCTATCAGCTGAAACCTGTACTCGGCGACCAAAGTACTTGCAGTCCTTCTTGTAGAATTCATACTCGCAGTACTTGAACAGCTCAAACTCATCTTCAGTGAACTGATGGTCGAGCGGTGCAGGCTCGCTTGTAAGAGCTTCCCAATCCCAACTGCCGAGGAGGACCTTATCCATTATCTCGTCGCAATCCATCTGGAAGTCACAATTGGAGACCGTGTCCGCAGTCTGCCAATTGAAACCCAACTCATTGGCGATAACCCAACGGGTTACATTGTCCGTTGTGTCATACACAGCGAAGATGGAAACCATTGTGTTGCCTCCAGTATTCATGTACTCATGGTTAGTCACGATAAATCTTTTACTTGTCATATTCTTCCTACTTTCTGTGGCTGAGTGCCACTGTTTATTGTAATGAAATATTTATTTCATTATTTATATTATATCATATTTCATTGCAGTTTTGTTAAGTTTTTGGAAAGTCGGAGTGGTTACCGCGTCGTTTCTACAAGCTGAGCCCTCGCCTCGCAGTATCCGTCAGCCTGAGTCTCCTCTGCGCCACGATTTGCAGCGTCGATCAGCCAAGGCCATGACTCACCACGCGGTGTCGATCTGCCAGAACCACTGCACCACCGCGCCGTGTCCTCCATATAAAGCGAGACTTCGCCGCATAAAAGCCAGGGCTTGACGAAACGGAGAGGGCACCGCATAAAAGTCTCAGTCTGCCGCAGTAGTACTGCACCACCGCGGCCATGAAGCGGATATGAAAATTGGGCGCGGCGCCGCTCCCGTTTTTCAAAAAACTTAACAAAACTACGAAATTTCATGATATAATAAATATAGAGATTGAGAAACAAATCAATCCTACAAATTACGCGGCCACTGCATAGTGTGGCAACTGAAAGGAGACTACAATGTCTATTAACGAACTGTTTGGAACTGAAAACAAGGTGGCAACTGCCAACGCAAGAATGCTGAGCGGCACTGCAGAACTGACAAGACTCGCAGGCAACATTGCAACGAACATCATCCGCAGCATGGAAGAGCAGATTGACGACTACCGCGACCGTATCGCGACGTCTGCTACCGATTCTAAGGAAATGGACGCACTCCTCGATGAGTTCCGTCCGTGGTGTGACATCAATGAAGAAGATCCGCTGCGCAACCTCGACGAGGACACGGTCGAAGGTATGCTGAAGTCCCAGCAGTCCAAGCGCTCCCGCACTAAGGGTAAGACGATGACCCTCGACAACTACAGAGCTCTGATGACTGCGACCATCGCTGAAAGTCTGCTGCGTGAGTGGTATGACAAGCCTAAGCAGGCAACATTCGGAATCCACCGCTCTGGTAGCTTAGACTACACGCCCGCTCAGCTTGAGATGCTCGCTGAAGACCAGCAGGCGCTGAGAAAGGAAATCCGCAATGTGCAGTCGAAGAAGTCCATCATGAAATCTAAGGCCGACTTTGATGAGTCCGACGAGAGATGGATGCAGCTCTTAAAAGCTGAACAGATGCTGAAGGACCTGAGAGTTGACGTTCGCGGAGCTACTGTGGATCACACCAAGAATGCGCTGCAGGATATGCTTGGTGATGTGGATATCAACAACCTCAAGGCTGCTGATGCTAAGGATCTGCTTGCTCGCATCGCAAACGCTGCCGGCATCACTGTAGACGAAGAAGAGGTAGACAGTGCGGAAGATTAAGTTAGCGCTGCAGTGCCGGGTGCCGTCGTGGGGCTTTTGCAACTACGACGGCTTCACCCCGGACCACAGGTACTCAAAGGAGCTCTGTAGATTTTGCATATCTACAAAGCAAGGTCACTATTGTGCACTGCACGACGAGTGGCTGACTCAGGATAAAAAGTTTGTCCACAAGTCCAAGGCCTGCATCGACGCAACGGCGGGCTTCGCAGTGACTGTTGACGAGCCTGTACCCGACATCCAAGTGGAGCCGAAGGTTATCATCGCCGAGACGCTCAAAAGCTACAAGAAGATTGTAGGTGACTTGCGGAAGCAAGGTTACCCGCAGAATATGGCAGAAACTATTGCAACTAAGTACATACTGGAGGATAAATAAAATGGATGACATCAGAAAGATCGCTGGACACGCACTGTTCTACGCAATTGTAGCCGCAAGAAGCTTCGGGCTCTTCGTCAGCTACACACTGCTCCTGGTCTTCTTCCCGGTGACGCAGGGTCTCCGTAGATTCAATAAGCAGTTGGTCAACAATACCCAGTGGCCCTGCAGCGTTACAAGAGTGCGGTGATCCGCACTCTTTTCTTTTCTTTTGCACTGAACGCGGCGTCGATTAGCCGAGGCGGTACTTCGCCGCAGCTCCTATTGTGGAAGGGCTTGGCAGCCCAGGGCTGAACTACTAGTCCGTGGAAGTCGTCGGTCCGAGCGGAAGCAAAGCAGGGTGCGGCGTCGACCCGACGGCACTGAGGCGATGCCGCGAGTTGGTACAGGCTGATTGGACTATAAAAGCCTTGCGTATTTTGTTTCAGCGCCACGGCGCCGCTGGCTCCTGAATCCGCGTCAAAACTGCGCCGCGTCGGCAAGCCGTTTAGATGCTACATCCGTGCCTGAATGATTTAATTACACGGGGCTTAAAGTCTACAATCGTAATAAAAGAATATAGAATATAGATCCAGTTCTGTTCTACAAATAATATACAAAAAAAAGATATATATATATATATATAT
>JAEIGA010017534.1_pt1 | contig 10913 bp, 10 predicted proteins | sample 9270691 | NCBI WGS metagenome assembly JAEIGA01 (sample SAMN17057246, study PRJNA624740) | gut metagenome | biome: biome; isolation source: fecal sample | host: Bos grunniens | place: China: Xizang | collected 2019 | reverse complement strand
TTTCAAGACATTGAAATTATTAATGATGAGAGGGGCAAGCCGATTATCAGTAAACCTTTTAGTCAGGGGGTTCACCTATCTGTTACGCATACAAAGGAATACGCAGCTGCACAAATTATAATTGAGGATTAAAAAAGGACCGGTAACGGTTTTTATTTGCAAGTTAAGAAAGTATAAAATTTTGAAGTTGGTTAGTGCTGTCTAGCTCCAGCGCCCAGCACCTAGTTAGTGAACTTCGGCAACCTCCCTACGATAAAACAACATCGAATCACTGACGTTCTTCGTGTTTCCTTTATCTCAGTCGGCGGCCTCCAGTTCATACGGTGCTAAACGGGGCGCTTCCACTTTTCTAAATTGCTTGTCATCCTTGGACATATTTCTTGTATTGCTTTCATATATTTGTTATATCTGCAGGTGAGACAAGGTCTTCGATGGGCTTGGAAGAAAAGAATAGGTCAGCAATCTTTAAATTCTCCTCTACTTATATTAGCAATACTTTGAATCCAGACCGTAAGTAAGTCTTTCTGTCTCCCTTTTTGCGTGTAAATATAAGAAGGGGTTGAAAAGATGAAAAAGTTACTCTTTTTAGCGGTAAGCATCTTTGTGATAGCAATGTTATCAGCTTGTGGACAAAAGTCGCAAGAAGATGTTGTTCAATCATTGAATAAGAAGATGGAGGAAATGAAAAGCTATAAGGCCCATGCAAAGATGACTTTGAAGATGGGCGATGATCCTCAAGTGTATGATGTTGAAATCTGGCATAAAAATCCGGACTTTTATCGTGTACAGTTGAAGAATGAAAAGAAAGAACAAAGTCAAATGATTTTGCGCAATAAAGATGGGGTATATGTACTTACACCAGCATTAAATAAGAGTTTTCATTTTGAAAGTGATTGGCCGAATAACAGCAGTCAGGCATATTTATATGAATCACTTGTGAAGGATATAATTGAGGATAAAAATGCAACCTTTAAAGCAACAGAAAATCAATATGTATTTGAAACAAAAACAAGGTATCAAAATAGCAAAATGCTACCGTTCCAGGAAGTTGTTTTGAATAAGAAAGATCTTGCTCCTGTCAGTGTGAAAATAAAGGATCAAGATCACAATGTGCTTGTCACTGTAGATTTTTCTGAGGTTACATTTAATTCAACTATTGAGGATAAAGCGTTTGATATGAAGGCGAATATGACAGGAGCCCAAGTGGAAATAGAAGTCTTAGCAGATGGGGAACAAGAAGAGTTCAGCCTTAAATTCCCGGCAGAAATAGAGGGAATTGATTTAGTTGATCAAGAAGAGATTGTGACAGACTCAGGGCAACGTTATATATTGACCTATGAAGGGGACCGTAACTTTACAGTAGTTGCCGAAAGAGCAAAAGTTGTAGAAACAGCCGCTGCAACAAGCGTGCTTGGTGATTTGGTGGATTTAGGCTTTACAGTTGGTGCAATTACCGATTACAGCATATCATGGACCTATGAAGGAATAGATTATACGATTGCTTCACAAAACCTCAGTAGAGAAGAGATGGTAGAGATTGCTCGTTCGGTTTATGCGCCAACAGCCAAGTAATCCGGGAGATGTTTTTATCTAAAGTAGAGATAATATTTCAGGTGCTGTAGTGAAAAGAAGCGGTAACATAGTTTTTCGCGCAGTAAGCAGGCGGGGCCACTAAAAAGTCGTGAAGTGACTTTTTGTCGGGCCCTTTGCCTGTTTAGGTGAAATGTTTCTGCTAACATGAAGCGAATTGTGAATTTAAAACACAAGTAAAGCTAGTTTAGCTATAATAGAAAGAAGCAGATGAGGTAATAAGGAAAGAAGGAAGGTTACAGACAGTGCATTCAGCATTTTACAGAGATACTTGGGCAGAAATTAATCTTGATAATATATATGATAATGTATCAGAGATGAAGCAATATATAAGTGATAGCGTGAAGCTTTTTGCTGTTGTAAAAGCAAATGGCTATGGGCATGGAGCTTATGAAGTGGCACGGACGGCTCTAGAAGCTGGTGCTGATTGGCTTGCTGTTGCATTTTTAGATGAAGCTATTGCATTGCGAAAAAAAGGTATACAAGCACCCATTCTTATTCTAGGTGCCGTTCGTGCTTGTGATGCCGGATTAGCGGCAGAACATCAAATTGCCGTCACAGTCTTCTGTAACGAGTGGCTGAAGGAAGCAAAACAATTTATCCGGAATAATACAAAGCTGTCAGTGCATATTAAATGTGATACGGGGATGGGAAGGTTAGGCTATAGAGACAGCGAACAGATTAAGAAAGCTGAACAATTGATTGGCCAATCTTCTGTTTATATACTAGAAGGTTGTTTTACTCATTTTGCTACTGCTGACGAAATAAATACCGAATATTATGAACAGCAGTATTCGAAATTTATTGAGCTATTAGAGGCCTTTTCCAGTCCGCCAGAAATTATTCATTCAAGTAACAGTGCATCAACTTTCCGCTTTGAAAAAGCGTGGTTTAATGGAATTAGATTGGGTATATCTATGTATGGCCTAAGTCCATCGGCAGAAATGAAGGAACTAATTCCGTTTCCGTTGAAGGAGTCATTAACACTGCACACGAAGATTGTAAATGTGAAGAAAATCGAGGTTGGTGCAGGTGTAAGCTATGGAGTGGAGCACAAGGCAGAAGAGGAGGAATGGATCGCGACATTGCCGATAGGTTATGCGGATGGCTGGCTTCGAAAGCTTAGTGGTCAGGAAGTTTTAATCGATGGTACTCGAATGCCAATTGTTGGACGTGTTTGTATGGATCAATGTATGGTTAGGCTGCCGAAGTATTATCCGGTTGGCACACCTATAACGTTGATTGGTAAAAACGGTAATGAATTCATTTCAATAGATGAAATTGCTGAACGTTTGCAAACAATTAATTATGAAGTCATTTGCTTGATTAGCGCCAGAGTACCTCGGGTGTATAAAAGAAATGGTGTTGTTCAGAATATCAGCAATAGTATTGTTTAAATGTAGATTTTATGAATAAAAATAATATGTACATGACTATAATATTAATATGAAAAAACAATATTCTCTTTTCAAATTTCCTTTTAAATGGTAATATGAAGGGTGAGATAGTATTAGGTATGTGTGTAGTGATGGTGGAGGTGTAAGCTTATGTCTAAATCCAGCATAACAAGAGAGATAATAGTTCAATTGCCACAAAATTTGTTATCGGAACTTGATGGGTTTGTTCAAGAGGATAACGTTAATCGTAATGAATTGCTATATCGAGCAACAAAAATGTATCTACACGAGCGAAAAAAGAGAAAGCTTCGTGATGATATGAAACGTGGCTACATTGAAATGGCCACGATTAATTTAAGCATTGCTTCTGAAGCCTTTCTTGCAGAGTATGAGGCAGAGCATTGCGTTGAACGATTAGTTAGCGGAGGATAATCCTTTGATCGTTGTTAAGCGTGGTGACGTATATTATGCTGACTTGTCCCCTGTGGTCGGTTCTGAGCAAGGAGGAACTCGCCCTGTGCTGATTATTCAGAATGATATCGGAAATCGCTTTAGCCCGACTGTAATTGTTGCAGCTATTACTGCTCAAATACAAAAAGCCAAGCTTCCAACTCATGTAGAAATCGATGCTAAAAAGTATGGATTTGAAAGAGATTCTGTCATTCTTTTGGAACAAATACGTACCATTGATAAGCAGCGCTTAACTGATAAGATCACTCATTTAGATGAGCACATGATGAGTAAAGTAGATAATGCTTTGCAAATCAGTACGGGACTAGTAGAGTTTTAAGCCACTATATAATTTGTAAAGCCTCAACCGGAATGTCGGTAGAGGTTATTTTTCTTTTTGAAACCGTTAAATCCCATGCATTTGAATGGAGAATAAGGTTGCGAAGTAAATAAGTAAAAAAAGGTCTGACTAAAAAGTCTTTTAAGTCAGACCTTTTTTGTGTTTTAGGAAACTATAAACATTCAAGCTGTATAAAAGTTTGTAGAGTGAGTCGACGTCTAGCTTCAGCGCTCAGAACCTAGTGAACTTCAGCAACCTTTCTACAATAAGTCAACACTGAAATGCGGAATCGGCCCGCAAGTAAGTAACAGCGACTAAAGGGGCTACGTCCGCATATCTTCGTCGCTGTGACTCTCATCCGCAAGAGCCTCTGACCAGCATAAGTCAGCTTTTTTCTAAATTGTGTCTTTATAGTTGAAATAGTTTAACAATTACTTAACAGAATTATTTTATATTGTATGTGTATACAATTAAATTTGTCCAAAGAAAAATGTTAATTAGTCAATATATTCCGCTTATTTATCAGAAGTGACAAACAGGATGCAGGTAGTTCTTTACGTGGGGGGGGAGTGATTTTGGATAATAAAAGAAAACTGCAAGAGTTATATGAAAAAGTGTTGATTGATTTTGTAGAAGAACGGAGAGAGCAAGAAGAGCATAAAGTTCAATTGCTAAGTAAGACTATTTTAAAAAACGGAGTTTCCCCCGAAGAACTCAGTAATTGGCAAAGAGATGCAATGAAAAGATTGTACCCGGATTTACCTGCAAAAGTTATTAAGTCTTTTGATTTTTTTGCGAAAATTATAAAGAATTATGATACTGTTCTGCAAGAAATGGAAAAGTTACGGTACGCACAACAAGAGATGAATTCCGAAATGGAGGTAGCGGCTAGCGTTCAAAGTTCGTTATTGAGGTATACGATACCGGAAGTGGATGGACTGGAAATCGGAGCTGTAAGCATCCCGGCACGAAGAGTTAGCGGGGATTATTTTCATTTTGTTCCATACGAGAACGGTTCACTAGGAGTGGGTTTAGCAGATGTAATGGGAAAGGGTCTGCCGGCTGCGCTATGTGTTTCCGTGATTAAGAGTGCTATCGATTATATTTCTATTAATGAAGGCACTCCAAATCAATTATTGGAAAAGTTGAATGAGACCGTTGAAGAGAATACAGACTTGGATATGTTTGTTTCGATGATTTATGGTTTGTATGAACCTGCATCCCATCGTTTTTTGTACTCATCGGCAGGTCATGAACCTGGGCTTTATTATAGTGCTAACTCAGGTACTTTTGAAGAAATGACTACAAAGGACCTTTTGCTAGGGGTAAATAAACAGACGAAATACAGGTTATATGAGAAGTTTATTAATATTGATGATGTGCTCATCTTTTTTTCAGATGGAGTGACTGAAAGTAAAATTGATGGAGCGTTTATTGAAAAAGAATTTCTGTTTGAAGAATTTAGAAAAAATATTCATTTACATCCTCAGGATATAGTAATGAAGGTATGTAGGCATTTAATGAAGCTTCAGAGATTTAAATTGCGAGATGATTTTACCATAATAATTTTGAAAAGAGTGCATTAACGATAAATTATTGCATTTTTTGAGATAAGTTGCTACAAAAAATAAAACGTAGAGGAGGTAACGCTAAAATGAATACGATGAGCATAGAGATCATTCAGGCAAATTCTTGTATCGAAGTATTGGTTAGTGGGGAGATTGATGTATATACTGCCCCACGGTTAAAAGAAGTTGTTTATCCGCATGCTAGGCAAGATCAAGTGGAAATGGTTATTAATTTATCTGGTGTTTCTTTTATGGATAGTACAGGATTAGGTGTGTTGGTTGGTTTGTTTAAAACAGTCAAATTACATAATGGTAATTTTAAGATAATTGGATTATCTAACAGACTAAAAAGGCTATTTGATATTACAGGTCTAGCGGAGATTATTCAAATTTCAAGTATCGCAAAGGATGAAGAGAAATGAATCAAGAATATGATTATGTCGAGATGAAAATTCCGGCAAAGTCCGAATATGTAGGAGTAGTTAGACTGACTATATCTGGTATTGCGAGCAGGATGGGCTTTTCATTTGATGATATTGAAGACTTGAAGATAGCTGTAAGTGAGGCTTGTACTAATGCGGTGCAGCATGCTTATGAAGAAGGGGAAGATGGTGAAATACTGATTGGCTGCGGTGTTTATGAGGATCGCTTGGAATTAATGATTGCTGATCATGGACATAGCTGCAATTTTGATGAAGTAAGGTTAGGATTAGGCCCGTATCATAAAGATCAACAAGTTGAGTTTATGAGAGAGGGAGGTTTAGGTATATATTTAATTGAAACATTAATGGACAGAGTAGAAATTCGTCAGCACCTTGGAGTGATGGTGTTTATGACGAAATTTTTCCGAGGAGAGCGGGTGGAGCCAGATGAACAAAATCTCTCAACCTAATCAGGATAGTCAGCGGCAGGTACATGAATGGATTAAGGAATACCAATTAAGTCAAGATGAGGAAGCGCAAAAGCAGCTAGTACTTCATTATCGAAGTTTAGTACAGACAATTGCCCGTAAATATGCCAAAGGAAGGCCGTTTCAAGAAGATATCTTCCAGGTCGGAATGATCGGCCTATTGGGTGCGATTCGACGTTATGACGAGGAATTCGGGAAAAGCTTTGAGGCCTTTGCTGTACCAACCATAGTGGGTGAAATAAAAAGATACTTGAGAGATAAAACGTGGAGTGTGCATGTACCGAGAAGAATTAAAGAATTGGGGCCAAAAATTAATCATGCTGTTGATACTTTGACTTGTTCTCTTCATCGTTCACCTCAGGTTCGTGAAATTGCTGAGTATTTGCATGTTCCGGAAGAAGAAGTACTTGAGGCAATGGAAATAGGGAAAAGCTATCAAGCGTTATCTTTCGATCATTCAATAGAGGCTGATGCCGATGGAAGTACAGTGACTCTCCTTGATATTTTCGGCGATGTAGAAGAAGGATATGAGAAAATCGACCAAAAGCTGGTATTAGATGAAATTCTTCATGTGTTGTCGGAGCGTGAGAAGCATATTATTCATTATACATATTTAGAAAATTTGAGCCAAAAAGAAACGGGTGAGAAGCTTGGGATTTCGCAAATGCATGTCTCAAGACTGCAAAGAAGAGCTATTACCAAATTGAGAGAGGCAATCTATGTAGATCGTTTAGATTAGAAATATTTGAATAATTAAACAGTAATATGAAATAGTATCCTTGTTGCTTACTTCAAATGAAGTAGGCTTTCTTTTTGTAAAAGATGACTAAAAGGTTGAGGATTATAGATACTTTCTTAATAAAGGATAATGCAATTTCGTTATAGAACATTAGTGGAGTGGATGGCAATTTGATAAAATGAAGCAAGACTAATTATTTGGAGGACTGAAATTGACGATTACTAAGCAAGAAGTGATAGATGTAAGTGGTTTAATAGCAAAAGAATTAAATTTGGGTGTGAAGTCTGTTCGACAAGTCATTCAATTACTACAAGAAGGAAATACAGTTCCATTTATTGCACGCTATAGAAAAGAAATGACGGGTAGTATGGATGAAGTGCAAATAAGAGATGTAATGAATCGTTGGCAGTATTTAGAAAACCTACATAAAAGAAAAGAAGAAGTTATACGTATTATTGAAGAGCAAGAGAAGATGACTCCGGAACTGCTGAAGGCGATTGAAAAAGCAGATAAGCTGCAAATGGTGGAGGATTTGTATCGTCCTTTTAAACAGAAAAGGCGAACAAGAGCAACTGTGGCGAAAGAGCGGGGATTAGAGCCTTTTGCTGAATGGATTTTAACATTTCCAAAATCGGCCTCCGTTGAGAATGAAGCAATCCGATTTGTCGATCAAGAGAAACAAGTTTTGACTGTAGAAGATGCCATTAATGGGGCGAAAGATATCATAGCGGAGATCATTGCAGATGATGCTTCTCTTCGACAATGGATTCGAACGAGTACATTCACTAATGGAATGATCGTGTCTACTGTAAGAAATCAAGAAAAAGACGAAAAAGGCATATATGAAAATTATTATGAGTATGAGGAGCCGTTGCAAAAAGTTGTACCTCATAGAGTACTTGCCTTAAACCGAGGAGAAAAAGAGGATATCCTTCGAATCTCGATCAAAGTAGATCAAGCGAGAATTTTAACCCACATTGAAAAGCAAAAGCTTACTACTGCATATTCATCCGTTGACTCTATTGTGAAGGAAGCAATTGAAGATGCATATAAGCGGTTAATCCAGCCTTCTATTGAAAGAGAGATCAGAACGGAACTTACGGAGAAAGCAGAGGATCGAGCGATTCACATTTTTGCGGAGAACCTGAGGAATCTTTTATTGCAGCCTCCTTTGAAGGGGAAGGTTGTATTAGGAGTAGATCCAGCTTATCGGACAGGCTGTAAGCTGGCGGTGGTAGACGAAACCGGAAAGATGAAACAAATAGCTGTGATATATCCTCATCCGCCGGTAGCGAAGAAAGAAGAAGCTAAGAAAAAGTTTTTAGGCATAATTGAAAGCCACCAAGTTGAAATTGTGGCAATTGGGAACGGGACCGCCTCGAGAGAAACAGAACAATTTGTTGTTGAAGCGCTGAAAGAAGTAAAGAAAGAGGTGTATTACATCATTGTTAATGAGGCGGGCGCAAGTGTGTACTCGGCCTCCGATCTTGCTAGAGAAGAGTTTCCGGACTTGCAGGTAGAAGAAAGAAGTGCAGTATCGATTGCTCGCAGACTACAAGATCCGTTAGCAGAATTGGTAAAGATTGATCCGAAGTCTGTAGGGGTTGGGCAGTATCAGCATGATGTCTCACAGAAGAAATTGAATGACTCGCTAACTTTTGTTGTAGAAACAGCTGTAAACCAAGTGGGGGTGAATCTTAATACTGCCTCTTCTTCACTTTTGCAATATGTAGCAGGGCTTTCTAAAACGGTAGCAAACAATATTGTGAAAAAGCGTGAGGAAGAGGGGGCCTTTCAATCAAGGGCACAACTAAAGAAAATTCCTCGTCTTGGCGCCAAAACATATGAGCAGTGCATCGGCTTTTTACGTATACCAAACGGAAAGGAACCGCTTGATAGTACAGATATTCATCCGGAAAACTACGAAAATGTTGTTCGTTTGTTGAAAAAGCTTGATTTCACAACGAAAGATATTGGTTCTGAACAGTTGCAAATTGCGTTAAGAGACATCGATATCCAGTCGATTGCAGGTGAATTATATATTGGAGAAATTACACTTAAAGATATTGTTGATTCACTTATGAAGCCAGGGCGCGACCCTCGTGATGAATTATCTAAGCCAATACTGAAACAAGATGTACTGAAGATGGAAGATTTAGCTGCGGGGATGGAATTGCAGGGAACGGTTCGTAATGTTGTTGACTTTGGTGCGTTTGTGGATATTGGAGTCAAACAAGATGGACTAGTCCATATTTCGAAGCTTAGCAACAGCTTTGTTAAGCATCCTTTAGATATCGTGTCGGTTGGAGATGTAGTAACCGTTTGGGTGGAGGGCTTGGATTTAAAGAAGCAAAGAGTTTCACTTACAATGCTGCCTCCCCATAAATAAAATTTACTGTTATGAAATCAATCGCTAAAAAAGAGATGGCTGTCTGTATAAGAAGATGATCCGGCTTCATAATGCCGATTAAAACCAGACACTAATGCTCGGTGGGATAAAGTTCCACCGAGCAAAGTTTCGTTTTATTAGCTTTGAAAGACAGCCTTTTTTGTTTTAGTTAGTTTTATTTGTTCTTCTATAGAAATACCAGCATTGATTTAATAGGTGGATTTGATACTTGTCTTTATCCATAAAAGCTTTTTGCATTCGCTTTTTGAACCAAATCGGCATAAGGCATCCTCCTATGTGTTTTCCATGGTTATGTTAGTGTATGCTATAATGGTTGTCATGTTTCTAGGGAGGGGTAGTATTGAACGACGAACAATTGCAAAAGCTAACGGAAGACCTATCACTTCATTTATTTCATAAGCCGTTTCTTCATAAAGCGTTTTTTAATAAGCGTTTACGGACGGTTGGCGGACGATACATGCTGGTCAGTCATAATATAGAAATAAACTATCGCTATTTTGAACAATATGGTGAAGAGGAAATTGTAGGGATTGTGAAGCATGAATTGTGCCATTATCATCTTCATCTTGAGAAGAAAGGTTATAAGCATCGCGATTACGATTTCAAACAACTACTAAAGAAAGTCGATGCTCCTAGGTATTGTACACCGTTAAAAAATGTAGAAAATAAAAAGTTAGATAAAAAATATAGATTTCAGTGCTGTTCCTGTAGGACTATGTATATCAGAAAAAGAAACATTAACTTGAATAAATATGTATGTGGCGCTTGCCGAGGTCCTTTGAGGAAAATGAAAGAAGAATGAAAGATATTATTAGAACTTTTTGTGATTAGAAAAAAGGATATTTTTTTGAGAAAGTGTTGACATCGTGTAATTGCCTAGTTATAATCTAAAGAGTCGATAAGATAATATATCAAATCCATTCCGCAGTAGCTCAGTGGTAGAGCACTCGGCTGTTAACCGAGCGGTCGTAGGTTCGAATCCTACCTGCGGAGCCATTTTTTTGTTTCTGGGGAAGTACTCAAGAGGCTGAAGAGGCGCCCCTGCTAAGGGTGTAGGTCGGGTAACCGGCGCGAGGGTTCAAATCCCTCCTTCTCCGCCAGAAATATTGGCCCGTTGGTCAAGCGGTTAAGACACCGCCCTTTCACGGCGGTAACACGGGTTCGAATCCCGTACGGGTCACCATAAAAGTTCTTTTAAAAAAAGCTTGCAGAAGCGAAGAAGAGATGTTATTATATAAAAGTTGCTTCTTGCGAGGTAAAAAAAGATTCTTCAAAAAAGATATTTCAATATAGTATTAATGGGCTATAGCCAAGCGGTAAGGCAACGGATTTTGATTCCGTCATGCGAAGGTTCGAATCCTTCTAGCCCAGCCATTTTCTTAGAGCCATTAGCTCAGTTGGTAGAGCATCTGACTTTTAATCAGAGGGTCGAAGGTTCGAGTCCTTCATGGCTCACCATTGTATCACGCGGGTGTGGCGGAATTGGCAGACGCACCAGACTTAGGATCT
>JAEIGA010017533.1_pt1 | contig 10913 bp, 7 predicted proteins | sample 9270691 | NCBI WGS metagenome assembly JAEIGA01 (sample SAMN17057246, study PRJNA624740) | gut metagenome | biome: biome; isolation source: fecal sample | host: Bos grunniens | place: China: Xizang | collected 2019 | reverse complement strand
TACCTAGCCCACACTGCATTACCAACGTGAATTAAAAATAAATTTAATCTGAGACAACCTTAATTTCAAATAAAGGCAAAAGTAGTCAAACAACATTGTTAAACTGCATGCCTTTACAAAAGCATTCCAGTCCGGCAAAAAAAATATTTATTCCGGACTGCAGTCCGAGCACTGAAGGACTGCAGTCCGAGTATAGAAGGGATAGAATCCGAATACGGAAGGACGGACTTAGAAGTGCAGTGCGTTATTCTATGGAATACGGTGTATAATACGGGAGAGCAGTTTCCGTCAAACCAGTTGTTGCGCCAATTGTGTCTTCTGCTCTTCCTAGCAGAAGCAGGCACATCGGCTGGTAAGACCCTCGTTGCCACCTTCGAGAGCAGCGGTCTGCTCCTATTCGGCATCGGTGCCGCCCTCACATTGGTTCCCATGCTCATTGCCACCTTGGTGGGACGCCTCGTATTCAAGATTTCCATGCTTGATCTCATGGGCACACTGACCGGTGGCATGACCTCCACTCCAGGCCTTGCTGCTGCCGACTCCATGGTGGACAGCAACATCCCCAGCGTAGCATACGCCACCGTCTACCCCATCGCCATGGTCTGCCTCATCATTGCCATTCAGGTTATTTCCATGACGGTGATGTAGCATCATGAAGCATCCAAATATTCTATCAACTATAATCAAAAAGGGTATGTCTCTGTGGTTGGAGACATACCCTTTTTCTATATCCTTTTGAAAACAATTAAGACTGGTTAGTATAAGCATTAGGTCAACATAACAAACAGTTGAAATACATGTTTATAAAATTGTCCCCAATATTGTGTACAAATATACTCAATGTTTAGTACATTTATCCTGAATATTATGTACAATGCTCCCCAATACTGAGTTTAATTTATTAACCCAATACTTCTTTTCTTATTGCCTTTGCTAAACGGCAGGAACTAATATAAAGACAAAAAAATCCAACCTCCCAAATCAAGAGGTTGGACCTACCTAATTTATGTTTCTACATAACAACTAATCACCAACTACAATCCCAAAGATTATCATTTTTTCTACTCTCAGGTTCAAGACTGCCCTCATAGTCCGTTCCTCCGAAACCGATGCCATAATTATCACTACCTACTCCTGTACTCGCCACCAATAATGAAGTCTTCACAGATACCTCAACTACAGTCACTTCTGGTTTAATATAACTCTTCATAATATGATATAAAATAGTTATTTTACAATGATTTTCTTTCCTTTATTTATATAAATGCCACCATTAGGAGTCTTTACCTTACGACCTTGCAAGTCATATAAAGTATTATTCTCGTCAACACCTGCCAGTGACTCTATAGCTGTTTCACTGCCACCAATAACCATGCGGACATTAGAGGCAGACTCTTTTGATGACAGGATATCAACAAAATCAAAGTATCCCCTAAAAGCCTTGATTGTATTGTTTCCTGTAGAATACCAGAAGTTACCCTGATTCAAGAACAAGTGGTTATCCAGAAGACCCTGACCTGCTCGCAGAGTACCATAGAAGGTGCCATATACTTCTTTACGTGAACCTGTCCTTCCGTTAGTGAAGTCAACAAACGTGTCATCTTCGTTGGTTTCAAGAATCGAGGTAACTATAAATTCGCTAATATCCTGACTTGTCTTGATGATATAAGGATAATTAGCCATAAAGCCATCCTCATTTAATAAAGCAGATTCGAAGATTACTGCTATTTCTGTGAGGTCGTCGTTTGCCTCATATTCCAAGAATTCCGCTAACTGCACATCCTCACCAAAAGCTTCCTTCACCTGCGCCTCTGTCATGGCAAAAGGCAAGCAAATAGTATTCCACTGATTAGCTCTAATTGTACGCTTCACCAGAATTTCAACTTCCTCGTCGGTTGTTGGTGGCAATGTCTCTGAATTCTCATCCAATGTAATCCAAGGATTACCTACTGTGATTGAGAATGTAACATCGGGCATGTCAATAGTAGTCTGTCCATCGGTCTTACCAAAACTGATTCCACGCAATGTTGCCTGAAGTACAGTACCCACTTCCAACTCCGCATCACAAACAACAGGGATAGAAAGCAACTGCCCCTCTGTTCCCGTCATTGGTTTTGATTGCAAAGACAGAGCCGCAAAACGATCAGTTCCATTCAGATAGTTGCTGGAGAAGGTATATGAGTCATCGTAGCAATCTCCTTTGATAAACAGAGGAGCCCCATCCTCATCCTTCAGTGTCCTCACACCATCTGGAAGTTCAAGTACCATCTGGAAGCCACTATACAATTTTTCCTCATCAAACTGATAATTAATTCTTATCTCAGCCTGATAACGTTCCAATGTCACATCATTTACAATTAGTCTGTCTGCCCAGGAATAGCTTACTACACCTATGGCAAACATTAATAATGCTGTTACTCGTTTCATAATGTTTATATAATTCATTTTTGTGTTAATATCAAGTTTACTATAGCAATGGCATCTGTAATATTCACTGCACCGTCTTCGTTGACATCAGCAGCCAGTTCGTTAACCTCAAATGTTGACTTTCCCAATATGTGATTCACCAAACCAATAGCATCGGTTATGTTTACCACTCCATCGCCGTTCACATCACCCAGCACAGTATTAAAGGCGGCTGTTATACTTACATTTCCTACCGATGCATAGTTCTTGCCTTTCGCATCACTCAGCACAATGTCGGTTACCTGCAACTCTGTGTCTCTGTACTCCGTACCTTCTGTAGCAGTGTAATCCAAAGTGAACAACGTTCCCTCATTGACAACAATAGGACTATTGCTCATTGAATATATCAGCACCTGATATGTACCGTTGCCCAAATCCGTTACCAAATAGGAATGGTTCTTAAGGCGATCCGTAGGTACAAGTTGTGCAGTGGATGTGGACATACTTGGCAACCAATGCAAATTCATCTGCACAGCAACAATGTCGGTATAGTTATCCAAACTAAAGGTAAATTGGTAGCCATTCTTCGTATTCGTGCCACTTGCCACGATTTCATTTGGCTCATATACCTTGACACTCACGTCCACAGAGAACATTCTGTTAACTGGGTCATTGGTATACACCTGCATTGTTGTTCTGTGGTCCCCTTCAATTGAAGGAGTATAGGAGACATTTATGCTCTTGGTCTTCCTTGACTCTATCGTAATTGGAAGGTCATCCTCAACAGAATACCCTTCTGACAAGAATGCAACCTTGCTTATCACCAAATCAGTAGAACCACTATTATATATAGAATAGGAGCAAGTCTTCTTTTCTGTTACAGGCGTCTCCCCCATTTCCAAAGTCGTTGGAGCGCTATATGCCGGGCTTTTGATGGCCACATAGTTACCCGAAGTTGCCGACACCATATTCTCCATAGCCACATTGCTCAATACGACATCGGTAGGATTCAGACGATATGAACCGCTTTTGCCATCTAATCGCACACGGAAAGTCATCAGCTCGCCGTTGCCCTCTGGTATCCCAGCATTAGTCGCAGAATACAGCATCAGAGTCAGTACATCTCCCTGAAAACTGCCCAAAGCCGTATGATCAGTATTGGCGCACATGACTCCAACACTTGCGCTACCATCAACATACACCAACTCCTTTGGCATCTTGAAACTACACTGCGCACCGGCAATAGGCTCCATGTTGTTCATCTTCAGCACTACCGTAGCCTCCTCGTCGGATATTCCCTCTGTGCGCTGCACATGCAGTTCGTTTACCGAGAATGGTTGTGCAGTAACCACTGCCTTACCAGCCTTGGGATTGATGGCATTGGATGTGATGGTAACATTCTTTGTCACATCACCCCTTTGCATCGGAGCGTAAGTAACAACAACATCCTTAGTTGCACCAGCAGCAATTGTGCATGTAGCAGGAGAAGCCGACAAGTCATTGCCATCAAAGGCAATCTCGCTTACCTCCAAAGGTTCATTGCCAGCGTTGTGTATTGTCAGCGTCTTGGTGTAGCTGCTTCGTATGGGCACTCGACCATATGCCAGTGTGGGTGTAGTAATCTCTATCTTGGGGGATAGTAAGGTGACAACACCCTTATTCACAGAACAACTTACCGCATTGCCGTCCTTATCACCCAATACTACATCAGGCACTAGATCATAGTCAGCAGGTTCCTTGCCGAGTTTTACTTTGAAACGGCATATCTCGCCATCAGTTCCCTTTATAGGAGCCAGAGTAAAATTATAGATACAGATGTTCAGTTTTCCATCCTTGGCAGAGGCTGTCAATGTATGCCCATTGCCACGGTCAGTATTTAAAACTGCAGAACCATCCACATAACGCAACATATCATCCAAGGGCACCAGTATCTCCAGTGCTGTCACCTCGTCAGTGTTGGACAGGTTTACCACAACCTCCACCTCATCGCCAGGATGCCCTTGAACAGAAGTCAGAGTAACTGTATTTACGGCCTGGGCAGTGAGCCATACGCCCACTGCCATCAGACACATTATGATTATACGCTTCATCGTTATAATCGCAGAATAATATTATCAATTGTTGCAAACCACCTTTGCTGTCTGTACCAGCTTGCCGTCTACATACAATGTAACGAAATATAGGCCTCGCTGCAATGTACCAGGCTGCCATGTGTAGGTGTGCTCGCCTTGTGCGCTAACTGTATTGTATGTGTCAATCAAACGACCAGCTAAGTCGGTAAATGTCAGTGTCACCTTGTGATTTCCGCTCATACCTATTATATAAGGCACATTCAGCTGAGTGGTGAATGGATTGGGTGCTGGTACCTGCAACTGTACCTGTTTAACAGCGCCAATACCTGTTGCATCGTCACTTACTGCAGGTATGCTCTTGCCCTTGGCATCGGAGATTACCATTTCTGTAACCAATGCCTCGTCGCCTATCTTCAGCAAAGCATGTGTGCCTGGAGCGATAGTACAGCCACTCATTGAATATGCAAGGAACAGGTATTCGTTATCTGATGTCCACACGCTGGTCTGTTCCATACCCTTGATGCCGTCCTGCATAGTTATCTCTGTACCCTGTTCGGCATGCAGACGCACCTGCACACCACCCAATGCCTGGGTTGTCTCAACATACAGCACACCGTTCTTCACATAGTATCGCACAGGTTCATTGTCAACGGCATTTACTCCAGCCTGAGAAGGATTGGTAATAATGCCAAGAGTGCCAACCACATCAAGCACATTCACCTTCAGGTCGCTGTTCACATCGGCAGCCTCGAAGATAAAGGGCTGTGGGTCTTGATAGGTAATATAGGCTACCTCGGTCACTACGTCAGCAATGTCCACGTTCATCGAGCCATTAGCATCGCCCTTGCTTGCAGTAAGAGGGGTTGCAGCCACGGCATTGCTCAACGCATGCGAGTTGAGTGAGGTAGTGAGTTGCTTGATTACATAATAGTAGGTCGTTCCCGGCACGACATCGTAGTCTACAAATGAGGTTTCTTCGGAGTCAAGGACGCTAGGGTTAATGATAATGCTATCACTACTTACACCATTATCATCCATCGTAAAGCGATACATATTATATCCGAGCAAATCCTCAAAATCCTCCTCATCGGTCTCCCAAGTGAGCGATACCTTACCCAATCCTGACTCGGCCATCAAGCCGGTGGCCATAGAACCTGCGGCAGCAACCTCAACATGGAAACGAGTGTTCTCGATGGGTATTTCAAAGAACTCGTCATCCTCGGCACCAGATACATAGATGCGGTTGAGACCATCTGTACCTGTCTTACCTGTGATAGTTAGATAAGCGGTATAAATAGTGCCCTCCTCGTTCCAACTACCATCCTCGGCAATCGTGTGTGAGGTGTAGGGAGAACGCACGCCCATAGCTATAAACGGAATAGTTTCCTTGTTCATTGGGCGATTGAAGAACACTTCAAACTTATGTTTGCCTACACCAAGAGGAGGCAATTGCTCAAATTCGTCTTGGGTATCGTAGCCATTGACAACCACTTTCCACACAATGCCATGGGCTTCGGCAGAGGGACGAGTGAGGGTGTTTGAAAGATTGTAAGAAGCAAAACCTACATTATAAACAGGATGATTCATATCCCACAATCCTTTACGAATAATGTCTTCTCTTGCAGAACCTAAATAATTGGGCATTTCTGGCACATAATTTTTCGGAGTTCCAGAGTAATATCCAATGTTTACATCGTCACCACTAACTTCTTCAACATTTCCAAAGGCATTGGATGCTTTGTATTCTGCGGAACCAAAATAATCTGGCATTTCACCGTCAACAACATTACCAATAACATTAGAATGTAAGAACTTTGGAGCAGTATTACCCCAAATCTGAGTTCGTCCTGTAGAGTAAATCAAATTTGTTTGTTTCAGTGTTGGTGTTTTATCTAGCAAATATGAAGCCAAACAATCCTCGATAATACAGTTTTCATAATTTATACTCCCCAATCCATAAAATTGCCTATTGTTGACCACCATCGGTCCATCTATTCTTAATCCTTTAAAATGTACATATTTTACAGTATTATAATCCAAGTAAAAACCTTGCATCAAACCTATTTCGTGGTCGGCCATGGTAAACACAATCATATTTCCAGGTTCTCCCTCGCAATGAAGGTTGCCTATGGGAACATACATTGACGAACCTGCTTTGAACTTCAACACCGTTCCAGGCAAGATGGTCAAGGTGGCATCTTCGGTTACGGCAAGGTTCTTTGTCACGATGTAATGCACGTTGGGATAAAGCGTCAAGTCTTCTGAGATCAAGCCTCCGAGTTCTACGCCATTCTCAGCAGTAAGTGTAATCTCCTGCACCAACTCTTCGGTGATATTATCACAAGTAGCACGGAACACCATGCATATCTTACGACCATCAGCGCAGTCCTTACGCACCTTGAATCGCAAAGGATTGACACTCACGTTCTTGGCATAACTACTCAGTTCCTTAGAAAAATCAACATTATTATTTAAGAACTCCACGATGGTGGGGTCTTCTGTCTCGGCCAACTCTAACGAGAAACGGATATTCTTGGCTTGTCCCCACTCGTTACGCAATGTGGGATAGAAAGCAATCATTTCGCCAGCATCGGGACGGCTATCACCGTCGCCACCTTCAGCATCATCCAGCACGTAAGTCACCAAACCGAGTGAAGGTTTGCGGTCGGCATCGGTAATCTTATACACCGCCTCGAAGTCTACATTTTCATCATGCTCATGCTCGCAACGATGCTTACGGGCATGAATAAGGTCGCCAAAGAGGATTTCCCAGTTGCCATACTCCTTTACCTGAAGCAAGCATGAGATACCACCTGCCACATAAGGACAAGCCATAGAGGTACCATTGAGTACTTTATATTTACCCCCAGGGAAGGTACTCATAATCTGTGCACCAGGGGCGCGGAGTTCATAGTTGTAGAGTTTGTCCTCACTATAGGTTGAGAACAAGGGGCCATCTTCGTCGAAATTACTGAACGATGCCAAGCCACCATCCTTGGTACTGGCCTCTACACCCAATACGAAGGTAAAGGCAGCGGGAAACATGGGACCATTCTGCATGGCATTCTTCTTGTTCACAGGACAGTCGTGTGCATAGATACACTTGTTGTCATTACCCGCAGCGGCTACGAGCACCGCTGTGCTGTATGCTTTGGCCAACGCCTGCTCCTCAGCCAATGAATAGCCATAGCCACCAATACTCATACTGATAACATCTGCACCATTGGCAGCAGCATAGTCAATACCCTTGATGATGGTGGCCACATCACCCGTACCATCGCTCTGCATAACGGTAATAGGCATAATCAATGCATCGGGATTGGCACCAGTGATACCAATCTTATTATCACCAACAGCAGCGGCAATACCGGCACAATGAGTGCCGTGGCCATTCCTGTCGCCAAGACGACCTGTTTTGTTTACAAAGTCCCAACCGTGGAGGTCATCAGCAAAACCGTTGGCATCGTCGTCCTCATCCTCTGCACCATTTGCCTCTGCCTCGTTTGTCCAGATATTATCCTTCAAGTCGGGATGCTCAATATCCACACCTGTATCAAGGATGGCAATCACAGGACGCTTGTCGGTGATGGGCTTTTGCTTTTGGAGGAAATCAAGTTTCAATTGGCCGTGTCCCCACTGATCCCCCTTCAAGGGGTCGTCGGCTGCAGCTACCTCTCCGCTTGAGAGTGAGTACACAACATAGTTGGGTTCTGCAAACTCCACCTCATCAAGAGCAGAAATCTTCTCTATTGCCTCATGGACATTTACCTTATTTTCATCAAAAGTAAGGCAATAGAGATTGCTCATGTCGCTATCATAGATAGCCTTACCTGAAACGGAGCGCAAGGCGCGTGCACCAGGCACCACCTTAGAACCTGTGAGCGGCATCAAGGCTTCGCCTGTTGTGATGCCCAGCTCACCAAGCACTTTGTCCACTGTGTTCATGCCCGAAGTGACACCACGCTTGAGTGTGCGTACCTGCACTGCACTGGTGGGCTTGAACTTGACGATCATCTCACCCTCGCGATACTGGCGTGCGGCATGATGGTCAATCTTTACTACCTCGTCAACATTGTTGTTAGACTGGGCAAACAACGATGCAGATGCCAACATGGTGGCAACAATGAGAAAGAATTGCTTTTTCATAATATGTATTGAATTAAAAAAACTCTTCCCATCAATCGGCCCCAGATTGACAAACCCCGTAAGTAAGATCTCGTACATACACACAAAAAGCGTGGAGCCAGTCCTGATGCTCGTTCCACGCTGTAAAGGCCTTCGCATTGCCCGGATTGTCGAAACGAGCAACGCTGAAAGCCCCACGCCGATGAGTATATATTTAACCCTGCAAGGTTATAAAGGTTTACACCAATAGCCATGCGGGTTGTATATAAACATCCCAAGGGGCGTTCCCGTTGCTTTGTTTTTGACAATCCATTTGAAGTTGCGAAGTTCTTACAGCGTCAAAATCAAAGCGTTCAGTTACGCCTTTTTATATGTATGTGTCATGCCCGCGTCCCACCCAAGAGGCTTTCAGCATAGGCAATGACGGTACAAATATACATATTTTCATAATATCAAAGAAAGAATCTATAAAAAATATTAAGGAATAGATATAAAACAAAGAGGTGTGCCGCAGCACACCTCACTATTATTATATAAGATATTGGAAAAAGTTATCAGAAAACTAATAAGCGTAGTTAACCGATACTGCCTCGCCATTGAGGATATAAGTACAGAGCTGGATATAGTCTTCCTTGTTGGTGGAATAGTTGAAATCTACCTTGAAGTCATCCTTCTTGGCCTCCTCCGGATAGTCCACATGGATGGTCTGAACCAAGTGCTTAGTAGCCTTGCCCATCAATCCGGCATAATAGAGATGTTCGAAACCGAAACAACCGATTTGCTTAGACAATGTTTCAGGAAGCAGCCCATTTACATTGTATAAAGAGGAAGGCGTACAATAGTAGTATGTGGGATCATCATTATTCTCGGAATATGTGATGGAAGCGATATCCCCATCCTTGTATTCAATGGTACCTCTTGCATGTAAAGCCTCTGCTCCAAAATTCATGTCCTTCAATGTCTTCTCCCAAGCAATAAGTCTGCCATCGGCATAGAAGAAACGATACTCATCCTTGTTTACCGTCAGGAACTCTACGAAGTTGTTCCCTTCCAGAGTCACATTCATCAGCAGGTCACCAGAATTGGCTATGGTCACGTTCTCGGGAGTGTATGTCAGTTGGCTAGTATACTCAACTTCATGGCTTGTGGGATTGTACAGGGTTCCCTTGGCACTAATCATACGATCGTCCATATACTCAAACTCCCAATCATAGCTGCCCTCTATACTGCCACTATGTACTATGCTCCTTATGTGTATGTCGGCACTACCGGGAAGGTCGGGGCGCAGATTAGGCACTGGCGCAGGTTCTTCACTGGTACATGCAACCATAAAGGTAGCAAGTACGATACAAGCAGTCGTGTGTAAAAGTTTCATTATGGTTCAGTGGTTAATATTGTTTTTAACAAAAGGACATCTTAGTTCTGCTGACTACGGATCTCGTCCATCTTCTGGAAGTCCTTCTTGCGAAGTTTGAAGGAGTGTGTCAGGTATTTGTCCAGCACCACAGGATTTTGCGAAAGCTCTTCGGGAGTACCGTGGAAAAGTATCTGACCCTCAAACAGGAGGTAAGCACGATCGGTAATACAGAGGGTCTCCTCCACATTGTGGTCGGTAATGAGCACACCGATGTTCTTCTGCTTCAACTTCCACACGATATACTGGATGTCTTCTACAGCAATGGGGTCTACACCGGCAAAGGGTTCGTCGAGCATGATGAACTTGGGGTCAATGGCCAGACAACGTGCTATCTCGGTACGGCGACGTTCGCCACCAGACAACTGGTCGCCAAGATTACGGCGAACCTTCTGCAAACGGAATTCGGCTATCAGGCTCTCCAGTTTCTCTTTCTGATAGTCAAGGGGCTTGCCAGTCATCTCCAGCACCGATGCGATGTTATCTTCCACGCTCATCTTACGGAAAACGGAAGCCTCCTGTGCCAAATATCCAATACCCTTGCGGGCACGCTTGTAAACCGGGTCGTCTGTTATCTCCTCGTTGCCAAGCCATATATGACCTGCATTGGGAACCACAAGTCCTGTGGTCATATAGAAACTGGTAGTCTTGCCTGCACCATTGGGGCCAAGCAGACCAACGATCTCTCCCTGATGTACGTTGAACGAAACGTTATTCACAACGGTACGCTTGCCATATACCTTGACAAGACCTTCGCTGCGCAGTTCTACCTTTTCATTATTGTTCTGTATCTCCATCGTGCCACAAATGTACGAAGATTTCTTCATTCAAAGGCCTGCAACCTGCATTTATTGACCTATTTTGTCGTTAATGTTTATCAAAAAATCCGACAAGAG
>JAEIGA010017532.1_pt1 | contig 10913 bp, 7 predicted proteins | sample 9270691 | NCBI WGS metagenome assembly JAEIGA01 (sample SAMN17057246, study PRJNA624740) | gut metagenome | biome: biome; isolation source: fecal sample | host: Bos grunniens | place: China: Xizang | collected 2019 | reverse complement strand
TCTTTCATCACCTGAACAACCTCGTCTTTGGTTTCACCCAAACCTACCATTATACCACTTTTGGTTATAAAGCCCTTGTCCGCAGCATATTTTAGAGCATCCAAACTAACGGGATATTTGGCACGGCTACGCACTTGGTTGGACAAGCGTTCCACCGTTTCCATATTATGTCCATACACATCTGGGCGGCTTTCAAGGACTATGTCTATCCACTCCTTATTGGCATCAAAATCCGGCACCAATATCTCTATAATAGTATTTGGATTTTGATTGCGAATCTCGGTTATAGTATCGGCCCAATGTTTTGCACCTTTGTCGGGCATATCATCACGGTCCACCGATGTTATCACACAATGTTTCAACTTCATCAAGCTAACACTTTCGGCCACACGTTTAGGTTCGGCAGGATCGGCAGGCAAGGGTTTGCCGGTCATTGTTGCACAGAACTTACAACTACGGGTACATATCTCTCCAAGTATCATAAAAGTAGCCGTACCTTTGCTCCAACATTCGCCTATGTTTGGACATTTGCCACTGCTGCAAATGGTGTGCAGATGATGTTGTTCTACTATCTTTTTAGTTTGTGGATAGTTTTCACCACCACCAAGTTTTATTTTCAACCAGTCCGGTTTGCGACGTATTTCCATCTTATATTTTATTTCTTATTATTTTTGTTCTTTTCTATGTTTCGTATCAGCTGCGAATATTTTATTCTATCCATTGCTGTGTTTTTTGCTATCTTTTTAAACTCTGCCTTATCGGCATTGCCTATAGAGTTCAATTGCTCTTTACGAGCCTCATCTATATCTATCTTTGCTTCCACTTGTATATTGTAGGGACATGCCTTTTGGCAAATATCACAGCCAAACACATATCCGCAAATATCGATATCGTTGGGCAAAAAGTCGGACTTGTTTTCTATCGTATGATAAGCTATACATCTATTGGCATTTATACCACATTGAGTTATAGCACCATTGGGACAAGCATCGACACATTTTGTACAGTTTCCGCAACGATTTTGCATAGGTTCATCATAGTCTGACCATACATTACACACCAACTCCCCTATGTTTATCCACGACCCCAAGCGAGGATTTACCAGCAATGTATGCTTTCCTATCCATCCCAAACCTGAACGCTGAGCCCACATTTTGTCGCTGATAGGTGCCGTATCGACATACGGAATAGCATTAAACGCTGGATAGTCGACTTGTATTGTGTTTATCAAACGAAATAGCATAGTTTTTATTTTCCGATGATAATCTTCGGAGTAGGCATACTGTGCTACAAACGGAGGTCGACATTGCACAAACGAAGGTTTGTAACCTACAACCAAACTTATTATAGTTTGGGCTTCGGGATATAACGAAGCAGGATTTGAACGTTTTTCTACATTCTGCTCCATATAGTGCATATCGGCATTGTAGCCTAATGATAACCACCGCAAATAGCATTGCTCAAAATCGTGCAGCTGCTCGGCCTTGGCTATCCCACAAGCATCAAAGCCAACGTTTGATGCCTGCTGTTTGATATACGATGCAGGTATGTACAACATATTATTCATAAAAGCCTACTATTGTCTGATACCCTCCACTTTAAACAAATCCAACAATTCTGTCGAAAGATTATGCTGGTTCGACAAAGTATTCATTGACACAGCAAAAGATTTTGGCACATAAGTCCTTAGCAAGCAAGGGCGACCTTCTGCAGAATAATAGCGATCCATGGTCATTGCCAATGCGGTATTCACCTCATCAACTGTGCCTACACATTCAAAAGGCTTTGTAGGCATAATACCAATAAGTTGATCAAAATATAGTTGTAATGATGGGTCGTCCAACATCGATTTGCCAAATATCCCGTTCAAGAACTCCGGCTCTATAAATGGCGACAGTATGATGTATGCAAACAAACATTTAGGGCAGTTGCCACACCATATATCAGTCTTGCTTCCCACATTACAACTCTTAAACACCCCGAAGTATTTGTCGTTTCGTGCAAACAGCATAGCTATCTGCAATTCGCTAAGTGGTCTGAGGAAACTGAAATAGTTAATATCGTTGGTTATATAATCAGATACATATTTACGAAAATCATTCTCAAACTCCAAACTCTTCGAGTACTGATGATTTACATTAGTTCCTACAATAGTACTTTCATTAGCACTCGACTCGTTGGACAATGCTATATGTTTACGTCCGGTAAGAGCAGCCACCAACAAAGAATGAAATGCCAACATTGCCGAGAAAGGCGTATGACCATTGAGATAACCCTGCGAGTTCAATTCCAACAAACGAGAATCTATCGCACGCTTCACCTCTATAAATTCATCTCTACCATAGCCTGCTATACGAGCACACTCCACTGTGGCTCCACGTGGATTTATAATCATTGGACATATATCCTTACCCGACTGCGAGAGCAACTCCAACGTAACTACCGAATCCTTTCCACCACCTATAGGTACTATAAAAACATCGTCAGTATCAAAAGAAGTTTTATTCAACACATTTTCCGATACTGCGCTGATGGTTACAAAATCATCAATAGTAGCATCAATACCATTTATATAGAAAAACTCCGACAGACCATTGTAGTAAAGTTTCCTCCAAAAAGCAATTTGCTCATTGCTCAATACATAGGGTTTCACTACTATGGTAGGCGAGCACGTACACTTCCAATAGCTTATCAGTTCTATCATTCCGATATTAAAGACCAAAATGTCTAACTGTGATTTATCAAGGTTATCCCAACGATAAAACTTACGCTGAGGTATGCTTATCGTAGGAGTAAACACGATATCATCGCCAATGGAAAAGCAAAAAGTCAACACCATTCCATCGGAAGTGATGCTATAATTAAAAGATTTGTAGCAAAAAGTTGGGTATTCCTTTCGCAGTTTGTTATATTTCTCCAAGTTATCCACCTTATATATAGACGTTATCATTAACAAAAGTAGCCAATTATATCGCTATAATTGGCTACTCTCATATATTTATATTATCTTACTTAGTCAATTTGAAAGATGTTTTTCCAATTTCTTGACCATCGGCATATAATGTTACGCGATAATTTCCTTTTACAACTTTTACATTGTCATTTCTAGACCAATTGATCACCACTTTTCTTGCACTGCCATCAAATTCGATATCTTGTTTTGCAGTGTATTGCAATGGAGAACCGTCAATATCAAAGCTAAATTCTTCGGCAGTACCGTTGCACAATACGCGGTTGTTAGGTCCTGTAATACGAGCATATACAGTTTTTGTACCAGGATCTACAACATCATTTTGTAATATACGAGCTTCGATTTTTACAGTTTCCAATTTCTTAGACTGTTTAGTTTCTTTAAAACCTTTACCACCACATTTTTTACGCATTGGAGTAGCTGTTACATCTGTAGTAACCAAACGTTTTGCGTTTTCAATCTTTTGTTCCAATGATTGATTTTCAGAAACCAACTTTTCGTTTGCCTCTTTGGTTTCTTCCATAGCAGCTCTCATTTGTTCATTTTCAGCTTTCAATGCTTCATTTTCAGCTTTCAAAGTTTCAAGTTCTCTCATGTAGTTATCGCACGTTGTTTGCAATTCTTTTATTTGTTCTCTCAACTTCGAAGTTTTGGTTGTAGGAGCAGGAGCCGGAGTGGCAGTACCATCTTGTTGTCTGGCAGACAATTCAGCCAACAAAGATTTTATACGAGCAGCTTGTGCAGATATTACGCTGTCTTTTTCTGCAAATTGTTCGGCATAAAGATTATTTTCCGATTTTACTTTTTCGTGGTTAAACATAATAGAATCGAATTGCTTTTGCAACTCTTGTTTTTCAAATTCTATTTTTTCCAACTGTTCTTTTGTACCTTGGTCAGAACAAGAAAAAAAGATACATGTACCCATGAAAAGAGCACATACCATCATGGCAATTTTTGTTGTACTTTTCGTTTTCATTTTTTTCGATTTGTGTATTTATAATATTATTTATATCTTTGTATTCGTTTTGCAAAGATACTTTTTTTTCTAGATATGACAACAAAAATATTTACAGATTTATTCAAATTATTTTTCCCACACGTATGCAGATGTTGTGGAAACACACTACTCAACTCTGAAAATCAAATATGTACAGAGTGTATTTTGCATTTACCTTTAACAAATTTTGTTGATATAGTTAATAACCCTGTTGAAAAAAAATTATGGGGAAGAGCACAAATAGAGGCAGCAACATCGCTTTTATTTTTCTCAAAAAAGGGAAATGTACAGAAAATTTTGCACGAAATTAAATATAAAAACAACATAAAGTTGGCACATTTTATGGGAAATCAATTAGGAATTGAACTAAAAAAATCAAATCGTTTCAATGACATTGATATCATTGTTCCGGTGCCGCTTCATAGAAAAAAACAAAAAGAAAGAGGATATAACCAAAGCGAAGAAATAGCAAAAGGAATCGTAAACCATTTCGATAAAGAAATAAACACCACCTCTCTTATAAAAACAACATACACAAAGAGTCAAACAAAACAAAACCGTTTCAGCCGTTGGAAAAACGTTTCTGAAATTTTCTCCGTTACAAACACCGATAAGATTGAAAACAAACACATCCTATTGGTTGATGATGTGATAACAACCGGAGCCACATTGGAGGCTTGTGCCAAAGAACTTCTAAAAATCCCCTCGGTAAAAGTAAGCATTGCCACTTTGGCATACGCCGGAGACTAAAACTGAATTTATTAACTATAAAAACATACAATAATGAGAAAAGTAACAACCGTTTTATTGAGTACAGTCCTACTATTGACCGTAGGATGTGGAAGCAAAAACACAAAAACACAAGACAGTATGAGCAACATTAGCAAAACAACAATCGACAAGGTTGTAAAACAGCTATCGGAACAGTATCACGAACAAAGCACTCGTATCGAACGCTCTATACCTCAAGCAGCAGCCCTTTGGCAAAGCAGCGACGGTACCGAAGAAGAATTCTGTCAATTCTGCATCGAACAGTTTGTTGCAAACGATGAAGACTTGGCAAACCTTGCCTCTACCTTACAACGAAACTTAGAAATCCTTTGGGGCAACTACAACAAGATGAGTGTAGATATGAAACTACCGTTACACGTAGTGGGTTCAGACATCACTCCATTGGACGAAATATTTGGCAGTTTCGACCCTTATGCTCACCTTACCGACGACCTATTTGCCAACAAAGTTGCGTTTATCACCATTATTAATTTTCCGTTCTACAACCTTGAAGAAAAGAACCAAATGGGTGGCAAATGGAGTAAACAAGAATGGGCTTACGCACGATTGGGCGATGTATTTACAGCACGTATACCTGCCGAATACAACCAAAATATTTCCAATGCCCTTACAAGTTCAGATTCTTACATATCGGCATATAACATAGTGATGGGCAACCTACTTAACGACAAAAATGAAACTCTTTTCCCAAAAGACATGAAATTGATATCACATTGGGGATTGCGCGACGAGCTTAAAAGCAACTATTCCAACAAAGAAAATGGTTTAGAAAAACAACGTATGATATACAACGTAATGAAACATATCGTAAACCAAACTATACCCGAATGTGTAATCAACAGCGAAGAATATCAATGGAATCCGACTCAAAACAAAGTATATAAAGATGGTAAAGAAACATCGTTTACCTCCGAACCAATGACGCGCTACCAATATTGGCTTAACAACTTTAAAGCCGAACAAGCCATAGACAAATTCACCCCTACTTATCCAACCTGTATTGAACGTTCGTTCAACGAAAGTATGGAGCTATCGTTCGAAGAAATCGAAACCATGTTTACCGAATTTATTTCTTCGGAACAAGTAAAAGATGTTGCAGCTCTTATAAGCCATCGACTTGGACGCGACTTGGAACCTTTTGATATATGGTACGATGGTTTTAAAAGCCGTGGCACAGTGTCGGAAGATGAATTGAGTGCAAAAACTCGTGCTTTGTATCCTAACAAAGATGCTGTAAGCAAAGATCTTCCAAGAATATTAGTAGCCCTTGGTTTTGACAAAGAAAAAGCCAACAATATATGCCAATACATAACCGTGGATCCATCACGTGGTGCAGGCCATGCATGGGAAGCTTCGATGAAAAGCGACAAAGCTCGTCTACGTACCCGTATTGCCGAAAATGGCATGGATTACAAAGGCTATAACATTGCTGTACACGAATTTGGACATAATGTAGAACAAACCGTTACCCTTCACGATGTGGATTATTACATTATGAAAGGCGTTCCTTCCACAGCTTTCACTGAAGCATTGGCATTTGTATTCCAAAAACGTGATTTGGAATTACTTGGTTATACCAGCAGTGACCCCAACAAAGAATATATGAAAACATTAGACATATTCTGGGGTTGCTACGAAATAATGGGAGTATCGTTAGTGGATATGTATGTATGGAAATGGCTTTATGAAAACCAAAATGCCACTGCCGAAGAACTTAAAAATCAAGTTGTAAGTACAGCCAAAGACGTATGGAACAAATACTATGCACCAATACTTGGCGAAACCGACTCACCAATACTTGGCATATACTCTCACATGATTGATGCACCACTCTATTTGCCCAACTATCCGTTCGGACACATAGTTGAGTTCCAATTGGAACAACTATTTGCCGGCAAAAACATTGCCGAAGAAATAATGCGTATATATCCTGCCGGACGCTTAACCCCACAACAATGGATGATAAACGCTACCGGCGAAAAGGTATCAACCAAACCTTTACTTTTAGCCACACAAGAAGCTGTTACAAAAATAAAATAAACGCAACATCTAAAAGCCCGATCTCTTGTTCGGGCTTTTTTTTATTTATTATCAAGAATTTGACACTTCTTTCAACAGATAGTTTCGCAGTAGCAATATTATATCATAATAGCTATATAATTTACACCCTATTGTCAATTGATTTATGATAGGGTGTCACGAGAATGACAATATACCATCTATTTTCAGCCAATATCCCCCTCAAAAATCCCTCCCGAGGTAGTTTAAATTCCCTCCCGATCCAAACTCAACTACTACATGAGGTAGATAAAACTCCCTCGTGATGGAAATTTTAGTTCCTCGTTAACTATATTACTAGTTTACATATCGTAATAATAGTAAACTTTGGACATATAGCATTAAACATTAGAAAACTTAATTCAAATAATGATTCATTTTTATATACAACCGGATTGAGAAATTCAAACTCAACAATAAACAACCCCGAACTTTTTTAGAACGTTATAGCTCTCAATTAAAATCTTTTTTGTATCTTTGCAATGATAATGATTATAAAAATAAAATGTATTTAATTAATAATAAAATGTTTACTATATGAAAAAAACATTCAAATTGGTTGCATTTATCGCTATGTTTGCATTTGCAACAAGCCTTATGGCTCAAAACAAATTTATCGGCACCGTTCGTTACAGCATCGAAGCAGCCGGTAAAACTCAAGAAGTATCGTTGAAAATATACGAAAACAATGCTTTATTCAAAACCGAAGCTGCCCAAGTTATTGTAAAAGGACGTAAGATCTATAGTATGCAAGATCTTTCACAAATCATCGGCTATCTAAAAAGCAACGATGTATGGGATTCGCCATACGAAGGTGATGGAAAAATCCTTATAAAGAATGAATTGGAACAAAAAGACATTGACAGCCTAACTATTCCTTGTACCGAAGGTTTCTATTTCGAATATATTGATGGCGAAAAAGAAATAGCCGGCATAAAAGCAAAGAAAGCTCGCTATCATAGTTTCAACGACGAAGGTGTTGACAAGGGTTTTGAAGTATGGTATACCAACGAGATAGGACCTGAATTTGACCTTATCATGCTTATGGGATTGCAAGGTTTACCTTTGGAATTTACTGTTACTTCGGATGATGGTAGCACAGTATCATACAAGGCAGTTGAAATAAAGAAAGAAAAACTTAACGATGCAGAATTTTTATTACCTGCCGGTTACAATGAACTACCCGAAGATGAATTGAAAGCTGTTTTCACTTCTATACAAGAAGCTGTAGAACTACTTGAAATGTAATAAATTTATAGATTAATAATATTAATAACACTATAGTTAGTAGTTGTAAGTCAAACAGTTTAATTACAGCTACTAACTAATTTAAAACTAATTAAATATGAAAACATTAGTAACAATATTGATGAGTGTACTTATGGCGATACCTGCCATAGGACAAAACAAAGACAAAAAAGCCAAGGAATTTGAAGGAACAATAAAGTACGGTATCTCTATCGAAGGAATGGAAGATATAGAGGCAGCATTTGCAATGCTACCGGAAAGCATGTCAGAAATATTCATAAAATCGGCCGACGGAAAAGGTTTATTCAGCGTAATGGGTATGACAAATTTATATTACAGTCAAAATCAAATGATTCTGAATATGGACTTATCAATGTTGGGCATAGGCAGTTTTTGCATACCTACTCCAATAGAAAGTAGCAACGAAAATCCATCATGGAAAATATCCAACAAAAGTGACAAAAAAATATTGGGATACAAAGCATATAAAGTTACGGTGGACGACAGTATCAATTTTTGGGTATCGAAAGACTTCTATCTAAATTTCTATGTACAACAAAATGGTGTAGATTACCTACCATTAGAATTTGACATAGAAAACAACGGTATGAAAATTCACCTTACGGCAAAAGAAATATCACTCGACAAACCTAAAAATGAAGAACTTGAACCTCCAAAAGATTGCAACTATACCACTATGGAAGAGTTTCTTGAGATAATGGAAGAGATGCAAGAAGGCCTTATGCCGGAAGAAGACCTTGACTTGGAAGAAGACGAAGAATAAAAGAAAGATAATAATATATGGACTATAATTTTACCGAAATAGAGCCTAAATGGCAAGCATATTGGAAAGAAAACAATACATATAAAACACCCAATACCAGCAATAAACCCAAGTATTATGTCTTGGATATGTTTCCATATCCATCGGGAGCAGGTTTGCACGTTGGGCATCCACTTGGATATATAGCCAGCGATATATTCTCTCGCTACAAACGTTTGAAAGGTTTCAACGTGCTTCATCCAATGGGTTATGATGCATATGGATTACCCGCCGAACAATATGCTATACAAACAGGACAACATCCTGCTATAACTACAGAAAAGAATATAGCTCGTTATCGCGAACAATTAGATAAAATAGGATTCTGTTACGATTGGGATAGAGAAATTCGCACATGCGACCCTCGATACTACAAATGGACTCAATGGACTTTTATCCAACTATTTAACAGCTACTACTGCAACCAAGCAAACCAAGCACGCCCCATAGTAGAACTCGAAGAAGTGTTTGCAAAACAAGGCTCATCAGGATTGGACGTAGCATGTAGCGAAGAACTGTCATTCACTGCCGAACAATGGAATGGCTATACCGAAAAAGAAAAACAACAAATTCTGATGAACTATCGTTTGGCATACTTGGCTGATATTCCTGTAAACTGGTGTCCTAAATTAGGAACGGTATTGGCTAATGATGAAGTTGTAGGAGGTCTTTCGGTAAGAGGTGGTTATCCTGTAGAACGCAAGTTGATGCGTCAATGGTCGTTGAGAATCACAGCCTATTCGCAACGTCTGCTTGATGGATTGGATCAAGTAGATTGGAGCGATAGTTTAAAAGAAATTCAACGCAACTGGATAGGACGTAGCGAAGGTGCTTCGGTATATTTTTCATTGGAAAACAGCGATAAGAGTTTTGAAATATTCACAACCCGCCCCGACACTATATTTGGAGTTACATTCATGGTATTATGTCCAGAACATGAGATGATAATGGACATAACTACTGACGAACAGAAAACAGAAGTTGAATCATACCTCAATTGGGCTAAAAATCGTTCTGAACGTGAACGCCAAGCCGAAGTGAAGAAAGTATCGGGAGTATTTACCGGCGCTTATGCTATTAATCCATTAACAAATGAGCATATTCCAATATGGGTATCGGACTATGTATTGGCAGGTTATGGCACTGGTGCTATCATGGCAGTACCTGCTCATGACAGCAGAGACTTTGCATTCGCACGCCACTTCAATCTGCCTATACGTCAAGTGGTAGTACCCGCAGGTGAACAGCCGGAAGATACTACATCATGGACAGAAAGCAAAGACAGCAAAGCCGGAACTTGTATAAACTCGGGATTCATCGACGGAATGCAGGTAAAAGAAGCTATCAAAACAGTAATCAACCGGTTGGAAGAAAAAGGCATAGGCGATAGAAAAGTAAACTACCGTTTGCGTGATGCTATATTCAGCCGTCAACGCTATTGGGGCGAGCCATTTCCTATATATTATAAAGATGGTATGCCCTACCCTATCGATGTGGAATCTCTACCATTACAACTACCCAATATAGATAAATTTCTACCTACCGAAAGTGGCGAACCGCCATTAGGACATGCCACAGCATGGGCTTGGGATATCGAAAAGAAAGAAGTGGTAGAAAACAATAAAATAGATAATACAAAGGTATTTCCATTGGAACTAAGCACTATGCCGGGATTTGCAGGCTCAAGTGGCTATTACCTCAGATACATGGATCCGACTAATAATAATACCTATTTCGACAAAGACGTAGTAGGTTATTGGAAAAATGTGGACCTGTATGTAGGCGGTGCCGAACACGCAAGTGGACACCTTATCTACAGCCGTTTTTGGAATAAATTCCTATTCGACATAGGAATGTGTGTAAAAGAAGAACCTTTCCAAAAACTTATAAATCAAGGCATGATACAAGGTCGTTCAAACTTTGTATATCGAGTAACCGACTTTGAAAAGATGGCAAAATACCATGACGTTTCAATGTATGACACTACTGCCAACAATCTATTTGTGTCTAAAAACATTGAAGGC
>JAEIGA010017531.1_pt1 | contig 10914 bp, 10 predicted proteins | sample 9270691 | NCBI WGS metagenome assembly JAEIGA01 (sample SAMN17057246, study PRJNA624740) | gut metagenome | biome: biome; isolation source: fecal sample | host: Bos grunniens | place: China: Xizang | collected 2019 | reverse complement strand
GCATCAACCATCGCCTCGGGGATGTTTCCGTAGATCTGGATGCCGATCGGAGCCTCGTAATCATAGGTTACAAGCTTCTCGAGGGACTTGCGCGCATCACGGATCAGACCGTCGGATGAAATGAACTCGGTGTACATCATGTCCGCGCCGAACTCCTTGCAGATGAAGCGGAAGGAGGCGTCTGTCACGTCTTCCATAGGTGCAAGAAACAGCGGTTTGTCTCCAAGTTCGATATTTCCAATTTTCATATATGTTGATTTTGTCCGAAAAGCCTCGCAAAAATACGAAAAAAGTCTAAATTTGCAGAGATTGTATACATATGAATAACGATTTAAGACAATGGCAAAGATAAATACAATAGGAGTTCTTACTTCCGGCGGAGATGCACCGGGAATGAATGCGGCTATCAGAGCCGTTACAAGAGCAGCTATCTATAACGGATGGAAGGTCAAGGGAATATACAGAGGCTGGGAAGGCCTGATAAATAACGAAATCAAGGATTTTACCTCTGAGAGCGTCAGCGGCACCATCAACCGAGGAGGTACCATCCTCAGGACAGCCCGCAGCAAAGGCTTCATGAATGAGGAAGGACGCGTGAAGGCGTTCCAGAATCTCAAGAAACATGGAATCGACGCGCTTGTCGTCATCGGAGGAAACGGCTCTCTTGCAGGTGCGCAGGTGATCGCTGCAGAACACGACATCCCATGTGTAGGTCTGCCCGGAACAATTGACAATGACCTTTACGGCACCGACACCACCATCGGTTATGACACCGCCCTCAACACCATCATGGACTGTGTCGACAAGATCCGTGACACAGCAAACTCTCACAACCGCATCTTCTTTGTAGAAGTTATGGGACGCGATGCGGGATTCCTCGCGCAGAATGCAGCCATTGCTACTGGTGCCGAGGCTGCCATCATCCCTGAAGACAGGACCGATGTGGACCAGCTGGCTACATTCATCGGCAGGGGAGTGCGCAAGAGCAAGAACAGTTCGATTGTGCTTGTGTCTGAAAGCAAGAAGGACGGCACGGGCGGAGCGCAGTATTATGCCGATCGTCTCGTTCATGAATATCCAGAATACGAAGCTCGTGTGACCATTCTGGGACACCTTCAGAGAGGTGGCGTCCCTACAGCGCAGGACCGCATCCTCGCCAGCCGCCTGGGTGTGGCTGCGATAGAGGCTCTCAAGGACGGCCAGCGCAACATCATGGTCGGAGTGAAGAACGACCAGATTGTGTATGTGCCGTTCAACAAGGCTATCCGCATCGACAAGCCTATCGACAGGGAGTTGATAAATGTGCTTAATGTCTTGTCCATCTGATGTCAAACAACTTAAATAATATAGTTATGAAAAAGCTCTTATTGCTTGCGGCTGCCATTTTTGTCGTGGTAGGCGCATCAGCTGCATCGCGCAAGCTGGAAAACAGTGCCACTCAGAAGTTTCAGTATGAACTGGAGGGTGTCAACAATGGTATGCAGGGTACCTACCTTGTGAAGGTGTGGTCATATTCGTCGAAACCGAAGGCTGACATTGAGACATGCAAGAAGAACGCTGTCCATGGAGTGATCTTCAAGGGCTATGCCGGTTCTCAGAACGCTCGTCCTCAGAGGCCTCTGGTAGCAGACCCGGGTGCTGAACTTGAGCATGCAGAGTACTTCGAGCTGTTCTTCCAGGATGGCGGTGAGTACAATAAGTACGTTACAGTGACAGCAGGATCGCAGGAGATCGTGAAGGTTGGAAAGAAGTATAAGGTCGGCCTCGTGGTGACCGTATCTAAGGACGCTCTTCGCAAGGCTCTCGAGAAGGCGGGTGTTGCCAAATCTCTTAGTGCAGGATTTTAAACAGACAGGACTATGAAAACCAATTTGAAAGTTTTGCTGATCGCGGCGGTTCTGATCGTCGCTGCCAGCTGCGGAACAAAGCTCTCGCAATCTTATTACAGCCAGAAACCTCAGATCATCGGCACAGAGCTCGACGGCTCATATGCCATCAGCTGCTGGGGTACCGGAAGAAATTCTGACGAGGCTATGAAGGAAGTACAGAAGCAGGCTGTGTATGAGGTTGTTTTCAATGGTGTCGCTTCGGCATCTTCGAACATTCAGTCACTCAAGCCGCTTATCCTTACCGTAAACGCTAAAGACAAGTATGCAGACTGGTCAAACAAGTTCTTTGCTGATGGTGGCGAGTATCTGAAGTACTGCTCAAAGCATGACAGAAGGACAGGTAGCAGCAACTTTGTCAAGACAGGCAACCAGGTAAGATGTCAGGGCGTCGTTTCAGTTGACGTAGCTGGTCTCAAGGCTGCATTGAAGGAAAGTGGAATAATTAAATAATCAGGTTATGAAAAAGATAGTATTAATGGCGTTTTTCACCCTTGTACTGGGTGTGGCCACAATGATGGGACAGGCAAAGAAACCGACCATCATGGTCGTTCCTAGTGATGCATGGTGCAATACAAACGGCTATGTTCAGGAATATGACGAACTTGGCACAAAGAAGACAATGTCTGACTATGCAACAGCTCTCCAGAATTCTATGGATCTGAAGCTTGTCATTGCCAAGATCAACGAACTTATGGCAGACAGAGGCTTCCCTCTCAAGGACCTTGAGGCAACAATGAACAACATCGCAAGAATGCAGGCTGAGGAGGCCCTCATTACTTCGAAGACATCAGGTGCAGAGGTGGCTGAGACCCTTCTTGACAGGGTTAGAAGAGTGGCAAAGGCTGATATCATCATAGAGATCGGCTGGCAGGTCACTTTCCAGGGCCCGAAGAAGACCCTCACTTATATCATGCGTGGTCTTGATGCTTATTCAAACAAGCAGGTTGCAGGTTCTACAGGAGCCAGCCAGCCTTCTTATTCAGCAGAACCTGTAGTGCTTCTCGAGGAGGCTGTCATTTCAAGAATCGATGAGTTCAACTCAAGACTCCAGGAGCATTTCGACGATATGTTTACAAATGGCCGTGAGGTGGCTCTCAACATCCGCGTATTCGACAATGGTTCGGATATCGACCTTGAGAAAGAGTTTGACGGATATGAGCTTATCGAGATCATTGACGAGTGGATGGAACTTAACACAGTCCAGGGACGCTTTACAAAGCTTGAGAGCACAGAGACAAGAGCAACTTATGAGCAGGTGCGTATCCCTCTCTTCAAGGAGAACGGCGCCGCAATGGACACCGAAGGATGGGCACGTCAGCTTCGCAGCAAACTCCGCAAGGAGCCATATCTCATCCCTGTAAAGGTGATTAATAACGGTCTTGGAAGTTGTACACTTATTTTAGGAGAGAAATAGTATGAAAAAGATAGTGATTTTATTGTGCGCTGTGCTGTTCTGTGCAGGTTCATTCGCTCAGGCGCAGCCTGCAGTTGAGAACCTTCCTATCAGCGTGATCGTTGAGGATATGCCTCAGCCGTTCCCGGCCAGCGCTAAGATTCAGCTTACAAACAAAGTAAACCAGATGCTGACCACAAACGGCATCGCATCCTATGACGCATTCAGCGGATTCTTCATTACAGCTGTAGCTAATCCGGTAAACAAGGATATCGTTCCGGGTGCTCCGGCAATGATCTCTCAGGCACTTGAGGTTTCGTTCTATATTGCAGACTATCATCGCCAGCTCATCTTCTCGACATACACCATCACTACCAAAGGTGTAGGCCAGACTGAGGCAAAGAGCTACCTTGATGCGTTCAAGAGAGTAAAGGTGAACACTCCTGAGGCTGCAGCTTTCATCAAGGAAGGAAGAGACAAGATCGTCAGCTACTATGACTCTGAGGCAGAGAGCATCTTCATGAAGGCCCGCCAGCTTGCTCAGCAGCATAAGTATGAGGCTGCATTGTTCGAACTTACCAACTTCCCGACAGCCTGCAAGTCATATGCAAAGAGCATCGAGGTCGGTAACGAAATCTACCAGCACTACATCGACTACCAGGCTCAGCAGTTCCTTCAGAAGGCTAAGGCAGCATGGATGGCAGAGCAGAATTCGGACGGTGCCAAGGCTGCGGGAGAGTGGCTCTCTCAGATTCTTCCGGAGGCTTCATGCTACAACGAGGCTGTGGAGCTCTACAAGGAGATCAAGTCAAAGGTTCTTGATGACTGGAAGTTCGAGATGAAGAAGTATGATGACTCAGTTGAGATCAAGAAGCAGACAGTATCTGCATGGAAGGAAGTAGGAGTTGCTTATGGTAAGAACCAGCAGCCTACAACAACCAACATCGCCTGGCTTAAATAAATAACATAACAACCTATGAAGAAAATTATCGCCCTTGCAACAGCGCTGCTCGCAGCAGCAGCGCTGTATGCTCAGGAGGGAACTCCGGAGTCCGCAGCACCTGCACCTCAGCAGGATACGACAGCCGTTGCCCCGGAGGAAGCTCCTGAAGCCAACAAGAAGTCGCCAAAGAAGTTCCCTCCAAGAATGGAGTACGACAGAAGCTCTCTTGCAATGTGCATGATCTATCACTCGGAGGATGAGTTTGGTGCAGCCATTGATTCTGCTTATCACGCAATGCCGTTCCCTGATAAGTATGATGACCACAGCATTGGAGTCAGCAGAATCGACAACTCGTATTTTGTAGGAGTCCAGAAGGGAAACAAGACCGGTCTGATCAAGGCAGAATATGGCAAGAAGCTCAATGCCAAGGATCTTGAAAAGAATGCAGCAGCACTTGAAAAGCTCATCAACGACAACCGCATAGCAAACTATATGCTTGCAAAGTGGTTCGGACTTTATGATGGTGACGGCATCTGCAACATGGACCTGGTGTATTACAGGGGCCAGTACAACGCTACGGAGCTTGATGTAGCTATGGCAAATCAGACATCAAGGGCAAAGAGTATAATCGATGACTCCGGAATGGAGCTGATCGGAAATACATATCTTCTTGTCAACGATATGACCTATGCTACTGCTGAGGAGAGAGCTCAGGCTGCCAAAGTCGCTCTGTCTGTGCTCGGAGGTCTTTTTGATGCAGTAATGGGTACAGATATCGGTAGAACCGTTGCGAATGTCGGTGGTGCGATTGCTGATGGCTTCACAGGCTTTGCAGTGAAGAACCACAGCTACCTTTTCCGTCTGAACTGGAATGAGGAGCTCAGGAATATCTTCGAGACAGAGTACTGGATGTCCGAGCCTGATCCGGCAAAACTCGACAAGTTCCTCAAGGACGAGCGCTTCACAATGAAGTATGTGGCCCACGAGTACGAGTGCAGCGAGAAGACTGTGGCAAAGGGCAAGAAGGTAGATAGGGAGAAGCTTATCAAGATGGTCTGCACACGCTCTATCGACAAGAACATCGCGGCTCTCCAGCTCCAGTATGAGGATTTCAAGGTGAAGACTCCTGTATATGAGGAAGTGTTCAACGAGAAGGGCAAGTCTATCGGATACGCCGTAAAGATCGGTCTTAAGGAAGGTATTTCAGATAACAGCACTTTCCAGGTTGTCCGCAAGGAAGAGGATCCTGAGACCAAGAAGGTGAAGTACCGCTACATCGCTACCCTCAAGCCGGTCAAGGGCAAGGTTTGGGACAACCGTTTCATGGCAGCTGAGGATGATGACAACAAGGACAAGGACGCGGCAGCTCTCACTTACACTCTTATGAAGAAGACAGCTGGTGGCCAGGTTCTTCCGGGTATGCTCGTAATTGAAGGAAAATACTCGAAGGTTACTGAGTAATCCTTAGAAATATTTGCTTTCATTGCGGTGGAGGGCAATGAAGATGAAGAGCAATATCGTGAAGGCCCAGAGGGAAGATCCTCCATAGCTGACGAAAGGAAGCGGAATGCCGATCACAGGCATGATTCCCAGGGTCATTCCGATATTGATGAAAAGATGCATGAAGATACAGCAGGCGACGCAGTAGCCATATATTCTGGTGAATGCCTCCCTGCTTTTTTCTGCATCTTTTATTATTCTCCAGATCAGAAGTACATAGAGGATGATTACAAGACAGGAGCCTAAGAATCCCCACTCCTCTCCGATGGTGCAGAAAATGAAGTCGGTACTCTGCTCCGGCACGAATCCATATGCTGTCTGGGTTCCGTTCAGATAGCCCTTTCCTGAGAAACCGCCCGAGCCGATTGCAATCATTGACTGATTGACATTATATCCGACACCTGTCGGGTCCTCCTTCATTCCAAGGAGCACCTCAATACGCTTGCGCTGGTGATCCTGGAGCACCTTGTTGAACAGGAAGTCTGTAGAAAACACCAGCACCACTCCGGCGATGAAAGCCAGCACAGACAGTTGGGAAAACCTGTTCCCCTCCCTGAACGAGATGATGGCAGCCGTAGGGATGAGCACGGCCAAGGCGCCAAGAATAATATACAGTGGGCTGATCCTGTCCCAGAATGACGGCACATCCGGGTTGCTCAGCGCCCCCAGTATCATAGGGACGAAAGCCATCAGGACAATTACGGGCGGGCATATCATCAGCCACCATTTCAACCTTCCCGAATATATGAACATGCACAGCGACGCAATTGCTGCGAGAACAAGTATTGCAGTGAATGGGGATGCGGTGAGGGTGAGGATGAATGTCAGGATTGCCATGCCGGCAATGAATATGAGCCATCCTGAAAGTCCCTCACGGTAGAGCATGAATATGAACCCGACATAGACCAGCGCCGAACCGGTCTCGCTTTGCAGGACGATGATCATCATCGGGACGAGTATGACGGCTGCTGTCAGGATGAAGTCCTTCATCCTGCCTATCCTGTAACCAAGCTGACTCATGACGGTGGCCAGCATCAGTGACGTGGATATTTTTGACACCTCGGCTGGCTGGAAACGTATCGGGCCGAACTCGAACCAAGACCTGGATCCCTTTACTTCGATTCCCAGGAATATGACCGCTACCAGAAGCAGCAGTGCGAAGATGTATATCGGGACAGAAAGCCCTTCGTAGATGCGTGGATTGAGGGCAAACAATATGATGCCGGCCAGTCCGAAGGATGTGATTATCCACACGAACTGCTTGCCGCTTCTGCAGCTCCAGTCAAATATGGACTCCGGTTCTGACGAGTGTATGGACGCATAGATGTTGACCCACCCGATGAGAATGAGCAGGAGGTAGTATATGACCAGCCTCCAATCGATGGTCTTCATGAGACCTCTTCCCGAATGTCCTCCAAGATCCCTCATCCTGTTACTTCTTTTTAATCTTCACTTTGTGCAGCAGATTGCTGTCTTTCATTCTTTTTTCCAACGGTTTGCGCTCCGGACTGATGCTCTTGTTCAGATACATCTCCGTCAGCAGGGACGCCAGGGGAGCAGCATAGCTGGCTCCGAAACCGCCGTTCTCAACATATGCGGCAACAGCAATCTTAGGATTGTCCTTAGGAGCGAAGCAGATGAATACGCTGTGGTCATCTCCATGCGGGTTCTGTGAAGTTCCCGTCTTTCCGCAGATGTCAAGCCCCTCCACGGCAGCGATACTTGCTGTAGCTCCCGATCCGAATCCGCTGTTGACAGCGCGGTACATGCCCCCGACGACCGTCTCGAAATGCTTTTCATCGACCATGGTGTAATTCTTCTCTTTATATTTAGGGTCGATGGTCACCTCTTTCGAATCCTTTATGATGTGCGGGGTTATGTAATATCCTCTGTTTGCGATGGTTGCGCAAAGGTTGGCCATATGCAGAGGCGTACATCCGATCTCGCCCTGTCCGATGGAAAGAGAAATGACGGTAGTGGCCTTCCAGCGGCGTTTCCCGTACCACTTGTCATAATATGCCGAAGTCGGAATGAAGCCGCTAAGTTCGGCCGGGAAGTCGCTTCCGAGTTTCTGTCCGAAGCCGAAACTCCTGACATATTCATTCCATTTGTCCAGAGACTCGGCTATGCTGCCGTTCTTCCCGTTTTCAAGCAAGTCACGCAGTATGTAGCAGTAGTAGGCATTGCATGACATCATGATCGATTCCTGGAGGTCGATAGGGGATTTGTGGGCATGGCAGCCGAGCTTGCTCCTTCCGAAATGGTATCCCATCTTGCAAGGGTAGTGGGTGTCGGGCGTCACGACGCCTTCCTGCATGCCGATCAGACCGTTCACAAGCTTGAATACGGACCCCGGAGGGTAGTAAGCCTGCACCGCACGGTTGAACATAGGCTTATATGGATCAGAAGCAATATCCGAATAATGCTGTCCTATGTCAGCGAGCATGTCCACATCGATGCCGGGGCTTGAAATCATGGCGAGGATCTCACCCGTAGACGGCTCAATCGCCACAAGGCTTCCGACCTTGTTCTTCATCAGTTCCTGGCCGTAGTTCTGAAGCTCGGCATCAATCGTTGTGGTGATGTCTTTGCCCGGAACGGCGTCCTTATCCATCTCTCCATCAAGGTATCTTGACTCAATCTTGTTTCTGGAGTTGCGAAGCCAGATGGAATAACCTTTCTCTCCCTTAAGTTCCTTCTCCCTTGCTGCCTCTATGCCGATCTTTCCAGCATAGTCACCTGAGCTGTATTCGCCCGGATGCTTTTCCAGGAAGCGTGCGTCCACCTCCGAGACGTAACCAAGCAGGTTGCCGCCGGCGTTGTATGGATATTCACGAATGCTTCGTGCCTGGCCCTTGAATCCGGGAAAACGGTATGCTGTCTCTGCAAACCTCATGTATGTCTCCTGAGGAACCTTCTTCAGCATGACGACCGACTGCCATCCGATTCTTCTTCGGTTCTTTTTGTATTCAGCCATCTTTTCACGAATGAACTCCGGCGACACGTCGAGAGCGGTCGCAAGTGCCACTGTGTCGAATGCCTCAACCTCCTTAGGGGTGACCACGATGTCATATGCCACCTTGTTGCCGACAAGGATATTGCCGTTTCTGTCGTGGATTATGCCGCGTGTGGGATAGATGACGGAGTAAACCATGGAATTGTTGTCAGCGTCCAGCTTGTATCTGTCGTCAAGAATCTGGATGCTGAACAACTTGGCAATCAGGATGCCTGCTGCCACACAAAGTCCGATCAGAAGTTTGTTTTTTCTGTGCTGTTCCATCTATCGCCTGTCTTCTTTGTTGAGGCTGCCGATTACAAGAAGCCCCGGGATGATGCTGCAGAGCAGTGACAGAAGGAAGCGGGTGAGGTTGAACAGGAAAGTCCTGGTGCCCGCCCCGTCAAGGAAGATGTAGATGGCAAAGAACAGACAGCAGGCCAGAAACAACACTGTGATGATCTTGCTGAATCCGTTCTTACGGAAAGTGAATGTTTCCTGTCTTGAAATCAGGTCCTCTCCAAGAAAGACGCGGATGAGGGTCTTCCTTGCATACGCTACCGGGAGCAGAGAGGCCGCGTTGATTCCGATCAGTCCTTCCGCAAGCAAGTCCACAGAAAGGCCGGTGGCAAAAGCTATGAGCATGCAGAGGTTGGTGCTGATGTTCAGTGGAATGCACAGAACCATCGCAGGCAGGATGGAGATGACGAAATACGGAGAAATCTGGAAATAGTTGCAGATAATCATCTGTGCTATCACCAGCAGTATATATGCTATGCCGAAAACTGGGTTTCTCATTTGTTCTCCAATGTATTCATTTCTTCCTTAGCGATATTCTCCACGATGCAGGCGTGTCTGAGTGCTCCGAAGTCTTCGAAAAGATCGACCTCGATGTCATATGTCGCGCCGTTCACGATCTCTGCCTGTCTGACCGTTCCGAGGGGGATGTCAGCAGGAAAGATTGAAGAATGTCCGCTGGTGTATATCGTGTCTCCGGGGGTGATTTCAAGGTGATGCGGAATCTCTCTGAGCACGGCTCTGTTGCTGCTGCGTCCATCCCAGCTGAGCGGTCCGGTGCGTCCGTCTCTTCCCAGACGGGCGCTGATGCTGATGCTGTGGTTCTGGAAGGAGATCGCGTAGGAGTAGTTCTCACTTACGGCATCCACTATGCCTATGGCTCCTTTTGATGTTATCACGCCAGAGCCATGGGTGACTCCGTCTGCTGTACCCTTGTTCAGGATGAAGTAGTTGTGCTGGGTGTTTGTGCTGATCTTGACGATCGAGGCATTTCTGAACCGGAAGCGTTTTGTCTGCGCCTGCTGCGGGAGGAAGGATGTCTCTCCCCGGTCTGCGAGCCTCTCTTCAAGACGGCTGATCCTGGTCATCAGCTCGAAGTTCTCCTTAGAGAGATTTTCGTTGGCCTCCTTGAGTGAAAAATAGTCGGAGATCTTCTGGGTGCATCCCCATATGCCGCTCATGAAGGCGTGTGCTCCCTTGGATATCCAGATGTTCTGGAGCTCTCCGTTGCTGAACAGCATACTCAACGCAGCTACCTCCAGTCCAATGAAGATAGCTGCGTTGATGAGATGTTGTATGATGCCTGTCTTGCGCAATGCCTTATCTCATGAGGAATGAGTAGTTGTCTGTGTTCTTGAGGGCTGCGCAGGTTCCTCTTGCCACGGCGCGGAGCGGATCCTTTGCCACGTGGAACGGAATGTTCACCTTCTCGGAGAGTCTCTTTGCAAGTCCTCTGAGCTGCGATCCGCCGCCTGCAAGGTGGATACCGTTCTCCACGATGTCCGAATAAAGCTCCGGAGGAGTCTGCTCAAGCACGTGCAGGATGCCGCTCTCGATTCTTGCCACCGACTTGTCGAGGCAGTGAGCGATCTCCTGGTAGGTAATGCTGGCGTGTACAGGGTGCGCTGTCATCAGGTTAGGTCCTGTGATTGCGTATGGATCCGGTTCCTCGTCAAGATCAGGAATCACCGCTCCGATTGCAATCTTGAGCTTCTCGGCTGTAATCTGGCCTACTTTGATGTTATGCTGCTGGCGAAGGTACTGCTGGATGTCGTTGGTGAACACGTCACCAGCCACCTTGATGCTGTCCTGGACAACGATACCTCCAAGGGAAATGACGGCGATCTCAGTTGTACCACCTCCGATGTCAACGACCATGTTACCCTTAGGTGCCTCT
>JAEIGA010017530.1_pt1 | contig 10914 bp, 8 predicted proteins | sample 9270691 | NCBI WGS metagenome assembly JAEIGA01 (sample SAMN17057246, study PRJNA624740) | gut metagenome | biome: biome; isolation source: fecal sample | host: Bos grunniens | place: China: Xizang | collected 2019 | reverse complement strand
TCATCAGTGCCCAGGCGGGCATCATGCTCCACTCGGTGAACATGGTCATAGCCGCAATGGTCAGCAGCTTATCCGCAAGAGGATCAAGGAACTTACCGAAATCGCTGACCTGGTTGTACTTTCTGGCGATCTGTCCATCCACATAGTCGGTAAGACTTGCAATGATGAACACAGCCAAAGACAGCCACATCCAAAGATTGGGCTCACCGCCGCTTAAGTACATAAGCGCCATATAAACCGGGATAAATGCCACCCGGATCAACGTAATTTTACTTGCTAAGGTCATGGTTCAATCCTCCACTACAAAACCGGACAGATCACCGTCGATCACACCGTCAATTTCTACTGTTACAAAACTACCCTCGGAAAGGTCATCCGTTGACGCGAGCCAAACTCTGCCGTCGATCTCCGGAGAGTCCGCATAACTGCGGCCAAAATACTGCTCCGCTTCCTCGTCGTAGCCATCTACCAAAACTTCCATGGTCTTGCCGATGAGGGATGCGCAATAATCGTCCATGATCGCAGACTGGATCGTTTCGATCATTTCTGCACGAGCCAGGGCAATCGAATGATCCGGATACTCCATCTCCGCAGCAGGTGTTCCCTCCTCCGGAGAGAAGGCAAATGCGCCCACGCGGGGCAGCTTCTGCTCCTTAAGGAATTCGCAAAGCTCCCTAAATTCCTCTTCGCCCTCACCGGGAAGACCTGTAATGACGCTGGTGCGAATCACCAGGCCGGGGATCCGGCTACGGAGCTTATCAAAGAGCTCCTCAAGAAACGCACGGTCGCCACGGCGATTCATCAGCTTCAAGATCTTGCTGTTGCAGTGCTGAATCGGAATATCCAAATACTTTACGATCTTCGGCTCGGCGGCCATGACCTCGATGAATTCATCATCGATCTCATCGGGATACACATAGTGCACACGAATCCAACGGAGCTCATCGATCTTGCAAAGCTCCCGCAGAAGTTCCGGCAGCAGCCGCTTATGACCGGGCAGATCTGTGCCGTATCGACTGGTATCCTGGGCAACGACCAGGATCTCCTTAACACCGCTGGCTGCCAAAAGTCTCGCCTCATACAGCACATCATCCATCTGACGGCTGCGGAATTTACCACGCAGGTAAGGAATAATGCAGTAGCTGCAGCGGTTGTCGCAGCCTTCTGCGATCTTTAAGTAAGCATAATGCTCCGGCGTGGTGAGTATTCTTCCGGTCTCCTGCTCGGGGGCATCGATAGAGCCGAACTGAGCAACAGAGTTATCCTCCAACAGAGCCTCGATGGCAGGCACGATCTCCGTATAGCTTCCGGTACCGAGAATACCATCCACTTCCGGCAGTTCCTGCATAATTTCATCCTGGTACCGCTGGGAAAGGCAACCGGTAACAAGGATCTTACCCACCTGCCCCTCTGCTTTGAGAGCGGCAGTCTGCAAAATGAAGTCAATGGCCTCTGCCTTTGCAGAATCAATGAAACCGCAGGTGTTGATCACCACCACATCGCAGCCGGCAATACCGGGGCAGACCGTATGTCCCGCCTCCTGCACACGGTACATCATCCGTTCGCAGTCCACTTGATTCTTGGCGCAGCCAAGACTGATAAAACCTATATTTGCCATGAAAAATTATCCCTCCGGGAGTTCATCTGTGTCAAAGGACAGTTTATCCAATACACGGCGTATCGTGCCGTAGCTGTGACCCTTGCGGATCAGTGCGTCAATGGCACGTCGGATGTCCTTTTCATCGCTGTCTGCTGACAGCTTAGACATAAGAAAATCGGTGATTGCATCGGATTGGTCGGGATAGCCTGCAAGTGCTTCTTCCCAAAATTCCTTGGGGATCCGCTTTTCGTAAAGGGCCTGCTTTGCCCGTGCAAGGCCGTAGCCCTTGGAAACGCAGCGGGAAACCACCTGCTCCGCAGTCTTGCGGTCATCAATGAGAGAAAGGTCTGCCATCCATGCCACCGCAGCCTTCGCCTGCTCCGGGTCCTCCCCTTTTCGGATCAGCCGCTGCTGCAGGTCCTTCTTGGAAACAGAGGATGCCGATACGATCCGCACAGCACGCATTTTAGCGGACATTTCCCCTGCCGCAGTATGGAGTTTTTCCATTTCCGCGTCGTCCAGCTCCATACCGGTGTAAAGGCCGAAATCCTCCACCGTTTGGCGGTACAGGCGCATGACCGTACTGTCTTCAAACTGCACACGGTAGCGCCCTGCCCGATCCGGTGTAGTGACTAACCGATCAATCCTCATCATCAAAATCGTCAGCGCTGACGGCTACGGGCCGCTCAGCAGCCTTGGCAGGTGCCTTGGGGGCAGATGCCCGCATAAGGTTGTCACGAACCATATCCTCCACCCGCTGAGCCACATCGGGATTGGACTGCAGATAGGTCTTAACGCTGTCCTTGCCCTGACCGATCCGCTCATCACCCATGCTGAACCAACTGCCGGACTTCTGCACGATGTCCATTTCCACAGCCAAGTCAACCAGTTCGCCCCACTTGGAGATGCCCTGGCCGTACATGATGTCAAAGTAAGCCTCACGGAAAGGAGGAGCCACCTTGTTCTTAACAACCTTAACACGGGTCTTGTTGCCGATGACGTTGCCGCCTTCCTTAATGGACTCGGTGCGGCGCACATCCAGACGGACGGAAGAATAGAACTTCAGCGCATTACCGCCGGTGGTGGTCTCGGGGTTGCCGTACATAACGCCGATCTTCATACGCAGCTGGTTGATGAAGATGACCACGCAGTTGGTCTTGGCAATAGTACCTGCCAGCTTACGAAGCGCCTGGCTCATCAAACGAGCCTGCAAGCCTACAAAGGTATCGCCCATCTCGCCCTCGATCTCCTGCTTGGGAACAAGGGCTGCAACGGAGTCCACGACAACGGCATCCACAGCGCCGCTGCGGACCAGTGCATCGGTAATCTCCAATGCCTGTTCACCGGTATCCGGCTGAGAAACCAGCATATTATCGGTATCTACACCGAGAGCAGCGGCATAAACGGGGTCAAGGGCATGCTCAGCATCGACGAATGCAACCTCGCCGCCCATCTTCTGTGCCTCAGCAAGGATGTGCAGAGCCAGGGTGGTCTTACCGGAGGATTCCGGTCCGTAGATCTCAATGATTCTGCCCTTGGGCACACCGCCGATACCCAGCGCTGCATCCAGCGCCAAAGAGCCGGTGGGAATGGCATCCACATTCATCTCAGGCTTGTCGCCCAGGCGCATAACCGTGCCCTTACCGAAGTTCTTTTCGATCTGAGCCAATGCAGTCTGCAAAGCCTTCTTCTTGTCAGATGCGGGAGTGGGTGCTTCATAAGCTGTTTTCTTAGTAGCCATGTTCGTCAACCTTCTTTCCGAGCTGCGCGATCACAGCTCTTTCTCTGTCGTTATAATCTCTGGAGCGTTCCAGAATGGTATACCCGTTCATTTCTAAGATTTTGCAGACATCATCCCCCTGCCCCATGCCGAATTCAAAGCATAGGTAACCGCCGGGTTTGAGGGCTGCTTTATAGTTTTCTGCGATGGCGCGGTAAAAGATAAGTCCGTCGTCGCCGCCATGGAGCGCCAAATGGGGCTCATAGTTTTTTACGCTGGAAGGAAGCTCCCGCATTTCCTCAGTAGTGATATAGGGAGGATTGGATACGATCAAATCGAATTTGCCCAAAAATGTCGAGGGTTTTTCCAACGCATCCGCCTGCACGCAGGAGACCTTGCCATTAAGATTGTTGCGGTTTACATTTTTCTTAGCAACGGCCAGTGCTTCTTTTGAAATGTCCGCCAAAGTCACTCTTGCATCCTTGACGCGGCTTGCAATCGCAAGGCCGATACAGCCGGAGCCGGTGCAAAGATCCAGTATTCTGGGATCTTTTTTGAGAAACAGCGCCTTGTTGATGGCAAGCTCTGCAACCGCGCAGGTATCATCCCGGGGGATCAGCACATTTTTGTCCACATAAAGGGAAAGTCCGTAAAACTCCCACTCCCCTAAAATATAGGCAAGGGGCTCACCGGAAAGGGCTCTGTGGGCTGCAAAATCCACACCTGCACAGACCTCTTCGCTTGCGTAAGCATCCCGGTCAGACAGCACCTGCTCCGGAGTTTTTCCGGACACATGGCACACAAGCTGCCGTGCGATATAGCCCGCCATGTCGGCATCCTCGGTTGCCAGGAGGGTTCGTCTTGTATCCAGATACAGCTGGGAATAGGTCTTTACCAACGGTCTGCCCCCTCTTCCTCGGGAAGAACGGCTTCCACCGCCGTAATGGCCACTTCGATCATGCTGTCATCGGGCTCATAAGTGGTAAAATTCTGCATCCACATTCCGGGTGCGGACAATGCTCTTGTAAAGGCATTGTCGTGTCTTCCTACCCAGCGGTTGATCTCATAGGTAATGGAAACCACCAGCGGCAGCAGGATCAGCTTGAAAGCAATCATAACAAAACGGTACAAAAAGCTGCCACGAATGGCATTCAAACCGGGTGCGACCGTCAAAAGCAGCGACGATGCAACGGAGAACACCAAAATAGAGATCACCATCACAACCAGCAAAAAGCTTGTGCCGCAGCGAGGGTGCTTTCTTGTCTGCATGCGGACATTCTCCACCGTCAGCGGCAAGCCCGCCTCATAGCAGCGGATGGTCTTGTGCTCCGCACCGTGATAGGCAAATACCCGCTTCATATCCTTCATTCGGGAAACCAGCAGCATATAGACCATAAAGATAATCATGCGGATCACGCCCTCGATGAGGTTAATTCCCAGGGTGCTATGGATAAAACCATCAAAAAGGCTGCCAATGACCATGGGGATCAGCATAAAGAGCAAAATCGAAAGTCCAAGGCCCAAAAACACGGCAATGCCAACGATCGCCTTTTGGAACCCCTCATTACCAAGCTTCTTTTCCAGCCACAGATCGAGTTTGGACGGCTCTTCCATAGGAGCAATATCCTCGGGAGCCAGATCAGCAGAACGCATCAGAGCCTTCACACCCGTGACCTGAGAATCAAAGAAGTTCACAGCACCGCGAATAAAGGGCTTTGTAAGAATCGAGTTCTTAGGACGGACCTTTCTGTCCTTAACTTCAATTTTCAGTTCTCCCCCGTTGCGGACAACCACTGCATCCTTCTCCGGGCCGCGCATCATAATGCCCTCGATCAGCGCCTGACCGCCGATCATTGTTTTAAATTTCTCTGCCATAGTGTTCCTTTCTTACTGGGTCAAGGGCAGCCGCACAGTAACAACCGTACCGCCCCCATCTGCATTATCCAGTATCAGCTCGCCATTGTGCATAGCAACGATCTCGTCACAGACAGCAAGTCCGATGCCGGTACCCCGGGCCTTGGAGCTGCCTTTATAAAACTTCTTTTTCACAAGGGGCAGCTCATCCTCCGGGATGCCGGGGCCGTAGTCCCGGATGCGAATGACCACGTCGCCGCCCTCCATGCAAATGGAAGCCTCGATCTTTTTACCGTCACCGCCATGCTTGGCTGCATTGTCGAGTATGTTCAGAAATACCTGCCGCAACCGCTTGGGATCGCAGGGAATTTCCGGAATGTCATCATCATTGTCCAGGTATTCCAGCTTAACGCCGTCTTGGGAAAGCCGGCTGCTGTACATATACACCGTATCCTCAAATTCACCGCGAATATCCGCCTGCTCAATATTGAGGGTCATACGGTCATCCTGAATGCGGGTAAAGTCCAGAAGATCCACCACCATTTCCGTAAGGCGCTTTGTCTCACGGAGGATGATCTTCATGCCCCGTTTGGTTTCTTTGTCCAGCGTTTCATCACCAAGCAGGGTTTCGCTCCAGCCGGTAATGGCAGTCAGCGGTGTGCGCAATTCATGGGACAGCGAGGAAATAAAGTCCCGCTGGATCTTTTCGTTTTGATTGATTTGAACGGACATTTCATTGATGGTATCCACCAATTCACCGATCTCATCGTCATATTTTGCCTGAATCTGGATACCGTAGCTGCCGCCGGCGATCCGTTTTGCCTTCTCTGTGATCTCGGCAACGGGCACAAGAATGGAATGGATATAGTAATTGCTGCTGATAAGCACCACCAGCGCAACCACCACAAGGGCTGCAAAGGAAAGCAGCGCAACACCGATGATCTGCCGGTCGATGACCCGGGTTGAGGATACATAGCGCAATACGCCGATGACCTCACCGTTGCTGTAGATCATGGGGCAGGAAATGGCCATGATATTCTCACCGGTCGACGGATTCTTGCCCACAAATTTACCGGTAACGCGGGTGGTAAGGGCGTCTTGAATGTCCGATGTGGTGGGTGTCTCCCCTACCCATGTACCGTAAGATGTGGCCACGATCCGTCCCTGTGCATCGATAAACTGAAGCTCCAGGCGATCCTTGTATTCAAAAGATTTTGCATAGTTGATGCAGGACTGGTAATAGTCCTTGTAGCTTTGGCTGAGATAATCTGCAAAGAAATCCGTGGTCGTCCTTGCACGGTAACGCATGTCCGACTCCATTGCGGAATAGTAATAGGCGGAAAAGGCAAACGTAACCACAAGCACACAGATAAGTCCCAGTGTGCAGACAACACCAACTGTATTCATAAGCCAGCGTTTTTTCAGTCCGCTTACCTTTTTCATGGAAAAATTCCTTTCTTACCAGTCAGTTACCCCATTTATAACCAAAGCCCCAAACGGTAGTAATGTAGGTCGGGCTCTGAGCATCATCTTCCACCTTGATGCGCAGGCGGCGGATGTTCACATCCACGATCTTCAGTTCCCCTTCATAATCTCTGCCCCAAACGGCGGCGAGAATGTCCTCACGGGACAAAGCGCGACCGGGGTTTTGCATAAACAGCTTCATAATGGCATATTCCACCTGAGTCAGGCGGATTCGGTTTCCGTTCTTCTCCAGGGTGTGGTTGCGGGTGTTCATCACAAAGGGGCCCTGGCTCAAAAGCTCAGAAGTCACCACCTTGTCGCCGCCCAAGCGACGGAACAGCGCATCAATCCGGGCGGTCAGCTCCGCAGGAGAGAAGGGCTTGGTGACATAATCGTCAGCACCCGTCATAAGGCCGGTGACCTTGTCCATCTCCTGGGTTCTGGCGGTCAGCATGATAACGCCGATCTTGGTGCCGGTGGCACGGATCCGGCGGCAGACCTCAAAGCCGTCAATGTCCGGCAGCATGATATCCAAAATCGCCACACCGATGTCCGGATACTTTTGCAGCTTGTCCAGCGCCTCCATGCCGGTGCCGGCCTCGATGACATCGTAGCCGGCCCGCTTGAGATTGATGACCACAAAGCTGCGGATATTCACTTCATCTTCCAGTATCAATACCTTTTTCATATGGGCACCTCTTATGTCTCGCCTGTTTTCCAATCCTGAAGGATCAGATGGAAGGCTTTGATAACATTGTCTTTCGTCATGTCGTATGCAGAGGAAGCAACCTCCAGCTTGGCTGCATACACCGTCGATTCACTGCGGTGCAGCACGAACCGGTTGTCCTCATGAGCCTGCTCTTCCCGCTTTTGACCGGTCAGAACATAGACCGTCATAAGCTTTTCAAAGGTTTTATATTCCTTGTCCCAAACGCCAAACTCATAGCTGTTACCCTTTTGACTCACAGCAATGCGCTCTGCGTTTTCGTTGTCCAGCTCCAGATACCAACCACCGACGAAATTGTGGTAGGTATACAGCTTATTAACCTCCCCACCCTCAGCGGTCATGGCATACCAGCGGATGATGTACTGATCCTCCGTTGTTTTTTCGTTGATGGGTAGCCGCATAGTGATCAGGCTGGGAAGCTCCAGAATTCCGTCACTGTCAATATCGTCTGCGTAAACATAGTAGTTACGCAGGGTCTGGACACTGGTGCCGGACTCATTGGAGAAAGAAACGTTGGTAAACACGCCGTCAACAACGGCATACACATCGGTGATGATAGCACTGGGCTCCACGTGACTGGCAACGAATGCTGCTGTTAAACCGCCATGGAGCTTGCCGAGAATAATGCGCTTGATTTTGTCAGCCGGTGCGGACATATTTACCTGTTCAGAGCGGGCCATTGTATCCCCATCGGCACTGTAAAGCTCTGCAACGCCATTGCCGGAAGCAGAATCATCGGGCCGAAGGATCAACAGGTCGCTGTAGCCGTCGCTGTCCATGTCGCTGCAAAGGAACTTGGAATAGTTAGCTGTCATGAGCTGCTCCATCTGACCGCCCGCCATGGTGTAGACCGTCACAGACCGCAGCACCTCATCACTCACCTGCCGACCAACCACCATTTCATAGCCCGGTCGGTCATTCAAGCGCACATATTCCACCTGCTCGAAAGCCGTGCCGCTGCATTCAATGGTATCCACAAGCGCGTAGGACTCACCGTCACCGGAGAAAATGAAGATCTGTAGCGGCTTGTCCGCTGTGCCCTTGGCAAAGAGGATATACTCCACATTGCCATCACCGTCCAAGTCAGACATCTGCACCGTCTGCTGATGTTCGCCGGAGATGGGGGCACTGTATTCCAGGCCCGTCATCGCCTTATCCATAACGGATTGCAAGTTGGTGAATTCTTCCGACCGTTTCGGCAGCTTGTACATATCCTCTACTGTGCGGATATTGCAGCCTGCAAGAAGCAATGAAGCCAGTACCGGCAAAAGACAAAGTATCCATTTTCGTTTCATGGCTCACCACTCCTTCCAACAAAATAGTATAGCACAGATTCCGGGAAAAGAAAAGCTATTTCAACACCACATTGGCATCTCCCAGCAGATTTACCAGTTCCTCGATCATGCGGGTATCCAAAGCCGCCGTAGTGCCACGGCGGGTACGGTTATCCGCGAAGAAGACAACCACCTTTCCGTCACCGGGGAACATATTTAAGATTGCCTTTACCTTACCGTACCGGGGATCACTTTCACCAGTCAGCTGCAGGTACAATTTACCGTTAACAACAACAGACGGCGCAGACTCCGGCTGGATCTCACGATCGGCAAAATCAGAGATCGGGCGGGCACGGTTGATCACGATCTGGGGCTCTTTCTCGTCGCGGATGGAGAGCCGTCCGGTAACAACAACCGCACTATTTTCCTTAAGATATCCGCCAAACTGATTGAGAACATTGGAAAATGCCAACATTTCCATAGAGGCGGTATCGTCTTCCACGGTCACATAAGCCATCATGGAATTATTTCTTGTGGTCTTCATCTTGACATTCTGCACGATGCCCGCAACACTGACGATCTGATCGTCTTTGAAACTGCTTTCCTCGTCCAAAAGGCTGCCGATGGGCACCACATGGGTATTTTTCAGGAAGGGACGGTAATCGTCCATGGGGTGGCCGGACAAGTAAATGCCGGTGGTCTCCTTTTCCATGGCCATCATGTCCGCACGGTTCATTTCCGGTAAAGACGGGATGGGAATGGCGGCAGCCTTATCGTCATCGTCCAGCATTGCGAACAGACCCATCTGCCCATCCAGATTCTTTTTGCGGGATGCGGCAACGCTGTCCATCATGGTGTCGTACACCGCCAGCAGCTCGCTGCGATGGTTGCCGAAACAATCCATTGAGCCGCACTTGATGAAGTTTTCCACGGCCCGCTTGTTGAGCTCGCCCTCACCCATCCGCTGCAGGAAATCCTCCAGGGATTTGAAGGGGCCGCCCTCGGTGCGCTTTGTGACCATACTGCGGATGAGTCCACGACCCACATTCTTAACGGCACCAAGGCCAAAGCGGATGGCATCACCCTCAACTGTGAAGGGATCGTCAGAATGGTTGATTTCCGGCGGCAGCACGGGGATACCCATGTCCTTGCACTCTGCAATATAACCGGAGACCTTGGTAGCAGAGTCCAGCACAGAGGTCATCAGCGCCGCCATATACTCCTTGGGGTAATGGCACTTCAGGTATGCCGTCTGATAAGAAACCACAGCATAGCACACCGCATGGGCCTTATTGAAGGCATAGTTGGCAAACTCGACGATCTCATCATAGATGGACTGGGCAGCAGCCTCGGTGACACCATTTGCGATTGCGCCGGGGATATTCTGCGACCGATCGCCATAGACAAAGACCTTGCGGTTTTCCTCGATGATCTTCATCTTCTTTTTGGAGATGGCACGGCGGATATTATCCGCCTGACCCATGGTGTAGCCGCCAAGGCTGCGGAAAATCTCAATAACCTGCTCCTGGTAAACGATACAGCCGTAGGTAACCTTCAAAATCGACTCCAAAAGGGGTGTTTTGTAGGTGATTTTCCGGGGATCCAGCTTGTTGGCGATAAACCTGGGGATGGAATCCATAGGACCGGGGCGGTACAACGCAACAATAGCCGTCATATCTTCGATGGATGTGGGCTTCATGTTGATGCAAACGCCGGTAATGCCTGCTGATTCCAGCTGGAAAACACCCTGGGTCTTGCCCTCGGCAAGCATGGCAAAGGTAGCGGGGTCATCGTCCGGCACTTTGTCGATGTCAAAATCCGGCACCCGCTTGCGGATCTCCCGCTCGGCATCTTCAATGACCGTAAGGTTGCGAAGACCAAGGAAGTCCATTTTGAGCAAACCAAGCTCCTCAATGGTGGTCATGGTGTACTGGGTGACGATGGTATCATCGTTGCGGCTTAAGGGCACATAGGTGCACACGGGATCTGCCGTGATAACAACACCTGCCGCATGCGTAGAGGTGTTTCTGGGCATACCCTCCAGGCTCTTTGCCGTGTCGATGAGCTTGCGTATCCGTTCGTCCTCATCGTACATCGCCTTCAGCTGAGGAGATATCTCCAGAGCCTTATCCAAGGTAATGTGCAGCTCATTGGGCACAGCCTTGGCAACCACATCCGTTTCCGCATAGGAAAGATTCAAGGCACGGCCAACATCCCGGATCGCGCCCCGGGCTGCCATAGTACCGAAGGTGGCGATCTGCGCCACATGGTCAGC
>JAEIGA010017529.1_pt1 | contig 10914 bp, 10 predicted proteins | sample 9270691 | NCBI WGS metagenome assembly JAEIGA01 (sample SAMN17057246, study PRJNA624740) | gut metagenome | biome: biome; isolation source: fecal sample | host: Bos grunniens | place: China: Xizang | collected 2019 | reverse complement strand
GAGTTTCTTAAATTATTTATTGAATATAATCTTTTCTTTTTCTTTGTGGAAATGATATAAATCCTCTACCTTTGTGAGGAGAGACCACATCACCGATGCCGACTTTCTCTCCGCCTAGAACAAATATGACGTGTAATAGTTCTGTTCTCGAAGAAAAATTGTATTTTTGTAGTTTAAAGCAGCTTTTTAGGTGTTTAGAGGTTGTTTTTGTGTGAAATGATTGAAATAAAAGGCATAAATAAACGATATGGAACGTTGCAAGTGCTTGACAACGTGAATGTGACTATCAATAGGGGCGAACTCGTCACTATTGTGGGACCTAGTGGCGCAGGGAAAACCACATTGCTCCAAATAGTGGGTACTCTTGATTCTCCCGATGGAGGAAAAGTTCTCTATGAAGGAAAAGATGTGTTGCAACTAAAGGAACGAGAACTTGCTCGTTTCCGAAATAAGAATATCGGTTTTGTTTTTCAATTTCATCAATTATTACCCGAATTTTCTACGCTTGAGAATGTGGCAATACCGGCTCTGATAGGAGGAGCAAAGCAAAAAGACGCCGAAGATAGAGCTAAAGAATTGCTTGATTATATGGGGCTGTCGGGACGTTTGGACCATAAGCCGTCGGAACTGTCGGGGGGAGAACGCCAACGAGTGGCGGTAGCTCGAGCATTGGTGAATCGTCCTGCTGTGGTGCTTGCCGATGAACCTTCGGGCAGTCTTGATACGAAAAACAAGCAGGAATTGCATCGATTGTTTTTCCGCTTGCGTGAAGAAATGAAGCAAACATTTGTTATTGTTACGCATGACGAAAGTCTTGCCGGTGATGCCGACAGAGTGTTGCGTATGCGTGATGGCAGAATTGTAGATGATATAACCAAAAGATGAACAGATGAAGTGGTTTCGTTACATATTGATGAGCATGGTTGCAATAGTAATTGTAGCATGTGGTGATGATAGTGAAGGTTTTGACTATGGTAACTTCAAATATGATATGGTGACTTATTTGGGTGAGGAAAATGACAATCCTATATTCACATTCCAATCCTACGAAGATTCACCCCTCATTAGGTTGATAGCAAGTAATATCGATAAACCGGAACTTAAGGTAGGACAACGATTGCTACTTAACTATGAGGAGGAAACCGATTTAGGTCATAATACATTTATCGTTTCGGTAAAAGGTATGTCAAAAGTAAATACCGATACGATAATGATTGTGAAGCAAGCTACACTTGACACGTTGAAGCGTGATGCTGTGAAATTGAGAAGCGTGTGGCGCACAGGAAACTATTTGAATGTGCGTTGTCAAGTTAAATATACCGAGAAACCTCGTATAATGTGTCTTGCGACAACCGGTAGTGTGGATGACAGCGGAATGATTGAAACCTATCAAATTCAGGATTTAATGGGTGCTCCTACATATTATTGGCTTGAAACCTATTTCAGCTATTATATAGCTCCGGTATGGGGAAAAAACGAGTGTAAAGGACTTGTGTATAATGTGGAAGATGAGACCTATCCCGATGTAAAATATTATGATTTTTTGAAAGAATAAACAAAATAAAACAGATATGAACAATAATAACTCTAACCAACAAAAGAAAGAGATAAGTATAGAAATGTCGCCGGAAGTAGCACAAGGCAAGTATGCTAATTTGGCTGTTATTTCACATGGTCCATCAGAGTTTTTTCTGGATATGATTTGTATGGCGCCTAATATTCCTCAGGCTAAAGTGCAAAGTCGCATAGTGATGACTCCGGAAAATGTAAAGCAATTGATGTTTGCACTACAAGACAATGTGCGCAAATATGAAGAAACATTTGGTGAAATTAAGCCTAAAGTGCCACGAGGGGGAAATAATACACCATTAAATCCGTTTGGTGTGAATAACGGACTTTCTTGAGAATGAAAAAGAATTAATTAAATAAAAATAGAGAAGTTATGGAACATCCATTATTTATATATAATACACTTTCGAGAAGAAAAGAAAAGTTTGTACCGCTAAATCCACCTCATGTGGGTATGTATGTGTGTGGTCCTACTGTATATGGTGATGGTCACTTAGGACATGCTCGCCCGGCTATAACATTTGATATTTTCTATCGCTATTTGTTGCATTTAGGTTATAAAGTGCGCTATGTGCGTAATATCACTGATGTGGGACACCTTGAGCATGACGCAGATGATGGAGACGACAAGATTGCGAAAAAAGCGCGTCTTGAAAATCTTGAACCTATGGAAGTAGTTCAATATTATTTGAACCGATATCATAAGGCTATGGATGCACTTAACGTGCTTCCTCCAAGTATTGAACCTCATGCGTCGGGTCACATCATTGAGCAAATCGAATATATAAAGAAAATACTTGAAGCCGGATATGCATACGAAAGCAATGGCTCGGTATACTTTGATGTGCCTAAATTCAATAAGGATTATAATTATGGCAAATTGTCGGGTAGAAACATCGATGAGTTGTTGAATACTACTCGTGCTCTTGACGGACAAACCGAAAAACGCAATCCTGCCGATTTTGCTTTGTGGAAAAAAGCAGCACCGGAGCATATCATGCGTTGGTCTTCACCTTGGAGTGATGGTTTCCCCGGATGGCACTTGGAATGTTCTACAATGGGTACAAAATATCTTGGAGATGTGTTTGATGTGCATGGTGGTGGTATGGACTTGATGTTCCCGCACCACGAATGTGAAATAGCCCAATCGGTGGCTCATTCAGGGCATGATGCTGTACGTTACTGGATGCACAATAATATGATTACCATCAACGGACAAAAGATGGGTAAATCGTTAGGCAACTTTATCACCCTTGATGAGTTCTTTACAGGTAACCATAAGCTACTTGAACAAGCATATTCACCTATGACAATACGTTTCTTTATCCTTATGGCTCACTATCGTGGTACAGTGGACTTCTCTAATGATGCTTTGAAGGCTGCCGAAAAGGCTTATGAACGTATGATGGACGGTTGGAAACGCTTGAACGAGCTGAAAGCCGGCGATACCACAACTGTGGACTTGAACGTTGAGGAGCTTGATAAGAAGTGCCATGAAGCAATGAACGATGATTTGAATACTCCAACGGTTATTGCCAATCTGTTTGACGCATGTCGTGCTATTAACCTTGTAAATGACGGAAAGGCTACGATTTCTCAAGCCGATCTTGATGCATTGAAAGAAGTATTTAAAGTGTTCTTATTTGATATATTGGGCGTGCGTGATGTGGCCTCTTCGGGAGATGTAAACCTTAAGCCATATGAAGAAGCAGTAGATTTGTTACTACAGATTCGCAAGAATGCCAAAGATAATAAGGATTGGACAACAAGTGACTTGATTCGCAATCGTCTTGCCGAAATCGGTTTTGATGTAAAAGACACCAAAGATGGTTTCGAATGGAAAGTGAAATAATAACGATAAAAAAAAACTGCCTCTCGGGGCAGTTTTTTATTTAATTTTTCATTAAGAATGTGAGGGGGATGTGGAGGCGTGATTCCCATGAGTTTTCGTCGTGGGCGTGTCCCGGAAACGCTTGAGTGTAGAAATGTTCCTTATCCCAACCCTTAGCATAGAACAGTTCATCAATCAATGGTTGGAATGGCAGGTAAAATTCATCGATGGTTTTGTCGCCTCGGTCCATGTAGATAAGTCGGCTGTTGGCTTCGGGCAATTTGTCATTCAAATAGTCACGAAAAGCTTTTGCCCAAATAGGAGCTTCTTCTTTGCTACCATTAAGAACCATCGGAACGTGTGTTGAAATACATCCTGCACCACCAAACACGTCGGGATATTCACAAATGGCATACATAGAAATCAGTCCACCCATGCTCGAACCCATGGTGAATGTGTTTTCGGCATTGGTAAGTGTAGAATAAGTCTTATCTATGAATGGTTTCAGCTCTTTAACGAAGAATTTAAGATAATCATCGGCGATAAACTCTTTAAGGTCATATTTAGCAAGCAAAGTGTCACCTTCGGGAATGTAGTCGAGTGCTTTACGTGGCATATAGTCGAAAAGACGGCCTTCGGGGTGATTGTCGATTCCCACTACGATGAAAGGGCGGGTGCGGTTGTCGCTTTGTACTGCCGTTGCCACGCTGTCGACGTTCCAACTTTGACGGTTCCATGAGGTGTTTTTGTCGAAAAGCATTTGTCCGTCGTGCATGTACAGAACGGCATATTTTTTCTCAGTGGAATAGTCTTCAGGTAGCCATACGTTAATGTCTCGACTGTGAAAAAACTCCGACTTAAAAGCCCTATGTATCTCTAGTGTACCAAAGTCGGCTTTTTGTGTAGTCTCATCTACTTGCTCACTAGTATTTGCCGTTTTACATGCTGTAAATACTGCCAACGTTACTATAAATCCAATTAATTTTCTCATAAATAAGCTAGATTAAAATATATCGTTAGTTAAAACTTCCCATGTCCGGTTTGGTGCTTTTTGTTTCATAAGTAACTACAAAGATATTTATTTTTAATTTCTTTATTCTATCTTTGTGGTATAAATTTGAAAATTAAGATAAATATGGGAAATGCGATAAATGAAGTGAGTGGAAAAGATAAGATGAAAGGACATTTTGCCTTATTGTTTGCCAATGTAGCATGGGGGTTGATGGCACCTATCTCTAAGGGCTTGTTGAATCTAGGTGTAATATCGCCTTTGGCTCTTTCGGGAGTGCGCATCATGGGTGGTGCATTGCTGTTTTGGCTTGTAAGTGCACTCGTTCCTAATAATATAATCGAAAAAGAAACCATTGAGAAGGGTGATTTCTTGAAAATCTTTTTTGCCGGTCTTTTGGTGATTGCAGCCAATCAGATTCTTGTGGTGCAAGGTATGAGCTATACCGGACCTGTAGATGCGGCTGTGGTGTGTAGTACAACACCGATATTTACACTAATATTGGCAACGCTGATACTTAAAGAACGGTTGACTATGTTCCGTATGGGCGGTGTCGCTTTGGGATTTGCTGCAGTGTTGGTATTCTCGTTGTGGGGCGAACCAAATGTTGCAATGAACGTACCCAATCCGGTTCTTGGCAACGCAATGTGTATTGTGGCACAGATGTGTGGTGCAACTTACTTGGTCGTGTTTGGTAAGTTGATAAACAAGTATTCTCCGTTTACCATGATGAAATGGATGATGTTGATGTCGGCGGTGGTGATAATGCCGTTTACCATTGGGGAAATCGTTCAAATCGATTGGGTTGCATTCCCTCTTGAAGGAGTGTTGGAACTTGCCTATATCGTTGTGCTTGGTTCTTGTTTATGTTATTTGATGATACCATTTGCTCAGCGTCGCTTAAAGCCTACTGTTATTGCGATGTATAACTATTTGCAACCGGTAGTTGCCACATTGGTGTCGGTACTCATAGGGATGGTTGTGCTTGATGTTGTGAAAGTGGGGTCGGCTTTGCTTATCTTCCTTGCTGTGTGGATGGTGAGCAAAGGACGATAATCAAGACCCAAAGGCATGTGAGTAACTCGCCTGCAGGGACTGCAAGCCATATACCATTTGCTCCAAGCCATATCGGCATAAGCCAAAATGCCAAACCTAAAAAGATGAAACCTCGCATAATGGTGATGAACAGAGCAATGCGACTGCGTTCTATACTTTGAAAATATACCACCGATATGATGTTTATTGCGCAAGGCACAAAACATATAGCATAAAGCGGGAAGCCTGCTGTGGCTATGGCATGTGTGGCTGTTTTTGAGTCAATGAACAATGAGGATATCTCATGACTGAAAAAATAAGTGAATACGAAAATAGCAATGCTACACGCGATTGCAGCTGTCAAAGATAGTCGTGTGGCTGAATATATGCGTTTTTGATTCTTGATACCATAGTTGAAACTGATGATAGGTTGGGCCGATTGAGCTATGGCGCTATCGAGCATAAAGATAAGTGGGAAAAAATAACAAGCCATGCTGAATGCCGCTACTCCGTTTTCTCCCATGTATTGAATGAATGTGATGTTTCCTATCAACATCATAAATCCGAGTGCTAGCTCGCCTAGAAAAGATGGAAATCCTAATGTGCAGATTCGCTTTATTGCATGCGATAGCTTTCGGCCTGTCTTTTTGAATGAAATAGATTGGAAACCTAAGGAATGTTTGCCTTTTATGAGGTAAAATCCTGTCATGCAAGCTCCTATAAGCGAACCAATGCTAGTGGCGACTCCGGCACCTAAGATACCGAATTGAAGCGGGAAGATAAATAGATAATCCAGTACAAAATTGATTATGGCGGCAGTAATTGAACATATCATGGCATATTGGGGAGCACCGTCGAGGCGCACAAAGAAGCTGCTTGACACGAGGAAAGCATTGCTTGCGGTGAACGGAACGAATCCAAACATGTAGAGTCGAGCCAATGGAAGAAGACTGTCCGAGCAACCTAAAAGCTTTAATGACGTATTGGGGAAAGCCAATATCAAGGCTGAACAAAAAAGCAGAAACAGTGTGGAAACAATCAATGCTACCGACATGTAGTAGCTTGCTTTTTCCCTCTTTTCTTGCGATAAACTTATGGAAGCAATAATAGAACCACCCATACCGAACATCAGCCCGATACCTGTTCCGAAAGTCCACACAGGAGCCACAATGTTAATGGCAGCAAGGGCATCACTTCCTAAGCCATGTCCCACGAAAATACCATCGGTGATAATGAGCAGTACCGAAAACATCATCCCGGCAACCGTAGGGAAAAATAACTTGCTGAAGAGCTTTCCTATTGGCTCTTTACCATAGTCTATGTTCTTTTCATTCATGTAATGAATTATATGTTGGGATAAACTTTTCTAAGGTGTTTTCCGAATAATAAACAACAATATTCCGGTTTTGTTTATCTGCCCAATGGTCTGCCACTTCTTAAATTATTGTTGAGATTGTTGCGAGAATCTTGATATTTGTTACCGGTGTAGAAACTGTTGCCGAAGTCGGTTCCAAACTCTTCTTCTTCCTCGGCTTCTTCCGTTTGTGGCGCAACATAGCTCTTCGGCTTATTCTTCTTTATTGCCATAGGCTTTTGTACATCGAGAGGAAGCTCATATATGTTCCAATTTTGCTCAACATCCCAATTTTTCTTTAGAGATAGCTTTTTAGGGTAATAATACACTTCTTCGGGCTGACGATGTTCGCTGTATTTACCTGTATCCCATTTCCCATTACCGTTTGCATCTATTACCACTCGAGCATAATAGTCGCCCGGATTAATGTTAAACAGTTCAGCCACTCCGTTTTTAACAGGTGCTATATATTTGACATTGTCGCCTGCGTCAAGCAGTTCTACAAATGCACTGTCGGTGAGATTTATCTTGAAGAACAAGTTAGAGTATTCTTCAAGGGCTTTCACATTAAATTCGTTTCTGATTGTGCCGTTGTAATAACCATAGATGCCGGTGATAGCCATCGAATCCACAGTGACTTCGTAAGTTCCACCCGGTTCCCAATTATAATCCACTTTGTATGCCAATAGTCCCAGAGCCGAATCAAGCTCAAGCTTTACAGAGCCTAAATCGTTCCAAATGGTGTCAACCTTTTGCTTCAAATGAATACTGTTAGGTATAATGGTATCTATTGGAGTTTCGGCCTTGAAACGAATAGGAGCATACACTTCAATGGTTCTAGGGCTTGATATGTCAAATTTCAACAATCTGATAGGAGGCACGCTATCGGTTAAAGTGTCGTTCTTTTCATCTTTCTTTTTATTATCCTCTTTTTTGTCCTTTTTCTTTGACTTCTTTAGGTTGAAGAAAATAGAATCGTTGGTAAAAGTGCGATTGTCAAGAGTATCGGTGTGCAGATAGCGCATAGCCACTCTTATTGAATCGGCTTTGATAAGAGCCGAATCGGTAATCCAGTAATTTAACGTGTCGTTATGTTGTGAGTTGTCAAGAATATACCATTTCTTGCTGTTGTCATAGTCGGCAGGTTGAATCACTTCCATGGTGGGGAGTGAATCGCTTGGAGCCGAGAAAATCACAGAGAAACGATTGTCGGCGGTACGTTCATTTTTTACAAGGTATAACGACTTGTATTCTTCATTAAAAGACGTAAGTAGAATGTCATTTGGCAGATATAGCGGATGTTTTGCCGGTATAATGGTGTCGGTAACCATTTGCGATGTGAAAATGGTATCCATAGTCTCAATTTCGGTAACCGAAGGTACTATGATCTCGTCAAGAAAAGCTAAATCTTCGCTACGAGCAAACTTATAGTCGCGGTCTACGTCATTCAACGCAAAAATGTGATATCTGCCCGGCTTTATGTTGCGAATGGTGAATTGTCCCAGTTCGTTGGTGCGCGCAATGCGTTCAAAAGGCAAGGTGCTGAATGCCGAGTCATCGAGGCATGAGTGAATACCCACGAAAAACTCTTTTTGTGGCTCAAGATTGCGAGCATTTAGCAGAATGCCCGATACCTGAAGTGTGTCGATAGTGTCGCCGGTTGAAAAAGCAAAAGAAAATCCGTCAAGAGGGTTTTGTTCGTTATTGTCCTGAATGGCATTGCTGAAGTCGATAACGTAAGTTGTGTTTGGAAGCAACGTATCCTTCAGCTCTATGTCGATTTTTTTGCCATTGGCGCGTATTATTGGATTTTCCTTTTGAGCAGGCGATACCACCACCTTAGTGGATTGATCTTTCAACTGAATATATTCATTGAATAAGATTTCAATCTTTTGCTTGTTGAAATTGGTGGAATTAGGTGCGGGGTCGCTACTTATGTAAACAGGGGCATCTACATCTTTAGGACCGCCCCCGGGGCGTCCTATACTTGCGCAAGAATAAAGCAATCCTACAAGGATTGTAATGATAAATATATATGTACTTTTAATTGATTTCACGACCGCTTCGTTTTTAAAAAAAATATGATGTTTAATGCTTAAAATGAATAATTAATCAAATAAGTTCGACAAAGTTAGTGAAATTTCGACAGAAAACATGCAAAGGCTGAAAAACAGTTCAATTTTCTATAATTATTCCTTATCTTTATAGATGATGACACGGATTTTGCGATACATAGCGGTGGAAAAGATAGAAAAATAGACTAAAAAGTGAAAATGCGTACTATTTGCGTACAAAAAAGTTTGGCGATAGTGCGCATTTCCATCTAAATTTGCGAAAATAAATTATATTTGGTAATCTAAAATGCATTATATTTATGAAACCTAGAAGCATTTTAATGTCGTTGCTGATTGCCATGTTTTCATTCTGCTTATCGGCACAAGAACAAATTTCGGCAAATTCGGATAATCTAAGTAAAAATCAAAAGAGTGCCCTTGCATACGCGAAGAGGTTATTATATCGTTTAGACGGTAAGATTGCGTTGCCTCTTGAGGTGAATATGTTATTAGGGGATACTATTACTAAAGAACAATATTACGCTACTCCAGCTTGGGAAACAGCTTATTTTAAAAACGTAGATGGCTTTGATGCAACTATTGTATTGCCTATTAATGTAAAAACTCCAAATGGGGAAGTGAATTCATTTCTAAACATATATAAAGTTAATAAAACTGAATATTATCGTTTTGTGGAAACTATAGTAAAACCTACTATACCTAATAAGAATATTGAATGTTACATGATATCCAACGTACGAGGTATTTTATTACAAAATTTAATATCAGAAAATGGAGTTATAGCCGAAGTACAAAACAGTATCGTTGGTTATAGTGGCGTTATAGATGCTAAATCAAATAAAAGCAACTATGATAAAAAATCTATGGATCGTGTATTGTATAAAGCTTCCGAAGCCGGTAAATGGAGTATATTTAAATCGCATTCGGACGGATTGAACTGGATAAAAGCCAGTTCAGGTCCATTCAATTTCGGGGGAGGACCCTTCAAAGTGGTACGCGATGGCTCGCAACCTCGACGCAAATAATGTTAAGCAATATATAATGAGTTCTCTATAATGATAGTCTTCGATGAGTAAACTCGTTGCAATATTACTTGCCGGAATCGCGGTGGAAAAGATAGAAAAAGTCAATAAATTATTTGGTTAATGAAAAAGTGTACTCTAAAAAGTTGTAAGGAGTACACTTTTTTCGCTAATTTTGAGAAAACTAAAACAAATTATTATGAAACGATTACTATCCATAATGCCAATCATCCTTTTTGCTTCTATCAGCTTTGTTGTTGAAGCAAAGTCGACAATGGAGTTGCTGATAAACAAAGATTGGCACGAACTTGACGTAACGACAATGCGAGCACACGAGGGGTTCTATGTGCGTTTCACCGGAACTCAAAGAATGATTGTGAGCGCCGATTCTGTCGGAAACACAATAGCCAAAGCACAACGTTATTATCTTTCCAACAGATATGAAGAAACTTTCGATAGTACCAAAGTTGGCAAAAAGAAAAAGGGGAAATATATTATCATTCAAGGCGACAGAAACAGCATTGATAGAAATATAATATGCCTTGAGATAAAAGATATAGGTGAGAATGTAATGGATGTTATAGATATGAATCATCCTGAGAACCCTGAAAAGCGATATTATTCCGATCTTAAACTTTCTTTTAAACCGGGTGATGTAATATCTACGTTAGATTTGTTGATGAATAAAATATGGTTTCAGGTAGACCCTATAACCGGTGAACGCTTAAATGTTGAGCATCAATATGGAGATGATGGCGAATTCTTGCGTAGCATCATGCCTGAAAATCGCCGAACTGAATTGCCTCAGTGGATATTACGTGAGTTTTATCTGTCGGATACGATTGTTACAAAATTTAATCGTAAAGAAGTGGGTAAACGCATAAACGGGCGCTATCTTATAGTAAATGAACGAGATAGTGATGGCAGTTGGCAAGCGACAACCTACGACATAGCCACGTTGTCGGAAAACCGATTGGAATTGGAATGTGTCTATCCTAAGGGGTATGCCACGCAGGTGT
>JAEIGA010017528.1_pt1 | contig 10914 bp, 4 predicted proteins | sample 9270691 | NCBI WGS metagenome assembly JAEIGA01 (sample SAMN17057246, study PRJNA624740) | gut metagenome | biome: biome; isolation source: fecal sample | host: Bos grunniens | place: China: Xizang | collected 2019 | reverse complement strand
TGTCTTTTTCTCAACACGAAGAGTTTGGGCGATGAGCTGGTCTGCTTTCTGACCGTCGGAATAGAGATTGAGCACGAGGCGTGAGCCGAAGCCCATGGTATAGGTTGAGTCGATGGTGATGCTGCTTGCTGCCTGACCTCCTCCTACTCGGACAATGGAGCCATAGTCGGCCTTGATGCTCTTGAAAACTCCACCGCAGGTGTTGAGTTCAGCGAAGCGATTGAGCCAAAGGGATGACTTGCGCAACATTCCGTCGAAGTTGAGCGTGCCTGCCCAAATCTGTGTTTCGCCCGTATAGGTCATTGCGACAGTTGGGAGGGTCAGGATGCCACCGCCTTGCTTGACAATACGGGTTGGACCCGTGAGGGCTCCACCGCTGACTTGGCAGGTGAAATAGTTAAACTCAGGTGTGGGTTTGGCTGCTGTATTGCTGGCTGCGCTGCCCTGCACCCATGATGGCACATTGAAGGTGACCATATAGGGGCTTGCCCCGTCCTGAATGGTAATTTTTGTGTCGTTCGTCTCGCAGACGAGCAGATGCTGGTCTGTTGTTGTGATGATGCCTCCGTTGCCGACCTCGGTGCGACCAGTCATTGTGAGCGGTGGCGGAGCAACGGTGATGCCTTCGAGTTCGCCAAGGAAATAGCTCTTGTGGGGTGGCTGATTGTAGCCTATGCTCTGCCAAACCATGGCATTGCGATACTGATGGTCGTGCCAGAGGGTTGGTATTCGGTATTTTGTAGGTATTGGGGTCGTATAGACAAGAATGTCGGTGTTGTCGGATTTGCGCATCACCAGCTCTTCGCGCCAGTCGCCAAAAATGTCGGCAATGGCGCCTGGATTGTTCTTGCTCCAGTTGTTGCATTTGGAATCAGGGAAGTTCCAGCGGCCGCCTCCAGCCTCGGCTGGCTTATAGATGGCGCCATAGCCTTCTGTTCCTGGACTGTCGAAATATTCGTCAAGCAAGTCACCATCCCAATAGATACGCTGATTGAGGTCGCCCCAGCCGATGAATGAGTCGCCTCCTAATGGAGTGACCTCCTTGTCTGCAACGGTGCTAATCCAGCCTGTGCTGACACTGCGACCCACAGAACCCGGATAGGTGTTGGTGAAGTTGGCACAGAGGGCACGGCCATCATCACCTGTGGCTTTGTGGCGATAATAGATGTCTGATGTTACTGCATTACGATAATTCATTGCCGGACTGTTTTCGTTGCAGGCAAACAGTTCCTCGTATTTTCTGTAGGGATCTAAATCGGAGCAATGCTGTGCGTCGCCATGTCCTAACCCTGTGGTGGAGAGTCCCTTGCCATTGTCATCGATAACCATGGAACCGAAAATGATTTCGTCTCGCCCATCCCAATCGACATCACCTATGGCATAGTTGTGATAGCCTTGTCCGAACCATGGCGAACTGCCATTGCTATTCTCCCAGTACCAGCGCTGTGTGAGCTGATGGGTGGCGGGGTCAACATCGTAGGCTGCAAACTTATGCTTGGTGTAGGCTCCACGTCCCAAAAAGATACTTGCCTTGCGCCCGTCGAGGAAGGGAGCACCGAAATAATGTTTGGTGGAACGGTGACCAACAATGCCTGAACCCCAGTCTGCATCTTGTCCACGAGTAAGCGGATAGTCCATATAATGAGGATGTTCTGAGGGACCTATGCTGTAGGGCTTGCCTGTAGCTCCTTCGAGGTAAAGCAGATATTCGTTGCCTGACGAGGTGTATTCGATTCCCTCCCAGCGTGTATCGACACTGGCTGAGCCTATCAGTTCGCTAGTGCCGTCGGCATAATGGATGTAGGCATTGTCTTGAACACGGAGGAGCACTTCGGCCTTTCCGTCCATATCCCAGTCGAAGCACACGCAGTCCCATTGCTCGTCAGCACCCGACTGCATATTGGGACCGAGGTCTATCCACCAGAGGCGATTGCCCTGATAATCGTAACAATCAAGCACATGGAAGCAGTTCCGCTGTGATGGATTGGCTGCAACATCGCATGGACGCTTGACGATAAACTCTGTGATGCCATCGCCATCGAGGTCGCCCAGCGAAATGTCGTTGAGAGCATAGTGCGAGGTGACATCGGTTCCGTCACGTCCTGTAATCTTCTGGACGGGAATGGTCAGCATAGCATTTTCCCACCGCTTGATTTCTGCAGATTTGGGCTGTTCTACGCCTCGTACGACAGCAGCCACCTGATAGCGGCTGGACGAGGTGCCTGACGTATGGTTGTAGCTTGAGTTCTTAAGTTCTTTTCCGATCAGCGTTCCATCGCAATACAAATTGTAGGTTACATCATAGTATTCTTCGCCCCAAATGCGCCAACTGACGAAGTTGCCACTAGTGGAGCTGGGAACGGCCACAAGTCCGCGGTCGAGCTTATCGGTGTAACGCTGGGCTTGCATTGGCAACAGCACCAGCAGCATGATGAGGATAAACAGGTTTCTTTTCATTGCTTTTACGGTTATGAGGTTGTGCAGTTTTACGGTTATGCGGCCCGCTGTGCCAATTTTCAATCTCACGGTGCTACCATTTGGAGGAGTTCTTCGCCTGTGAGCCTATGGCTTGTGTCAGTACCAGTGAGGAGGGTGTCTGCCAGTGCCCGCTTGGTGTGGTGCAAACGTATGATTTTCTCTTCGATGGTGTTTTTGCTGACCAGATGATAGACGGTGACGGCCTGATGCTGTCCGATTCGGTAGGCGCGGTCGGTGGCTTGCTGCTCTATGGCAGGATTCCACCATGGGTCGAGGTGAATGACGTAGTTGGCGGCTGTGAGGTTGAGTCCGAGTCCGCCTGCCTTCAGGCTGATAAGGAAAAGGGGGCGACCGCCGTCTTGAAAGGCATTAACCATATCGGTGCGCTGCTTCAGGGGAATGCTGCCATCGATGTAGTAGTAGGGTATGCCCATGCGGTCGAGCTGGCTGCGCACGATATCGAAGAAACTGACAAACTGACTGAACACCAGGGCACGGTTGCCACCTTCGATGACGCCTTGCAAGAGTTCGAGCAGGGCGATGACTTTGGAACTGTCGCCAGTCCACTTGGGTTCTATGAGTTGCGGTGTGCAGGCAGCTTGGCGCAGTCGTGTGATTTCTGCCAGCACATTCATGCTGATCGTATTACCTGACTCCTGAAGCATCTTTTCAGTGCGAATACGGATGCTCTCGTAAATGGCTAGCTCTTCGCGGCTGAGCTGTACGCTATGGTATATTTCTGTCTTTTCGGGCAGTTCGTCAAGCACGGCCTGTTTGGTGCGACGCAGCATGAAGGGGTGCACGAGCTGGTCGAGCTGCTGCTGGCGCTCGCGGTCGTGATGGGCCTCAATAGGGATGATGAACTTGCGCGAGAAGTGCTCGTAGGTACCCAGCAGCCCAGGATTGACAAACTGGAAGAGGCTCCATAGTTCGCCTAGATGATTCTGCACGGGTGTACCTGTGAGCATAACGCGGTTACTAGCCTGTATCTTCATGGCGGCTGCGCTAGTTTTTGCCCCTCTATTTTTTATAATATGTGCTTCGTCAAGACAGGCTACATTCCACGATTTCTGTGTGATGAGTTCCTGCACACTGAGCAGGATGCCGTAGGTGGTAACGATGACGTCACCTGCTGCAGCTTGGGCGATGGTCTGCTGCCGGTTGGCTGCAAAGTTGAGAATGTGCACTCTGAGCGTAGGAGCAAATCGTTCTATCTCGGTTTTCCAGTTGGGGGCGACCGACGCAGGAGCTACAACGAGCGAGGGACCTTCGTCTTTCTTGAGCAGCAGAAAGGCAATGGTCTGTATGGTCTTTCCGAGTCCCATATCATCGGCCAGTAGCGCACCTGCTCCCCAACTATTGAGTCGAGCTATCCAGTGGTAGCCATCTTCCTGATAGGGTCGAAGAGTGGCATGGAGCGCAGAAGGAACGGCAGGGCTGTAGTCGGAACTCTGGAGAATGCGCTGTCGGATGTCGGAGAGTTTTTGATCGATGGACAGTTCCAACTCTCCATGCAGCAGTTCGTCGCCCATCAAGGCTGCGCTGAATGGAGAAATCTTTATTTGCCCATGATCGCGGCTGGCTATGGCGTCGAGGGCTTTGAGCTGCTGCTGCAATTTTTCGCTGAGCAAAAGAAACTCATCGTCGGCTATCTGCACGAACTTGCCGTCGCTCTTACCAACAAGTTCGAGCAGCTGCGAGATGCTGATTCGTGTATGCTCATCAATGGATACGTCGCCTTCAATGTCAAACCAGTGCCCACGTTCTCTCAGCACACCGCTCCACGAACTAGCCCCATAAGCGAGTGTCTTCACTCTAAGAGCCCGTCCTTCTGGCCACTCTGCATAGAATGTATCGGGATGTGACTGTATGAGCTGCACAAGCAGGAGGATGAACTCGGGAGGGTAGATGTCATCCTCACCCAGTTGGTATCCATGGCTATCCCAAAAGTCGCGAACAAGCTGGAGATTAGCCTGTTCCATGAGTAGGCTACGTTTCACTCTCACCCTGCCAACTTCTTCATTCTCGTCAATGATGACATCTGATCCTTCGCCCAAACGGCAAGTGCGCCTGCCTCCCTGCAAAGGACGCACAAAGCACTCCACTTTCCAGTTTCCACTATTCTTGGGTTTGAGTTTAAAGCCTGCAGTCCATTGCCCGTCAACCAAAGGAAGGGTGCTGCCTCCTTCTATTAGAGAGGAATGCAATTCTACTTGTCCGCCAATCTTGGAAAGCAGGCTCCGCAGCGTAGGCTCGGCTTCAAGAGGAAGTGTGCCCAGTTGAAGAAGTTTCACATAGTAACCACGTATCTCGTTCGGAATGCTAATCACACTATAGAGCGCAGGAGATTCCTCGACAATGACGAAGTCGTCTTTCACTCTGCCTACAGGCACATTCGACTTCACGACAAAACAGCCACCTTCATTCTCTATCATCAGATAGGGCTTGTCGCGATTCACCTGCACCAGTTCGTAGGGAGCAGAATGGCCTGTATAGAGACGGCTTTCCTCCACCATGTCCTCTATTACATGTTCCAGCTGCAGAGCACTCATGCCGCTATGGTTCAAACGCGCCAAGATACGTCGGTCAGCATTGTTCATGTACTCCAGCAAACCTTTTCGGTAACGCGATTCATTTACACGCTTTCCACTGCCCCAACTTCCATTCTTCAACCGTGTCTGCTCTCTGACCTGTATCGTGTTCGAATCCGCAGACTCCCTCAGATACATCAACCTAATATCTTCATTTACACTCCTTTCACTGGCATCAACATCGGTCATTAAACTCTCAAGCACCGATTCCCATTCTGCCTTATGATAGATATTGGCAAGCACTGTCTGATTACCGAAACTGCGACGCAGCAACTCACGCTCTTCGTCATGGAAGGGCAAGCACTGAGACATCTCATGGCGCAGTAAAGCAAGATGAGGCGTGCACTGACTTCCATCCATCTTCGCTGTAGAGTAGCCCAAATGATTTGCCAGCAGAAAAGCAAGCGGGCGAAACACAGGAGGCATCGTACTTCGTCTTGACTCATCATACATCTTCTGAAGCAACCCCTTATGCATCACAACGTTGACCTTGCAGCTATCTTCTGCTAAAATCCTTGCAGGCAACATCCTTTCGTCAGAACGCACTTCCAAATTAGCCACAAAGTCTCTCAGTTTGGCATGACAAACTGACACGACAGTTTCGTTGCCATCCTTGTTCTCATTCATAGCAGCCACAAGGGATAGCACCATATAGAAATTTAGAAGAGGATTCCCGAAAAACCCCTGTCCTCCATGCTCTTTAGCAGAAGCCTTCAATGCCACATCAAACCATTTGGCAGCATCAACATATCGTCCTTCATACAAGCCTCGTAACGCAGAAAGGGCATAACCAGCCGATATCTTGTCATAGATTCCATTGGCAGGCATTTTGCCCCAAGCAACATATTCATACAATTCTATCTCCGCAATCAGACGGCAACGAGAAGACTCGGCAATGGCATCATAACGTTCCACGACCCTTAGCAACTGCGCCGTGTCAGCCACCATATCACACAACATGAAATGATCACAGACATGCTCAAAGAACTCCACAAACGACTCCGTTCGGAAATTCTCAAACAGCCGTATGAAATGAGGTTCACATGCCACGCTATAGAATAACGGCACAAGCTCTTTATCTATCATGCTGGCACTGTCGCACATCTGATAACCGCTATCCACCAATTGCCTAACCGCATGACGGACGGCCTGATATGCCGTCCCTTTCTGACGAAGCTTCTGAAACGACAACTGCAAATCCTTTCTACACTCATACAAATACCACAAAGCAGGGACGAAGTCTGCATCAGCCACACCATATCGAGTTACATTAGCATACCAATCCTTTCCCTCATGGCGCAAGATTCCCTTACCCAACAACTCATCCAGAGCAGTCTTCCCGTCGAACGCAGCAAAACAATACTGGCTCAGCAAGTAAAAGTGCTCATCCATCCTCTTTCCCGAGTCAAGACCCGCATCGACAAAAAAACACAGCAATCGCTGCGCATCCTCACTCAGTTGTTCGTATCTGTCAAAAATCATCCTCATCTTTCATGATTTGGTAAAGCGTGCAAAGATAAGGAATTTATTTCACATTAACAATACCTCACCACCCTATTTCACCCAGTCGCAGCAAATTATCCCCCGACACTCGATTTATTCTGAAAGAATTTGATAAATTTGCACACATAAACACCTAAACACATACCCCATACTGTATGAATAGACATTTTCTATTGGCCGCAGCAATGACAGCAGCCATCAGCACAAACGCACAAGACATCACACAAGACACTTTGCAAAACATTGTCGTCACAGGAACAAGAAATGCAACCGAAGCACGACATCTTCCACTCACCGTGACTACCATCAACAACGAAAAGCTTAACGAAAACTACCGAACAGCCATACTTCCCACCATTGTGGAACAGACCCCGGGATTCTTCACCACCAGCCGAGGCATGCTTGGCTACGGACTCAACACCGGTGCTGGCACCATGAAAATACGCGGTGTGGGAGGCGGAGCAGAACTCCTCGTGCTCATTGACGGGCAGCCACAATACGCAGGACTCATGGGACACCCCGTCCCTGATGCCTACCAAACCATGATGGCCGAGAAAGTCGAAGTACTAAGAGGGCCTGCCTCACTTCTTTATGGCAGTAATGCCATGGCAGGAGTCATCAACATCGTCACACGTCAAATGCTGCATGACGGAATCGTCACCGACATTCAATTGCAAGGAGGCTCATACGGAACCCTGCAAGCAGACCTTTCCAGCAGACTAAAAAAAGGAAAAATCAGCACCATCGTCGGAGCACAATACCAGCGTACAGACGGACATCGCACAAACTCCAAGTTCGAACAATTCGGAGGATTCTTCAAACTCACCTACGACATCAGTTCCCACTGGAAAGCCATGGGCGACATCAACGTCACCCACTTCAACACCGACAACCCCGGCACAACAGACAAGCCACTCATCGACAACACATTCAAGATCACCCGAGGACTGGCAAGCATCAGCCTCAACAATAGCTACGCATACACCAATGGCTCTCTGCGCGTCTACTTCGACTGGGGACACCATAGCATCGACGATGGCTATGCTGCAGGAGAAACACCCAGAACTGTCCTCTACAAACACAACGATTACATCGGTGGACTCACATACTACCAGAGCGCACAACTCTTCAACGGCAACCGAACCACTATCGGCATCGACTGGCAGCACTTTGGAGGTTCTGCATGGAATGCAGACAAAACCACAGGCGTAAAGACCTACCTCACCAAAGACAGCGAAGGCAACATCATCAAAAGCCAGCATGTCGACGAAATTGCAGCCTATGCCGACTTCCGACAGGACATCACACACTGGCTCACTCTCGACGCAGGACTGCGTATAGACCACCACTCCGTCATCGGAACCGAACTTGTCCCACAGGCAGGACTTGCTTTTCACCTCAGCCCCTCCACCGACATCAAGGCACTCGCCAGCAAAGGATTCCGCAACCCCGTCATCAAAGAGATGTATATGTTTCCCCCTGCCAACACACAGCTCGAGCCAGAACGCATGATGAACTATGAACTCTCACTCGCACAACAATTCGGAAGCCAAGGACAAATCAACGCCAATATCTTCCACATCGACGGAGAAAATCTCATCACTACCACACGTATCGACGGACGTCCGCGCAATGTCAACATGGGAGAATTCAAAAATTGGGGCATTGAGCTTGCCGGCAGCTACAATCTGAACAAACATTGGCGCATTAACGCCAACTACTCCTTCCTCAACATGGAAAAGCCTATCGAAGGTGCGCCTAAACACAAACTTTATGCAGGTGTAAACTTCCACAGCGGCAGATGGTCTCTCATTTCAGGCCTGCAACACATCAGCGGGCTATACATCACCACTGGCGAGCATCCGGCAAAAGAAAATTACACGTTATTCAATGCTACAGCCAGCTACAGAATAATTCCATCTGCCACTCTCTTCCTGAAAGGAGAAAATCTACTTGCCGAGCAATATCAGACCTTTGCAGGATTCCCCATGCCCAAAGCTACCTTCTTGGGCGGTGTAAAAATAACACTATAATTTCCGTTGTACAGTCATTCCAAGAATATAAGTGTGCCCCACAGCGCTTTGACGTTGTGGGGCACATTAACAAGAAGTTGAAGGTTTGGATAACCTTACATACTTCTTATGAGTTTTTTCTTCTTAATTCTTGAAGCTATGTATTGGTGCAGGGATGCGACCACCTCTGTCAACGAACCGCTGGCTGGAGAAGGTGTTGACAGGCATGACAGGAGCATATCCTAAGAGTCCGCCAAACTCAACGGTTTCACCTACGGTCTTTCCAACTACGGGAATGATACGCACAGCGGTGGTCTTCTGGTTAATCATACCAATAGCACTTTCGTCGGCAATGATACCTGCAATGGTTGTAGCAGGCGTATCGCCAGGGATGGCTATCATATCGAGTCCCACGGAGCAGACGCAAGTCATGGCTTCGAGTTTCTCGATGGTAAGGGCTCCTGCCTCGACAGCATCAATCATGCCTTGGTCTTCGGACACAGGGATAAAAGCTCCAGAGAGCCCTCCTACATAGGAAGAAGCCATCACACCACCCTTCTTGACCTGGTCGTTGAGAAGGGCTAGGGCAGCAGTGGTACCCGGGGCACCGGGATGCTCAACCCCAATGCACTTGAGAATGTCTGCCACAGAGTCACCGATGGCCGGCGTTGGTGCAAGGCTGAGGTCGATGATTCCAAAGGGGATTCCAAGTCGACGGCTGGCCTCTTGAGCCACGAGCTGTCCTACACGGGTTATCTTGAAAGCAGTACGCTTGATGGTCTCACAAAGTACTTCGAAGTTGGCAAGCTGCCCTGTTGTGCATTGTCTGCTGTCCATCTGCTCCAACGCGTGCTTTACCACACCAGGACCGCTGACACCGACATTGATAATGGCATCGGCTTCAGAAACGCCATGGAAGGCTCCTGCCATGAAGGGATTATCGTCGGGGGCATTGCAAAGCACTACAAGTTTGGCACATCCGAGGGAATCAGCATGCCGAGTTTCCTCTGCCGTCTGCTTGATGATGTCGCCCATCAATCGCACTGCGTCCATGTTGATACCTGTTTTGGTTGAGCCAACATTGATGCTGGAGCAGATACGTTCTGTACATGCCAATGCTTTGGGGATACTACGGATGAGAAGTTCATCACTCTTGGTCATTCCCTTGGAAACGATGGCTGAATAGCCTCCGAGAAAGTTCACGCCCACGTCTTTTGCGGCGCGGTCGAGAGTCTTGGCTATCTGAACATAGTCGCCAGGAGTGCGACAGCAGGAACTGCCCACAAGCGAGATGGGAGTGATACTGATGCGCTTGTTGACAACTGGAATGCCAAATTCTTTGGATATATCTTCGCCTGTCTGCACGAGATGGCGTGCCAGCGTTGTTATCTTATTATAGATTTTTTCGCAGGTGACTGTCAATTCTTTGTCTGCACAGTCGAGAAGGCTGATGCCCATCGTGATGGTTCGGACGTCAAGATGCTCTTGTTCAATCATCTTGTTGGTCTCTATCACTTCTTGCAAATTTATCATAGAGGATGAGTTTATTGTGCGGTTATATGGTTATACGGTAATACGGTTGGACGGGGTATGCGTTGTCTGTCCCACCGCACTCTCACATCAAATTCTATGCATCTTGTCGAAGATGTCTTCGAGCTGGCACTTCACTTGTACACCTGTATCTTCACCGATTTTTGCTAATTCGTCGCTAATGTCAGAGAAGGACTTGACCGACTTGGTCAAATCGACTATCATCATCATGTTGAAAAACTCCTGCACAATGGTCTGTGATATGTCAAGGATGTTGATTTGGTTGTCAGCCAGATAGGTACAAACTTTGGCGATGATACCAACGGTATCTTTGCCCACAACTGTAATAATTGTTCTTGTCATGATTTTATGTATGTTTAGTTTCTTTCGGGTTGTTTATGATTAGGGTTAAACTTCTAAAGTTTACTCGCTAAATGTGCGCGTGAAGATGCCGTCATAAGTATGAACCGAGAAAGTTACGCTCTCTGCTTCATGCTGTATAGGCATGGAAAAGAAAACACTTTTGGCATAGGCTTCGGCATCGCCTGACGGACGGGAGTGAAGGAGCGAATAGCATCCAGTGCTGTCTTCGCAAAAGGCATAAGTATGTCCCTTCAGCCCCGCAGTCATGAGCGACAGGTGCATATTGATGTACCCCCCGCTTTTCCACATGCTGACCACCTTCATCGGGTCGCGCGGACGAATGCCGTCACTAAGCTGAAGGATGAAGCTTGCAGGATAAGGCCGAGAAGCGAACACCTCTGTCAATCCGTAAAGTTCCATCTTTCCGCTTTCAATCG
>JAEIGA010017527.1_pt1 | contig 10915 bp, 9 predicted proteins | sample 9270691 | NCBI WGS metagenome assembly JAEIGA01 (sample SAMN17057246, study PRJNA624740) | gut metagenome | biome: biome; isolation source: fecal sample | host: Bos grunniens | place: China: Xizang | collected 2019 | reverse complement strand
GCGCGAGCTGTCGCTCCTCGTTCGCAATGCTGCGCTCGAGGTTGGCAATAACCCTCTTTTGTTGCTCGATTTTGCTCGTCTGAGCCACCGCAACAGAGCTCATCAGTAACAACACCAGGGTTAGTATGTAGTGTCGCAACTTCATTGTTTATCTCTTTTTGGGCTTATCCTTTTCTGGAAGAAAGCGCTTTTCAATCTCTTCGGCATCGGCGCCCATCTCCAACGCCTTGCGCCAATATGTTTTTGCCATAAACTCCTCGCCGAGGGCGTGTAGAATATCGCCATAGTGCAGAGGATACTCGGCAGACTTCTCTCTGTTGAGTGAGAGAGCCTGTTGCATAATCTTTTTAGCCTCGGCATAACGACCGAGCTTGTACAACACCCACGCCTTCGTATCGAGGTATGTGGCGTTGTTCTGTTCGAGTTCGTTGGCACGAGAAGCCATCTCTAAAGCTCGCTCCAAATCTCGCTCCTCGAGCGAAAGGAAGTAGGCGTAGTTGTTCAACACCGAGGAGTTGTCTCCCCATAGGCGCAACGCCTTGTCGTAAGCCTTGTAGCTCTTTTTTGTGTTGTTTCGCGCGTGTTCTATGTCGCCAACCAAGCCCAACAACTCACTACGCACGGTGTCGTTTTTAGCATATTTGAGCGCCTCGTCGAGGAGGTCGACAGCCTCATCCATCTGCCCATTCTTGAGGGCAAGACTGCTTCGTAGGCGCAAGAGCTCGGTGCTGTGAGGAAAGCGCTCGAGTGCAAGCTTCGAGTAGAGGTCAACCGAGTCGGGGCGGTTGAGCCAATATCCCTCCACATCTATCACTCGGGCATAGTCCGCCAGAGTCGCATTTTTGTCCTTCAAGAAGCGCTTGAAGAACAAGAGAGCCTGCTCGGTCTGCTTCGAGACAAAGAGGTGGTTGGCGTAGAGAAGCGCAACATCTCGACTCTCGGTGTTCTGGATGTAGAGCTGTTTGATAAGTCCGTCGTACTGCGTGAAGAACTTACCGTAGTTATCCGTATTCTTGGTCAGGCGTTGCCACTCCTCAATCTTGTGCTGCAGCGGAAGCTGCTCGCTCTTGAAGATGCGCGAGAGGGCAGAGAGAAAGCTCCCAATATCGCCCTTTCTTTCGTAGTAGTCGGCAATCTCCACCCAGGGCTCTATAGCCAACGAGTCCACCGCAATAGCTCTCTGATACGACACTACAGCCAACGAATCTCGTCGTGTCGAGGCGTAAACTCGAGCAAGGAGAATATGGTTGTCGGCAATGTAGGGAGCCTCCTCAATCGCTCTCTTTGCTGCGACCTCGGCTGCGAGTGTCTGACCCGTCTTGAGCAGGTAGAAAAGTCGCAATTTGCCAAAGTATGGGTTTCGACCCAAGCGCATCTCGACGGTATCCAATACCCTCAACGCATCCGCCGTGCGACCCTTTTCGTCGAGCAAGAGCGCAAGGATGCGATAGTGGTTGGCGTCGGTGCTGTGGCGGGTAATCTTCTCGAATACGGGGATAGCCTTGTCGTACTCGCCATTGCTAACCAATGCCCGTCCGTAGTCCTCGAGGTAGAAGGAGTTTGTGGTGTCCGAGAGATAGGCTCGCTCGGCATAGTTCACCGCATTTTCGGGTCGGCGAGTGATGCGAGAGAGGAGATTTAGGGCAGGAGCATAGTTTGAATCCTGCTGAAAAATCGCCTCGATAGCAACCAAAGCACTAATGGTGTCCTGGCGTATAGAGAGCGACTTTATCGCCTCGGAGTAGAGCTCCGAAATGCTCCTTTTGGGCATATCCTTGCGTACCGCCTTGTGCTGTGGAATAAATCCGCAACAGAACAACGCTACGACCAATATGACACCAAGTTTTTTCACAAAAACCACCCTCTACTAACCACTCTCTACTCTCTGCTAACTCCTCACTGTTTACAAAACGCTGTCGAACTGGTGGAGGAAGCGCACATCGTTCTCGAAGTAGAGGCGCAAATCCTTAACGCCAAACTTCAACATAGCGATACGCTCAACTCCCATACCAAATGCGAAGCCCGAGTATACTTTCGAGTCGATACCGTTGGCCTCCAACACATTCGGGTCAACCATTCCGCAACCCATAATCTCCAACCAGCCGGTACCCTTACATACAGGGCAACCCTTGCCACCGCAGAGGTTACACGACACATCCAACTCAGCCGAAGGCTCGGTGAATGGGAAGTACGATGGGCGCATACGAATCTGAGTCTTCTCGCCGAAGAGCTCCTTCGAGAAGTAGAGCAACGACTGCTTCATATCGGCAAACGATACGTTCTTGTCGATATACAAGCCCTCAACCTGGTGGAAGATGCAGTGCGCACGATACGATATAGCCTCGTTGCGGAATACACGACCCGGGCAGATTACGCGGATAGGCGGCTGTTGTTGCTGCATAGTACGCACCTGAATCGACGAGGTGTGGGTACGCAACAAAACATCGTCTGCCGATGGCTCTGAGCCCGCCTTCTCAACGAAGAAGGTGTCTTGCATATCGCGTGCAGGGTGCTCCATAGGGAAGTTCAAGCGCGAGAAAACGTGGTTGTCGTCCTCGATCTCGGGACCATCGGCCACGGTATAACCAAGGCGCGAGAAGATGTCGATAATCTCCTGCTTTACAAGCGAGATTGGGTGGCGTGAGCCAAGCTGCTCTGCCGAGCCAGGGCGCGACATATCGTCGATTTGTGGTGCTGAGGCCTGCTGATTTTCGAGAAGCTCCTTCTGCTCGTTAATCTTGGCCAAGATGCTGTTTTTAAGTGCATTGAGTTTTTGGCCAAACTCTCGTTTTAGCTCCGGAGCAACAGTCTTGAACTCCTCCATCAGGGCGGTCATCTCGCCCTTCTTGCCTACCATTTTAATACGGAACTCCTCCACCTCGGCCAACGACTTTGGTGCGAACTCCTCTACCGCCTGTGTAAGCGCTGCAATCTTGTTATTCATAGTGTGTTATCTTGTTTTGTTTTTAATTTTTCGTTGCTCTTTGTTGTCCCATAGGGACACAATACGCCACAAAGTTATACAAATAAACCGAAAACGGAAAACTTATTTCTCGTTTTCCGCTTTCGGTTTAAAGTTTTCTGTTCTGCCTAATATTTCAGCCAATTCCACAAATCCTTCAATTTCGGTTTTGTGCCGTGCATAAAGATACCGATTTTGTAGATTTTGGCAGCGCCCCACACGCAGATTGTGAATGTTGCATAGAGGATTACCAACGAAGTTGCAATCTCCCACATCGGGATTCCGCTCGGTATGCGTGCCACCATAACAATTGGCGAGGTGAACGGTATCATCGAGCACCAAAAAACAATTGGCGAGTTAGGATCCTTCATAACCATCATTGTCACCACAAATGCCACAATGATAGGCAGGGTTACGATGGTGGTAAGCTGCTGTGCATCTTGTGCTTGGTCTACGCTTGCACCAATCGCGGCATAGAGCGAAGCGTAGAGAAGAAATCCTCCTACGAGATAGAGAAGCACCGAGCCGATAATCATTGCAAGGTGTCCCGTATCGAGTAGCGAAGCCATTGCCGTAAGCATTTCGGGCGAGAGTTCCTGCTGGGTTGCGAGGGTGGTAACATCGGCTCCGGCCTGCACCTGTTGTACGCTTTCGAGGATGTTCTCAGGCATAAGTGCCGGCATAATGACGGCGCTGAAAAGTACAATCAACACTCCCCAAACCAACACCTGCACAGCCGCTACAAGGGCTATGCCGAGAATCTTTCCCATCAACATCTGAAAAGGTTTCACCGTAGAGACCATCACCTCCAATATGCGCGAACTCTTCTCCTCGATGACGCTCTGCATAACCATACCGCCATAGATGGCAAGGATAAAGTAGAGCAGAAAGCCGAGCACCATACCGGCCAGCGAGGATGCGATTGCCGATGTCGCCTCCGACTCCTTCTCCTTGTCGGTGCGGAAGGTGGTGAGGTGTACCGAGGCCTTCACCTTTTCGAGTATCTCGTCGATATTCTCGATATCATAGGCCTTCAAACGCTCGCTCTCGATAACCTTCTCGATCTGGTCGGCGATGTTCTCTTCGAGAACAAGTGACGACGAAGAGGTGGTGTAGAGTCGGGCATCGTTCGGATTTGCCACAATATCTTTGCCGATGTGTAGTACGCCGAAACACTCCTCGTCTTGTGATGAGGCAATAAGGGCTTGCTGCAAATCGTCTTCGGTAGCATTAAAGACTAACTCCTTGTCCGACACAAGTTTAGGGGCAACAAGGCCACTCTCGTCAATAACCACAATCTGCTTGGTTTCACCATCTGCAAACTCCATAATCAGAGTTGGGGCCGCACCCAGCAAAATCATCATCAACGGCATTAAAATCGTTGTGATAATAAACGACTTCTTGTATACTCTTTCGCGAATTTCGCGCATCAATATCAAACCAATATTTCTCATAATATCTGCTTGTTAGAGGTTTCCGTTTACGGCACGAATAAATATATCGTTCATCGAAGGAATGGTCTCGACAAATTGGCGCATCTCGACCGTCTCGTTTATAAGAGCAACCACCGAGCGTATATCTTCGTTGCGCTCGATGTGTACCTTCATCGAGGAGTAGCCCGTTGTGGAGTCTTCGTTTTCGATAATCTCGCACACCGCTCCAATGCGCTCTGTAAGTTGCTGACCATCACCTTTATACTGCACCGAGAAGATGTTTCCTCCGTGGGCGCGACGAATCTCGTCGACTCTGCCCGATAGAATGTTGTGCGACTTGTTGATGAGGGTTATGTGGTCGCAAATCTCCTCTACCGACGACATATTGTGGGTGGAGAAGATCACCGTAGCACCCTCGTCGCGCAATCGCAGAATCTCCTCTTTGAGGAGGTTGGCATTTATAGGGTCGAAGCCCGAAAATGGCTCATCAAAGATGAGAAGTTCGGGGCGATGCAACACGGTGACGATAAACTGAATCTTCTGTGCCATACCCTTCGACAGATCTTCAACCTTCTTGTTCCACCACTCCTCGATGCCGAAGCGGGTGAACCACTCCTTCAATCCAACTAAAGCGTCGTGGTGCGACATTCCCTTCAACTTGGCGAGGAATAGGGCCTGCTCGCCCACCTTCATCTTGCGATAGAGGCCTCGCTCTTCGGGGAGATAGCCGATGCGGAAGATGTCGCTCTGTGTTATGGGTTTACCATCGAAGAGGATGCGTCCCTCGTCGGGCAGTGTTATGCGTGTTATGGTGCGAATAAGCGTGGTTTTGCCTGCGCCATTTGGGCCAAGTAGGCCATAGACTGCTCCTCGCGGAATCTCGACCGATACGTCGTCGAGTGCGGTGTGAGCCGAAAAACGTTTGGTAATGTGTTCGGCAGTGATAATGTTGCTCATAGACCGAAAAATTTTCTATAAATATACTGCAAATATATAAAAAATCTATTAACTTTGCGTAGAATAGCGGATTGTTATGCCGTTTGTTAGTATTGGACGCAAAAAATACAAAATAACTACAAAAATGAAACAGAAGACAGTTTTGGTATCGGGTGGAGCCGGATATATCGGTTCGCACACAGCAGTAGAGTTGATCAACGCCGGATTGAATGTTGTTGTTGCAGACAACCTTTCGAATTCGGATATGTCGGGTGTTGAAGGTGTTCGCAAGATTACAGGCGTAGACGTTCCGTTTATCAATGTTGATTGTTGTGACAAGGAGGCCTTCCGCAAGGTGTTCGAGGAGTATGAGTTCGACTCGGTTATTCACTTCGCTGCATTTAAGGCGGTAGGTGAGTCGGTAGCAGACCCTATGAAGTACTACCGCAACAACCTCCTCTCGTTTATGAACATCATCGACTTGATGCGCGAGTACGACCGTCACAATATCGTATTCTCGTCATCGGCAACCGTTTATGGTGAGGCTGATGAGCTCCCTGTAACAGAGCAGACTCCGCGTAAGCCTGCGACATCGTCGTATGGTAACACCAAGCAGATGTGCGAGGATATCTTGCGCGACTCGGTAGCTGCATATGGAGGTTTGAAGGGTATCGCTTTGCGCTACTTCAACCCTATCGGTGCTCACCCATCGGCATTGATTGGCGAGTTGCCACGCGGTGTACCTCAGAACCTCGTTCCATTTATCACACAGACCGCTGCTGGCGTTCGCGAGTGCTTGTCGGTGTTTGGTGACGACTATGACACTCCGGATGGATCGTGCCTTCGCGACTATATCGATATCGTAGACTTGGCTAAGGCTCACGTTGCAGCTATCAAGCGTATGATTGACGACAAGAACAAGGCTAACTACGAGATCTTCAATGTTGGCACGGGTCGTGCAGTATCGGTGTTGGAGTTGGTGAATTCGTTCGAGAAGGTGAACGAGTTGAAGCTCAACTACAAGGTTGCACCACGTCGTCCGGGAGATGTTGTTGCTATTTGGGCAGACACTTCGCTTGCAAACGAGGAGCTTGGTTGGAAGGCTGAGCGCCCTCTCGATGAGACTCTTCGTTCGGCTTGGGCTTGGGAGAAGAATGTAAGGGGATTAAAGTAAAAACGAAAACAATATGGAGTATAAGATAAAATTGCAAGATTTTGCGCCTGCATTGACGGATGCAGAGGTTGCGGCAGAGGTTGCACGCATTAAGGAGCTTTCGGCGCGTAACTACCGCAAGGAGGTCTATGCTTTTGCTCTCTCGGCTGTCGATTTGACAACACTCACCTGTAACGACTCGGTTGAGTCGGTGTCGGCATTCGCTAAGCGCGCAGTGGATTTCTACACAAAATATCCAGATTTGGCTAATGTTGCTTCGATTTGCGTATATCCTTCGTTTGTCGAGACCGTAGGTTTGGCTGTCGACGGCTCGCCTATGCGTATTACGAGCGTTGCCGCAGGTTTCCCTGCTTCGCAGACCTTCCTCGAAGTGAAGATGTTGGAGGTGGCTATGGCCATCGAGAACGGAGCCGATGAGGTGGATATCGTGATGAATGTGGGCAAGATGTTGACCGGCAACTACGATGAGGCTGCTGCCGAGGTCGAGGTCATCAAGCAGGAGATGGGTGATGATACCATTTTGAAGGTGATTCTCGAAACCGGAGCGTTGAAGTCGTCGCAGTTGATACACGATGCATCGTTGTTGGCTATGTTGGCCGGCACAGACTTCATCAAGACCTCTACGGGCAAAATCGATGTTGCAGCAACCCCTGAGGCGGCTGTTGCGATGTGTCGTGCGATAAAGTTGTTCTACGACAAGACGGGCGTGAAGGTTGGATTCAAGGCGGCAGGAGGTGTTCGCACACCTGAGGATGCTGCGTTGTACTACACCATCGTCGAGGAGATTCTGGGCGAGGAGTGGCTCACTACCGATCTGTTCCGCATCGGAGCTTCGTCGGCAGCAAACAACCTTCTATCTGCCGTATTGGGCGAGAAGGTATCGCACTTCTAAGGGAGTCGGTGAGAAAAAGAATATGTCGGGCTTAAACGTAGGCCCGACATATTTTTTTGTGGTTATATCTGCTAATTTAGAGGCTGATTCATATCGACTTTCTCGAATTTGTAGCCGAGACGATGAAGCTCTATTGCTGCACCTATGCGGAACAATACACGAGTGGTGCGGGCAAAGATGTAGAAGGCCTTGGTGCTCTGTGCTTCGGTATCTTCGCGGCGAATATAGGTCATTGCCGTATTGGCGCAACGACGCATCATATCTTCGATTTTTTGCGCCTCCTCCGAGTCGAGTTGCAAACCCAAGATGTGTTGTACGATGTGCTCGTCCATATCGTCGAAGCCCTGCTCGCCGTGTAGGTTGTTGTATGGCTCGGTGGCGTATTGCTCCCAATTCTCGTCCCAACGATGTGCTACCGCCATTCCTACGTAGCCGGCCCAAGCAATAGCTGCCGCAGGGAAGCTATTTACCTGAGGTACAGCATCTGCCATATACTCCGGTGCATACTCTTTCCAGCGCTCGTCCAAATCTTCCGACGAGAGGAGTGTTCCCTCCAACATCTTGTGCGAAGAGCAGAGGCGCAACAACTCTTTTAGGAGGTTGTTCTCAAATGTATCGAAATATTCCTGTTCCATAACTCTATTTTCGTTGTTATTCTACTTTGCAAATCTATCAGTTACGGCAGCACAAGCGGCATCGCCCGTGATGTTTAGTACCGTACGAATCATATCGAAGAGGCGGTCGAGAGCGTACAGGAGCGGCAAACCTTCGATAGGGATGCCGGCTGCTGCCAACACCGCCACAACCATCAATGTCGGCCCCGGAACGCCCGCCTGGCCAACGCTTCCGAGCGAGGCTGTTATGGTGATGGCGATATATTGGGCCATACCGAGCTCTATGCCGTAGAATTGTGCAAAGAAGAGGGCGACAAGGGTGTAGTAGATGGCGTTGCCCGTCATATTGATAGTTGCTCCCAGAGGGATAACAAATCCCGAAACCTGCTTCGAGATACCCATCTTGTCGCACGCACCCATTGTTACGGGGAGGGTAGCCATAGACGAGGCGGTCGAAAAGGCGACAATCTGTGGGCGTATCATCGCGCGGAAGAAGCTCTTGACATCAACTTTCGACATCAGCATCAGGGTTGCAGGATAGATGATCAATCCCATAACAAATACTGCTATGAGGTTTACCCACAAGAGATTTACAACCTTCAAAAGCACATCGAAACCAAATGTTCCCATAGCCTCGGCCATCAATCCGAAAACACCCAATGGAGCCACCAGCATAACCTTGCCGATGCACCAAATAAGGGCTTCGAGCAGAGAGTTCAATCCGTTAATAACCTTGGTGCGCTTCTCCTCGCCAATAGCGGCAATACCGAAGCCGAGGAAGAGTCCAAAGATGATGATTTGCAGAATGTTACCCTCGGCAAGGGCCTGAATCGGGTTTGCAGGGATCATTCCTATTATAGTGTCCCAGAAGGAGAGCTCGGTGGCTGTTCCGGCATCGACACCCGTCGGAATAAGAGCCTTGATACCCTCGGTGCTCAGACCTGCACCCGGCTTGAAAATAAGGCCGAAGAGGATAGCGATAACGATAGAGATAACCGTTGTCAGAAGAATGTAGGCGATACTTACGGCGCCAATTTTTCCGGCCGAACGACTACTGCCGAGCGATGCTGCACCCGATATGATAGATATAGCAACAAGAGGCACAACCAACATCTTGATAAGTTGGATGAAGAGGGTTCCGAGTGGCGCAAATATTGCCGCCTTTTCGCCCATAATCAAACCAACAGCAACACCGGCAACCATTGCTACCAGGATCCAAAGACCTAAATTTTTGAGCAAATTCTTCATAATAGCACAAAGGTACGAAAAATAATACGAATACAACATTATATATTTATTAAAATTTTACTACCTTTACATTCGGAAAGGTAGATGCAAAATGAAAAAGGGGGAGTTCGCAACAAAAAATATGTTTCGTATAGCGCTAGTAGTGCTTGCGATTGCGCTCTCTGTTGCGCAGTGGCTCTTTGGTAGCTTTCCGTTAGATTTTTTTGCTGCGCCAATGAACCTCCTTCTTGGGGCATTGTGGCTTGTGGCTCTTTGGGAGGGCTATTGCCGTCGTGCAACATCGAAGCTTGTGCAATACCTTCTATCGGCCGAAGCAACCTATATTGCCCTGGTTGTGGCGGTGGTTGTGGCGGTGGTGCTTGGCTTGCAGAGCGAGCCTGCGACAACCTCCTGGCCCGTGGTTGGAGGTCTGCTCTTTGTGCAGAGTGTTCTAACGCTTGTTCTATTGCGTGGATGGCGAAACGATAGCGGTGTGAGGTGGCGTTTTTTGGCTACACACGTAGGTTTGTGGTTGGCGGTAACCTCGGCACTTCTCGGTGCGCCCGACAAGGAGATTTTGCGCTTGCAGGTGGGTGCAGAGCCGACGCGAGAGGCAGTGAATGAGCAAGGTCGGAAGAGTTTTCTTGACTACGAGTTGAGACTCGAACATTTCGATATGACGCAGTCGGAAAGTGGTGCTCCCGAATGGTTTTGTGCAACCGTAGAGGTCGATGGAAAAGTGGTTGATATAGAGGTTAATAGCCCCTATTCGCACCACTATGGCGAGGATCTATACCTGGTGAACTACGCTGCCGATGGTTGCGTCTTGCAGATAGTACGCGAGCCGTGGCGAGGAGCGACAGCTGCCGGAGTGGTGGTGATGCTTCTTGGTGCCGTAGTACTCTTTTTGCAGGGTTTTGGAGGAGAGAAACGATGATGGTGGGTTGGAACATATTTCCGTGGTTTGCCTCGGCAACAGCTATGTTGGCGATTGTTGCGTCGGTGTTTGCCCTGTGTAGGCGTCGCGTGGCGGCTCTTACCCTATCATCAATTGCCGTAGTGACACTCTCTTCCTTTGTTGTTATGTTGTGGCTCTCGCTCGAACGACCTCCTATGCGTACTATGGGCGAAACACGACTTTGGTACTCGCTTTTCCTGCTCGTTGCCGGTGTTGCAACCTATGCAAGGTGGCGTTTCAGGTGGGTGCTCAGCTTCTCGACGATGCTCTCGACAGTATTTATGATTATCAACTGCGTGCGTCCCGAACTGCACGATAAGAGCCTTATGCCGGCGTTGCAGAGTGCGTGGTTTATGCCTCACGTGGCGGTGTATATGTTTTCGTATGCACTGTTGGGTGTGGCAACGCTTATGGCGATATACTATCTCATCAAGCACGACGAAAAGCTCCTCTCCGCCATCGATAACCTGCTTGGCGGAGGTTTGGCGCTGTTCACCGTGGGAATGCTGACGGGAGCTTTGTGGGCAAAGCAGGCTTGGGGAGAGTATTGGAGCTGGGATGCCAAGGAGGCGTGGGCCGCGGCAACGTGGTTTTTGTATCTCGGAGCAATACACCTGCGACTGTTGCGTCCTCGTGCGGTAAAGGGGTTTTGCGTGGTGTTGCTGGTGGCTTTTATGTCATTGCAGATGTGCTGGTATGGCGTAAACTATCTGCCATCG
>JAEIGA010017526.1_pt1 | contig 10915 bp, 8 predicted proteins | sample 9270691 | NCBI WGS metagenome assembly JAEIGA01 (sample SAMN17057246, study PRJNA624740) | gut metagenome | biome: biome; isolation source: fecal sample | host: Bos grunniens | place: China: Xizang | collected 2019 | reverse complement strand
GCGAGACCTTTATGAAGGGAATTGATTGCTCTTACTACTACGAACAAGAAGAATGATTCTTTCCCTCAATATACATCCTTTACATTTTAACGCTTAATTGCGATAAATCAAACAATTAAACATTAAGCTCAAAAATATAGAAACCAAGGCTTGCAAAGCAGAAAATAAAATCAAAGAGAAATTCAAAAAAATACCAATAGCCGAAATTCGATTCTAAATCCAAAAGCAAAGAAAAAAAGTTCGTATCTTTGCACACAAAGAAAGAGAAAATAAAATGAAGAAAATAATCTTAGGAATAATTACAGCTATGATGATGACTGCTTGTTGTGAAAATCAACCTCAAGAAACAACTTCTGCCATTGATTCGGCAAAGGTTGTAACAGATGTAATGATGAGTCGTAGAAGTATTCGTGCATATAAAGATTCTGTCATTAGCAAAGAGACTCTAAACGAAATCTTAAAATGTGGTATCAATGCACCAAACGGCAAGAGTAAACAATCATACGAAATAAGAGTGATAAATTCTATCGCACTTATTGATTCAATCACTGCTGCTGTCGTAAATGATAATCCCCAAATTGCCGAAAGAGAAGGCTTCAAAAACATTTTTGCAAATGCTCCATGCGTAATATGTATAGCTTACGACAAGAATTATGATATGTCGCAAGTCGATTGCGGATTGTTAGGAGAAAATATCATTCTCTCGGCTTGGTCAAAAGGCATAGGCTCATGTTGTCTCGGTAGTTCTGCTCGTTGGATTAAGAACTCTCCGTCGGCAAAAAAATATCTTGACCAGATGGATTTTTCCGAAGGTTACGAACTTCTCTATTGCATTGCTCTCGGTTATCCTGACGAAACACCGAATGCAAAACCCAGAAAAGAGGATATGATTAAGTTCATGGAATAAAACAAAAACAAGGTTGCCTTCGAAAGCAACCTTGTTTTGTTTTATAAGAATTAAAAAATCTGTGTCTCTGTTTATTACTTTATTGGGTGGTCTTCGTGGAATTTCTTAACTCTTTCTGCAAATACAGGTATCATTTCGTTTGGTACTAATGAAACACATGCTCTTGCACCTTCCGTTCTTGTACTTCTGCAAACGCCCAAAGAAATTGCACTGATTCCATAATAAGCCAATTCACTCAACAATTCTTCTCCTGTAAGTCCCGGATAAGAGAAAGTAAAGTAGAAACCATCTGCCACATCTACATCCAAGTCTTTGTCGTAAACGATTTTGAATCCGTTTTCAACCAAAGCTTTCTTCATTTGCTCTGCCTTTATACCATATTCTTTCAAAGGTTCTGCAAAGTTGTAAGAGCCGTCGTTGCAAGCCTTGAATATAGCTGTCAAAGCGTATTGTGGAGAGAATGCTGTACCAGATGTTAAGGCATAAAGCGAACCGAAGATTATTGCACGACCGAAACAATCTTGTGTGAAATATTTCTTCATGTGCTCTGTTTTCATATCAAACAAGTCTTTGCTTATAACCATTACTGCAATACGTTGTCCGGCGTAAGAGAATATTTTGCTACCTGAAATCATCAAGACAAATTTCTTTGCCCATTTAGCAACTGTTGGTTGATATGGAGCAACTCCCGGTTTAGAATAATCTTGGCGGAAGTCCATTCCAAAATATGCCAAGTCTTCTAAAACTATTACATCATACTTATTTGCAACTTTTGCTATGATTTCAAGTTCCATTTCGTTGAAAGAGAACCAAGCAGGATTGTTTGGAGATGAGTAAATCATTGCTGCTACTTCTCCTGTTGCAAGATATTCTTCTAATTTTGCTTCTAATTTTTCTCCTCTGTAATCGTAAACATCAAAGTGTAATGTTTCTATTCCTAATATATTCCATTGTTGTTTTTGAACAGGGAAGCCCGGGTCTATGAATAAGATTTTATTTTTCTTTTCGTCCAAACGAGCAATTGTCATAAAAGCAGCAAAACTTCCTTGCATACTTCCAACTGTTGGAACGCAAGCATCGTCTTCTACCTCTACGTCAAGGAAATTCTTTACAAAGCGTGCTGTTTCGTGTTTCAATTCCTTTGTTCCGTAAATATCCGGATAAATTGCAGCACATCCGTTTTTCAATGCTTCAATCTCAGCATCAACCCCTAATTGCACAGCAGGAATTCCCGGAATACCCATTTCCATTCTCACGAATTTTTCTCCTGTTGCCGATTCTACATCATCTATGATTTTCTTTACTTCTCTGATAGATGCTGCACCTACACTTTTTATTTTGTTTTTTGCAATGATTTCATCAACCAATGCTCTGTCAAATGGTATATTTTGCATAAAATTATTGTTTTATTAAAATGATGAACTTTTAATTAAAATCCAATTTTCCGAAATTCCGTTTTCAATCATCCGTCTCATTGCATATATTTTCCTCCACTAAAAACAGAAAACCAATTGTGGTGCAAAGATAAGACAATTTATCAAATAAACCATATCAAATACCGCTTTATTATTTTTTGATTTGGTTTTCTAAAACAGAACTATTAAAATGCCCGGATTATTTCTTGAAAAGAAGAAAATAGTTCTTGATTTCAGTAAATTCTTTCTTTGTTTCGCTAAATTCTTTCTTCGTTTCGCTAATCGGTGTTTTTGGCTTTAGGATTTGAAAGTGCATACCCGAGCGACCATTCGATGTATTGGGCAACGCTGAAATAAGCCGCACGAAGATTGATTGCCGCAAAACAATTGTCTTTCATATAATAACGCAAACCGATTCTTTGAAAAAACAATGGCGATTCGTTCGATTTGCTTTTGTAAATGTAGATACCGGGCTCCACAATCAAACTTACGCGATGTACTCTGTACTCATAGCAAAGGTATGCCGAGACATTAAAGCGGTCTTTCTTTGTGATATATTGATCATAACCGATTCCGCAACCCGCTCCTAAAGAATGTTTGATGTTAAATCTTCGTACCACTCTTCTGTCTATGCCGAAAACACAATAGGAACGGCGTTCAAATGGAGGTTTATCCTCTTGTGAGAACCTTGTAATTTCGTTATGAGCACCCGCAAACACGCTCCACAAATCAACAAAACAAGGATCAAAAGCATCGGATTTTGTGATTACTCTTCGTAGTTTCTTGTATGGAAAGTAGTCAAATGCAAATTTGGCAGATACGGTGTTGATTCCGAAATTAGGTTTTTTCATTGCACCATTCGAAAAGTGGGATAAAGATAAGCCAAAACTAAAATCGACATTATCGGAAACCTCTCTCGTTAGCAGTAAAGTAGCATCCAAATAACAAGATACAGCACCTCCCATTGCTGTTCGTTCGGGATGTTGGAGTGAGAAGTGAAGCCAATTGAATGCAACTCCTGCCGCGTAATCTCCGCTTATAGTATATTTTTCGGTTTTGAATATCGGTTTTGTCAAAAAGAAATAAAACGCCGTCGGTTCACCTAACTGATTCGGCACATTAAAAACAGTTTTGAATAAACCAATACCATAGGAGGGGTAATCGTATTGAGAGTGCCACGATTCTTCGCCCGAAGTGTGCCTTGTCAATCTCAGAGAGAATGAACAGAGTTCTGAAATAGGTCGTTTTTTTGTATTTTTCCCTCTGACAAAATCATTGGTCGGAATAACTTTACCCCAGCCGTAGAAAAACGAAAAAGAATAAGCCGATTTGTTTTGAGCGTCGGCACAAAGGCTAAACCAGCAAAAACAAATCAAAAGACAAAATCTACATCTCTTTTTTCTTTTCTCTGACAAGATACTCCAAAATTTGTATTGCATTTGTTGCAGCACCCTTTCGGAGATTATCAGCCACTATCCAAAGATTTAATCCATTGATACAAGAAGTGTCTCTGCGAACTCTTCCAACAAACACTTCGTCTTTCCCATGTGAGATGAACGGCATCGGATAAACATTTTCCAAAGGTTTGTCAAGCACACACACTCCCGAAGTTGACTGCAACAATTTGTAAACATCCGAAAGCTCGAATTGTTTTTCAAATTCCACGTTTACACTTTCGCTGTGTCCACCTTTGACCGGAACTCTTGCCACTGTTGCAGAGATTTGAATATTCTGATTATCGAAAATTTTTCTTGTTTCATCCACAAGTTTTTGTTCTTCGGTAGTGTATCCGTTTTCAAGGAAATCACCTCCGTGAGGCAGTATATTTTCGTGTATCTTATGCGGATAGGCTTTTTCGCAATCAAGACCTTGTTGTTCGCATTCCAATTGTCTTACAGCCTTTACGCCTGTTCCTGTTACGCTTTGATAAGTCGAAACAACTATTCTTTTTATACCATAAGCCTTATGAAGATTTGAAAGAGCCAAGACCATTTGAATCGTCGAGCAATTTGGGTTTGCGATGATTCGATTTTCAGGTTTGATTGCCGAGAAGTTGATTTCAGGAACAACAAGCGGAACATCCTCATTCATTCTCCAAGCAGAAGAATTGTCGATAACGATAGTACCTTTTTCGGCAAACAAGGGAGCATATTGTTTCGAAGTACTACCTCCTGCAGAAAAGATTGCGTAATCACAATTGCTGTTTATAGCAGTTTCAACGCTTACAACCTCCAACTCTCTTTCTGCAAAAGCAATCTTCTTTCCAACACTCTTTGCCGAGGCCGCAACAATGATTTCCTCGTTTGCAAAACCTCTTTCTTCCAATACTTGCAACATCACTCCACCTACAAGTCCAGTTGCACCGACTACCGCTATTTTCATATCGTTGTTTTATTTCGATTATTCGTTTGAAAATTCCTTTATATAGCTTCTATAAGCCGCAAAAACATTTGCACGAGATATAAATCCCAAATACTTACCATCATCAACCATAACAATGGTATACCTATCCGAACCGATGAATTTTTGAACAATCTTTTCCAAAGGCTCTTTTATATCCGCAATAAACAATGGGGAATATCTTACGTAGTTTTCTATATTTATCTTATCGTAAAATTCAGGTCTAAAAAGCAACCTGCGAACATCGTCAAGCACAACCACACCTTTGAACATACCCTGCTCATCGACCACAGGGAAAAAGTTTCTGTTGCTTCTCTCAACCGCCCTTACAATATCGATCAGTTTAGATCCGGGAGCAAGCGAAATGAAATTTGTTTCGATCAGTTCTCTTTTATTGATAAAGTGCAGTGCTGTTTTGTCTTTGTTGTGTGTCATAAGGTCTCCTTTTTTCGCAAGACTTTCTGCGTAAATCGAATACTTGGTCATTGGTTTTACTACAACATAAGAAATCGTTGTTGCAATCAAAAGAGGAACGAAAAGAGCGTATCCACCGGTTATTTCGGCAATCAAGAATGTCGCGGTCAAAGGAGAGTGCATCACACCAGCCATTACCGCCGCCATACCTACCAAAGCGAAATTGCTTTCTGCCACATGAATTATCCCAATCATATTGACAACCTTTGCAACGAAGAATCCGCAAAATCCTCCAATGAAAAGGCTTGGTGCAAACGTACCTCCGACACCACCCGAAGCACAGGTTATCGCAGTAGCAAAGGCTTTCAAGAAAATAATTGCAAGCAAGACAAGCAAGAAAATCAACTCATTATCCACATAAGAATAGAAAAAACTATTGTGGAACATCGCATCGGAATTATTATTCAAAAGATCGGTCAATGCTTGATACCCCTCACCAAACAGAGGAGGGAAAAGATAAACCAAAATACCCAATGCAATACCGCCGTTTATGATTTTATGAGTTTGGGTTTTGCCGGAGAATTTTTTAGATACCCATTTGTTTATTCTCAAAAAGTAAAGAGCCGCAAAGGCTGCAACAATACCCAGAAGAATGAACGGCAATATTTTGTTCAATTCAAAAGGCGAATCAACTTTGTAGTAAAATTGCACTCCTTGTCCGAAAAAGAAATACGAAATGATTGCCGAAGATACCGCCGAAATAAGCAAAGGAGTTGCCGCAGTCATTGTAAGGTCGATCATCAATACTTCAAAAACAAACAGAATCCCCGCAATAGGAGCCTTAAACACACCTGCAATCGCACCGGCCGCACCACAGCCGAGCAGAATTATTGCCTGCTTGGTATTGATTCTGAAAAACCGAGCTATATTCGAAGCAATCGCACTTCCTGTCAGCACAATCGGAGCCTCCAATCCGACACTACCACCAAAAGCCACTGTTATTGAAGAGGTCAACATAGAACTCCAACAATGATGCGTTTTCAGCCTGCCACCTTTTCGCGAAATCGAATACATAACCTTGCTTACGCCATGCGACAAGTCGTCTTTCACAAAGTATTTTATCACAAGCACCGTCAGAGTTATACCTATTGCAGGATACATCAAAAACAGAATATTACCTCTGTCGGCAGAAAACCACGAAAATCCGCTTATAAGATCATAAGTAAAGTGAACAGTGTTTTTAAGTATGACTGAAGCCAAGCCGGTTGCCACTCCGACAATCAAACTCAAAATCAAAACAAATTGATGTGAAGTCAGATGGCGACGTCTCCAGATATAGAATTTCTTATAGTAAGAAACAAAGTCTATTTGCTTTATCCAAGCAATCAGTTCTCGAATCTTGTTCATTCTGCAAAGGTACATTTTTTCTCAATCTATGATATAGAAAGGACGATTTGTTTATTCTCAAGCTGCGATTTTAGGCTTGATTAAATCTTTGTTTGAAAGCACGAAATTAAATCTTTGTTTCGTTTTCCTGAAATCAAGAAAGAATTTTCTGAAATCAAGAATTATTTTTTTGGAATCAAAAAAGAGAATGAAAGGGTGTTGATTCAAATAAATAATACTTATTTTTGCAAAATAAAATCAAAATTCAGATGAGATGAATATAATATCTTATAATGTAAATGGCATAAGGGCGGCTGCAAAAAAAGGCTTTATCGAATGGCTTGTCGAATCGGGTGCGGATGTTGTCTGCATTCAAGAAACCAAAGCCCAAGCAGAACAGATACCTGTTTTGGAATTAAAATACGCAGGCTATGATTACTATGGCTTTTCTGCACAAAAAAAAGGCTATAGCGGGGTTGCGATTCTTTCCAAAACAAAACCCGACAATGTTGTTTACGGAATGGGAATCGAGAAATATGATAACGAAGGACGATTTATCAGAGCCGATTATGGAGATTTGAGTATTGTCAGTGTTTATCACCCTTCGGGAACAAGCGGAGAAGAAAGGCAGGCTTTCAAAATGCAATGGCTCGATGATTTTCAAGAATATATTCATCGCTTACAAAAAGAGCGTCCCAACCTTGTGCTATGTGGCGATTATAATATTTGTCATCGTCCGATCGATATTCACGATCCTGTTCGCAATGCAAACTCTTCGGGTTTTCTTCCTGAGGAAAGGGAGTGGATTGACGGGTTTATCAAAAGCGGTTTTACGGATAGTTTTCGTCATGTGAACGGAGACAAAAAGGATTCTTATTCGTGGTGGAGTTATCGTGCAAATGCAAGAGCAAACAACAAAGGTTGGAGAATTGATTATTGCATGGTAAGCGACAATATCAAAAACAGGATAAGCGATGCAGACATTATTCCATCTGCAATGCACTCCGATCACTGTCCGATAAGTGTAAAAATAGATTGATTAGATAAAAAAATAAAAGCATATCAGAAATGAGAAGATTGATTGGTTTAGTTGTAGTTGCAAGTCTCGTTTTTACGAGTTGCGTAAGCTCTGCAAAATTTAAGAAACTCGAACAAGAGAATAATGAATGTTCAAAAACGTTAGCCAAGACAAAAAGACAATTGAATGAAACCGAGAGTGCAAACGAGAATCTCGCCAAATCGTTGGATGTAAAGAAAAAAGAGTTGGATGATTGCCGGACTTTGCAATCAAAAACACAGGAAGACAACCAACGATTGAAGCAAAACAATGAAGAACTCGGCAATCAAGTAAAACTATTGAACGAACGCTTGCAACAAAACTTAAAATCGAAAAGTGAAAGCATGCAATCACTTAACGAAGAACTCTTTAAGGCTAAAGAAGAAACAGCAAAACGCGATAACGAAATACAGCAATTGAAAGAACAATTGAAGAGTCTGCAAAACGATTTCAAGACAAACGAAAACACATTGGCAGAGTTGCAGAACAAGTTGAAGGAAAAACAAGAGGAAATGCAACGTTTGCACGATAAAATCAGTGAGGCACTGTTAGGATTTGCAGATAAGGGGTTGAATGTAGAGACAAAAAACGGCAAAGTCTATGTTTCGATGGAAGAAAAGTTGTTGTTCGCATCAGGAAGTTGGACAGTGAGCAAAGAAGGTGAGAAAGCACTCGATGAGATTGCGGCAATCCTCGCTATGAATCCCGATATAAGCATTATGGTTGAAGGACACACAGATAACATTCCTATGAAAGGAAAAAATCAAGTTAAAGACAATTGGGATTTAAGTGTGATGAGAGCAAGTGCGATTGCTAAGATACTTTTGAAAAATAAAGAAATAGCACCCGAAAGAATCGTTCCATCGGGACGAGGCGAATATTGCCCGATTGTCGATAATGAATCTGTTGAAGCAAGAGCAAAAAACAGACGAAGCGAAATAATACTTACACCAAAGACAGACGAATTGCTTAAGATGTTAGAGTAAACCGCATTTTTTTTGTAATTTCGCACCTGTTTATGTTATGGTAGCAACATTCGAAAGTGTAAAAAAAGATATTGCTTCCAAAACTCTGAAACCTGTGTATTTGCTAAAAGGTGAAGAGAGTTATTATTTGGAGGCGTTGAGTGAGGAATTTGAGAATTCCATCCTTGATGAGGCTGAAAAGGATTTTAATTTGAGTGTTTTTTATGGAAAAGATGCTCAAATAGATGATATTATTACTTCAGCAAAGCAGTATCCCATGATGGCATCTCATCGTGTTGTCATTTTGAAAGAAGCACAAACGATGGACAAACGAGAGTTGGCAAAAATAGAACGCTATTTGCTTTCTCCGGTATCCACTACCGTTTTGGTTTTTGTAAACAACGACAAAGATTTTCCGCAAGCTCTTACAACCAAATTCGACAAGACCGGAGCGGTTTTCGACAGCAAAAAATTGAAAGAAGAAAAACTTGTTTCGTGGATTGATTCCTATGTAAAGCAACAAGGGTACACTATAGAATCGCAGGCATCTGTCATGGTGGCAGACTATCTGGGTAATAATCTGATGAAGATTTCGAACGAGATTTCCAAGTTATTGATAAACCTAAAGCAGAAGAACATTATTACAACAGAAGATGTGTCTTCTCACATCGGAATCAGCAAAGATTATAACGTGTTCGAACTTCAAAAAGCAATAAGCCGATTAGACTACAATAAGATAAACAAATGCGTAGATTATATGGCGGCAAATCCGAAGGAGAATCCCTTGCAGGTGATTTTTGCAAATCTGTTCACTTATTTTACGAAAGTTTTGATTGTTTCTCAGCTTGAGGACAAATCTGCTTCAAATATAGCTTCTGTTTTGAAGATTCCTGCTTTTTTTACAAATGATTATGTCGTTGCTTCGCAGAATATTCCTATGCGAAAGGTGATTGCCAATATTTCAATCATAAGGGAATATGATATGAAAAGCAAAGGCGTTGATGCTTCGCCTTTTGACCAAGAGGGAGACTTGATTAAAGAGTTTGTTTACAAATTAGTACATTAGAAAATTAAGAAAAGATATCAGATGAAAAAGTATTTGATTTTAGCTGTTTTGATTTTGTCGGCTTGTGGGCTTGTTGCACAGACGGGGTCTGTGAGAGGATTTGTTTTTGACAAAACCACAGGAGAGCCGGTCATCTTTGCAAACATACAGATTGATAAAACAACGATTGGAACAGCAACAGACGTGAACGGTTATTTTGTTTTGTCGAAATTGAAAGTGGGAAACTATACGCTGAAGATAGGAACGATTGGCTATGAAACTTTGGAATATCCGATTGTTGTCGAGAAAAACAAGGTGCTTTCTTTGAATATCGACCTTGAACCTTCAATTACCCAGCTCTCAACCGTAGAGATAAGCGGCAAAAAAGAGAGTGAGCGTCTTGAGAGCAGGGTTTCGGTAGAGAAGATCACCACAAAAGACATCCAACAAATGCCTTCGATAGGCGGACAAGCCGATTTGGCTCAATACATACAAGTCTTGCCCGGAGTAGTCTTTTCGGGAGACCAAGGCGGACAGCTGTATATCCGAGGAGGATCAGCAATTCAGAATCGTGTTCTCTTAGATGGTATGGTTGTTTACAATCCTTTTCACTCCATAGGTTTGTTTTCGGTTTTTGAAACAGAGATTATAAAAAACGCAGACGTATATACAGGAGGATTCAATGCTCAATACGGCGGAGTATTGTCTTCAGTTATGGATATAACGACAAAAGACGGAAACAAGAAACGCACAACGGGAAAAGTCGCCGCATCGACTTTCGGAGCCAACCTTTTGCTTGAAGGACCGCTATTGAAGAACAAGAACAATCGAGGCTATAGTATGTCATACGTTCTATCGGCAAAGAATTCCTATCTCTCAAAAACCTCGACCTCGATTTATTCATACATGAACAAGGAACTGCCATACGACTATCTTGACCTTTATGGTAAATTGACGCTTGCAACAGACAACGGAACGAAACTTAATCTCTTTGCCTTGAACTTTACCGACAAGGTGAACCAATACGAAGCCATTGCCGATTTTGGCTGGCAGAACAGAGCCTTTGGAGCAAACTTTTTGATATTACCCGGAAGCAGTTCTTCGCTTATTGAGGGCGTTGTTGCCTATTCAGATTATACGATGAATATGTCCGAAACGACAACGAACATCTCTCAAATGAGTAACATCGGAGGCTTTAATGCAGGATTGGCAGTAACGAATTTTTTTGGCGAGAACAGACTTAAATACGGTATGAATATGTTAGGAAACACCACAAAGTCGCTTTTCTCGATCAACGATACCATTATAGACTATTCGACCGAACTT
>JAEIGA010017525.1_pt1 | contig 10915 bp, 18 predicted proteins | sample 9270691 | NCBI WGS metagenome assembly JAEIGA01 (sample SAMN17057246, study PRJNA624740) | gut metagenome | biome: biome; isolation source: fecal sample | host: Bos grunniens | place: China: Xizang | collected 2019 | reverse complement strand
TTAACGATAAACTTGTGCAAATACTGTGCGACATTCACGCGCATATGCTCCCACCATTCATAGTGTCTGTTCCTCTTGCCGGAGTCATATGCCTGCCGCTCGTTCAGATACACTTGATACGGCGCAATGTCCAGATCGATGTATATCTCATACTGATACGGCCCGAGACGCCGCAGCTGGAGTGATTTTAGCTTCAGATTGCCCGTGTCATACGGCGTATCTCGATGCACCTTGATATACGCCAGCGCCAGCATAGCCAGCCGCTCGAGCTGCCTGTCTGTCATACCTTGAGACCCAGCGGGTTGTCGACCTCCGTCAGCGCCATGCCGGTGCGGTACCTCTTTTGCAGCGCTCTCGGGTTGATCAGCTCCCTCGTGAGTGGTCCGATCTGGAACAGCCCGTCTCCGATCAGCACAAACCCCCTCGTTTTGAAGGGTGCCTGCGTGTCGGACGTGATCACCCGTGTGGTGCGTGTCGCATCCAGCGTCTGCCTCAGGTGGATCTGCTCGCTGGTCTCGGCTCCGACGTCTCCATATCGGATGCGCACATAGTTCTCCTCGTTGGCCAGCGTGGGATATTCGCTGTAGTACCGACCGTTCAGCGGGTTAGCGATCCGATCGTGTATGATCATCAGTATCCCTCCTTGGCGTAATCGGGTTTGATGTCGAGGCGCTCCATTGAGTTGTTGCCGGGAAAGAGCAGTCCCGCCGCCGCCAGCGTCTCGTGCGCCAGCGGGCAAATGCCGGGAAGCTCACGCTCGGCGTTCAGATAGGTGTCACCGTTCGTCACCATCCATTCCAGCTGATCGCCCATGGCATCCATCAGGATCTGTCTGTTTTCGCTCTCAAGCGCCAAAGCGCGCTCGGTGCGATACTTGTGCCAGGTGTGCCGGTATATATGGTTATAGATGATCCTTGATACCTTGTCGAGCACCTGATCGGCGGCGTTGTTAACATTCATCTCGCCGTCGCCGAAGGCCAGCAGGTTGATGTTGCGCATATCGTTGGCGTACGCCAGCGTGAGAAGATATCTGTGCTTCTCGGTGCTGTATGTCATGTAAATATCATTGTGCGGCATTTGTAATACCTCCGTTGTTTCGTGCGGCGCGGCGGAATCGAACCGCCCTCATGCCATTCGCCGCGTACCCCACCCGTGAGGGTGGGTAAAAGTTGTTGATTAAGAAGCAGCCTTAGTGGCAACGTGGATGCCGTCCGCGTTGGTAACGCGGTAGCCGTTTACTACGGTGCACTGCGCCAGCTGACCGGGGAAGTGCTCGGAGTTGATCATGCGCATGCTGGTGACGGAGGTCACGCAATGGAACACTCTGGGATCAAGCAGCATGTACTCAACGCCGCCCAGGTTGGCAGCGGTCGCGCTCTTAGTGGTGCCGGTGTAATCGATGTACTTGGAAGCGTTGGGCGTAGACAGACCGTTGACCATGATGAAGTTAATGCCGAGCCAGCTGCCAACGGTGCCGCTGTCATTGATGCGGTTGTTGATGTCGGGTATGTACTGGGAGCCTGCCTCGGCGACTACGGTGTAGTAGAAGTCGGGGGAACAGAGTGCAACGGCGGGCTTGACCTTCTTCTTCGCCATGGCGGCGCAGGAGCCGAGGATCTTACCCTTTGCAGTGTTGGCGGTGGGCGCTACGGCCTTGGAGCCCTCGGTGTACAGACAAGCCAGACCGGACTGGTTCATGTCCTCGCGCACCTGGCGCAGGTTGAGCTCGTAGTAAGACGCGGCAAGATTGACGCCGGTCTGCGCCTCCAGAGCCGCGTGAACCTTGGTGGATCGATCGTAGGAGTTGTTGAGCACGATCTGCATCAGATCGGAATCGGGGGTGGTGTTGGTGTAGTCACCGCCGGGGAGCGTGGGATCACCGGGGGTGATCTTAAGCTTGCGAACCCAGATGCCGCCGGCACCGGTCGCGTCGCGCTCGTATTCGTCGTTGTAGGTGACACCGGGAACCATCCAATCGCCAAAAAAAAGATTGGGAAGCAGGAGCGAGGAATATCTCTCATCTACCTGGAAATTGTTTACCATGATAGCCATGTTAATAGGCCTCCTTTGTTAGTTTTTATTAGCCCACGGATTGTTCTTGTACTTGGGGTTCGAGCGCATATAGTCCTCGACAGATGCAGGCTCCGTGGGTGTGACCTGCGCCGCGGGGTTTACAAACGCCTGACGCCTGGGGGCGAACAGGGCATCTTCTTGACCGTTCGTGATCTGTGCAAAGATCTCCGCGTCAGACTTTCCGCTGTTCTTGCCGACCTCCGTCTTGAATGCTTCGAGAATGCCCTGACGGTTAAACTCTGTCGCCCACTGTCTATCGGTGAGCTTGCCGAATCTATCCGCCCACTGCGCATCCTCGGCGGCCTTCCGATCCGCTTCCTCGCGGTCGGTCTTCCACTTGCGGAGCTGATCGAGCTCGGTCATGACCTCCGCGCTCGGTGTGCTCTGTCTCAAGGTGTCGTTCTCGCCGCGCAATGCGTCCATTGCCTGGCGGTGGGCGGTCTCGGTCTCCTGGTGCAGATCCATGATCTGATCAAGCATACCGTCCGTCATGCCCTCGATTCCTCTGAGGCCTTCTCGTGTGAATTTAGCCATACTTCCTCCTTTTCCGCTACGCTTTGATAACACGGGTCGCATCCGCTTTGCGTTGGTAGATTTACGTCATTCCGGACTGAATTTATTTGGGGGTACTCGGTTTTTGGTTTGCCAGAGGAACCAGCCGCTGGCGGTAAATGACAAGGTTGTTCTCTCTGCAGAATTTCTCATATTTCTGCGTCATTAACTGGTATTTCTCGCGGCCTCTCGCCGCCAGCGCCTTGGATTCCTTGTCGCTGAATTTGTTATTGACACGCCACACGCTCTTATAGTGGCGGATCTCGCGCTCCATCTTTCGCTGGTCGGTCTCAAGCTTGCGCCTCCGCTCGATCACATCGGCGGGAATCTGCTGTGGTCTGTTGCCGGTGCTATACGGTATCAGCTTGTGGCGGCAGTTAAATCCGGAGATACAGCCGTTTATCCATAGGTGATTTTTCGATGTCCTCACATAGATGTTCATCGCGTCCTCCAGCGGCTGGTATCGGATACCGTCCACCGTGCCGCGCGTGCCGTCGAGCGAATAAAGCTTGCCCTGCCAAGGCTGGCAGCGCTTGGAACAGTTTGCATGCGGCTGGATCCATGCCAGCTTAACACCCTGCGACCTCATGTCGCGCACCATCTTGTCCTGAATCTCTCCGCGGATCACCATCTCGACCGATGCCCGGAGGGACGCGCGATTATCAAGCATCGCGTCCTCGTCCACCAGACGCTGGATCTCCTCACGCACCTTTTTGTAGATGTCGGCATAGTAGGTGTTGCCCGCGGTGGCCTCTCGGTAGCGAAGATCTCCGAATGTGGCCTCATCCGCCTCCATCTTCTTTTCTGCCTGCTGTGATAGCTGGATCCTCTGTAGGTATCCGAGCATCATCACATTGCGGGCGTTGAGACCGCCGAAAATCGCTTGTAATCGTTGATAATGGTCGGTGGCATATTTGGTCAAGGTCTCGCGGATCATGTCTGTCAGCTTGTCCTCGTCAATGTCAGATACCAGCTCGTCGATCTCCGCATTGATCTCCTTCATGAATTCGCTGTATGGCACTCCCTGCGCCACACAGCGGGCGATGATGGACTTGATCTCAATCTGCGCGTCTGCCACAGCCGCCTGCTGCCAGCCTCCTTCTGTCCTCTCCGGTCGGTACTTCATGGAAGCACCTCCTTATCAGATCCCGAAGAGCTGCTCTGTCGTCGGGTTCTCGGCTTTGATCTTCTTGACGGCTTCCTCGGCCTCCTCCTGGGACTCGCCTGTGATAAAGCGCCGGATCTCTGCCGCGTCGATGGCATCCATCGCGGCGGCCTGCACCATCTGGCTGAAGGTCTCGGAGGAGCTTTCCCACAACGACACATCCCAGTTTATGTTTACCTCGGGGGACTCTCCGCGAACGCCGTACAGATCGGCATACAGCTCGGCAGCGTAGGCGATGGTGTCAACAGCATGGTCCAGCTCTCGCTGCATCAGCGCCACCATCGACTTTGTGTCAAGGTTCGCTTGCTTGATCTCCGTGGCCGTGGCGTTGCTGGATTCCTGCTTGGTTAGGATGCCTGCGCTGGTTCCGATCTGATTCTCAAGCAGAGCGTACAGATCCATCAGGCGGTCATGATATGCCAGCTGCCGTATATCGGGTGAGAATACTTCCATAGGCGATCCCGTGCCGATCTTTCCGCCGTTCGACAGCACCTTCTTAAATAGCCCGTTGCGCGGCATCTCTCCGTCCTTGTCGATAATGGTCTGATCGACGCCGACAAAGGTGCGCTTGAGCTCGTACTCCTTGCGGTATTCCGTGATGGTGTCCGCGATCTCCTTGATCACCTCGCCGCATCCGTAGGTGATCGGGACACCCTCCGGGCGGATCGGCTTGCGGGGATTCGACGGACACTTGATGTACGCCACCGGGAGTCGGTCCACGCCGGTGATCACGACTTTTTCCGGGATGCTCGCCCAGTCCTCCACAACGGACATGGGGTGCTCTGCGTTGTTCTCATCGATGACCATGTTAAGGATCGTGTACACGCCATCCTTTACGCTGTGATCCGCGATGCGGCTGTATACGTGATACCGTGTGCGGCGTTCGTCGCACTTGACCGCGCAGGACATGATGTCAGCCCCCGCCATGGAGGTAATGAAAAATTGATTGCCGGGCACCATCGACACAAACATCTTGGTCCCGTACAGATAAGGCACCACCGCGCATCCTCCGATGCCGTAGGCGGTAGACACCACGTTCTTGGCGTTGACCCAGAAAGAATCAAGCGCCTTGTGAACGTACTCGGCGCGGTCTCCCTCGCCGATCACCTCAAGATCGCTCTCACCAAGCGTCTTGTTGGCCATTTTGTTCGCGATGATGGCCGTGAAGTTCGTGACGCGCGTCTCCTGATAACGGTAGGCGTTGGAGTCTTCTATATACGCCATCATCGGCGGCTCTATTGACTTTTTTCGGAAAAATTTCTTGATAGCATCCAGCAGACGTGCACCGGTGTGCCGTCGCATGTCGGTCTGAACATCCACCATGCCGACCGTGCTGATGCCTTGTCCGTAGTTATTCATAAGGGTTCGTCTCCTCTCTCGTAAGCTCGGGCGCTAACGCTGTGATGTACTCCTCAAATGCGTATTCAAACGCATCGAGGATACACACGTTGTAGGTAAAGTTATCAAGCCGCTCGTCATCGTGCTTCTTGGGATCCCACACGGCGTTGCAGAAGGCCTCCACAAGGTCCTCACACGCTCCACGAACGATCTTGATACGGTGGTGCTCCATCAGATAGGTGGTGGCTCTGATGCGGTCACAGATGGCATTCTTGACGCTCCCACACACGCGCCACTCGGTGTTGGCCGCCTCGGTGTTGATCATGACCGGATCGGCGCAGTCGGCGCGTACGCGGTCAATGTAGCCAAAGCGGGACTTGATCCCGCCAAAAAACTCGTTCAGATGTGAAATGATGTCCTGCGTTGTGGATCCCTCCGCATCGTATGACTTGGCCGCGATTACATATAGCGTGTGCATTCTATCGTCAATGCCGATTGCGCAGAAGGTGTGGTGCGACTTGCTCCCGCCGAAGTCCTGCCCTCCGTTGATCCAGCGCAGGTGAGGGAGCTCGTCCGCGTCGATCATGTATTCGTTTACGTGATCGGCGAAATAGCGGTATATCAAGCCCTCGGCCGCCACGCGCTTGCCCTCGATGTCGCGCCGATACCAAACCGACGTCTTGTCGGGATATCGCGCCAGCGTCTGCTCAATGTTGGCCTTCGATAGGTTGATGTTATCGAACAGCGTGAAGTGCATGTAATTGTAGCCGCCGATCAGCTTGCCCTCTCGCGCCATCTCAGCCCATGGGTCGATATACTCGCGGTAGATCGGAGCGGAAGGATTTCCCGGGTTGAGGTCCCAGTAAATCTTGTTTGCGTCCGACTTGACCAGACGCTTCAGCCCCTCGCGGATCGTCTCCTCGTGGTGCAGGTCGATCTCGGTAGCGATCCACGCGCCGATGGTCATGCCGCGAAATTTCTTGTAGCTGTCGGCCTTGGCACCGCCGCAAAAAAGTACGATCTTGAGTCGCCCACGCGTCGCCTCGCCCTGGATCATTAAGCACTCGTTGCCCTTGTACTTTCCCCAGCGACATTGACCGCGGAAGATGTGCTCAAGACCAAAGCCGTCACAGTCTCCAATGATCAGCTTGGCCGTCGGCTGAGTCGATGCCGTGGCAAGATATACCTTGTCGCGGCTCTTCTTGATGTCCTGTGCAAAGGCAAGCACATTGTCGGTCGACTTGCCTGAACGGATCGAGCCCTCGGCCACGTTGTAGTGGTGATCCACCGTCCGCCGCAGATACTCCTTGTGCTTGTCGGAAAATCGATAGCGGAGCGTGTTCTTTCGATTCACTCCCGATCACCGCCCCCGCCCCCGAAAAGCTCCTCCTCGATGGCGTCCAGGTCTTCGGTCTCGGCTTCCACCGCCGTCTCTGGCTCGATCACCTTCATGATCTCGGCAAAGGCGCGGGAATCACCGCCGATGGCCGCCATGATCACGCCCAGCGCTACGCCTTGTTGAACAGACACGCTCGGCAGCTTGCCGTCCTTGCCCTTTGTGATCACGCCAAGCTCCTCATATTTGCCAAGCAAACCTTGGCTTTTTATGCGCTTGGTCAGCAGAGCATCGAAGACCTCTTCCATCTGCTTGCGCTTCTTTCGGTTCTCGGCGCTTTTCGCGTTTCCTTTGGCACGATCCTCGGGAGTGAGGATATGCCCGGGTAGCCCGTTTTTCAGTCTGCCCTGTGACCGTTGCAGTTCCGTTCCTCTGCTGCTGCTCTTTTCTTCGTTGTCAGACATTGCCTCACCTCCCATCTTTTGGATATTTTGCCTTTTACTATTTCCATTGTAAATTCCTCCCAATTTTTTTTGGTATAAATTTACATAAAAAAGAGCCTGCCGAAGCAAGCTCTTTACATATGTCAGATAAGCCGCAAATTCACGGCGATGTCCATTACGATCTTTCGCTTTCGCGTCTTATAGTCGCACTCGGAAATAAAGCACATCTGTGACTTGTTAAAGCCCGTCCCAAGGCCGATATCGTCCAGAAAGTACGGAGCTTCATCGGGGCGGCAGTTGACCGTAAGCGCGTCATGAATGGCGGCGACGGCGACGGCGTAGTGATCACGGATATCTTTACTGATCTGCGGATCCTCGATGGATACCGTCATGTATTGATACATTCTACAGTAGCCCCGCACGACGGCTACGATAGGAGAATACAGATTATAATCATTAGTCATACAAGGCCACCTCCCGCATCACTTTTTAGAACACATAATGTCGGCACATCTTCCGGTGCATCTCGGCTTGGCGCAGTTCAGACACACGCTCGTGTCCTCCTTATTGCCCCGGTGGTGCTTGTCTACGGCCTTAAAGGCCTTGTCAGAGCGGATCTGACGCGCACCGCTTGCGTCTCTCTTGTAGGTATATCCAAGTACATTAGCTCTCATATATGTACCTCCTTATCTCTTGATCTGCCGCTCCCAGCACTCGCGGCATGTGATCGTCTTCTGCTTCCTCTGCTCGCATGCATAGCCTTTCTCGTACCCGTAATCGCACGGACATCCGACCGCGCCGCCGGTATATCCACCGACCGCCTCCGGGTGCTCGGTCTTTAGCTTTTCGATGTAGGTCATGTCTTGCCCTCCTTGTTCACACTGTCTCGGAAATTCTCCCAAAAAGTTTCAAAATCGTCACGGCACTCTCGGCATACTTGAATTCTTTTAGGTATAGGCAATTTATCCTCTTCTTTATATGAGATTGCTACAGCTATTTCACTAACATCTTCGGTATCCATATAGCCGTAATCATTCGGAAATTTTTCCTTCCCGCACCGCTCACAAACAAATTTATATTTAGGGGAAAGCTGAATGATCATGTCTTCACCTCCAACGCCTTTTCCGCTTCCTCGCGGGTGGTAAATATGATTTTCCCGAAGAAGTCATACCACCGCTTATCCCAAATAGTAAACATAGACTTGTTCGTAAAACCGATTGAGTCATTAGTCTCGCCGAATACGATCGTTCTAACACGAAATTCCTTTACCGTTCGACTCGGTTCTCCGAATAGAACGTACACCGCATCCCCCACCTTACAAGGCGGCACGATCACGCCGTTGGCGAGAAGGTGGTCGGCAGTGTGTTGAGAAGTTATCATCTGCCGTGCATTATACTGTTCGTCAAACGTTTCGATCAGCATAAAAATCAATCTGTCTCTCTCGGTCATATCATTCTCCTATCATTTCTTCCCTTGCCTTTTTCAAGGCATACTGAATATCGTTTGTCTGCCCCATTGTAAATGTGCAGTTTCCTATATACCTTTCAAACCGTATCACAAACTCCTTGATAACCTCGCTCTGCTTGCGGTAGCCTGCGGCTAACAAATTCGACTCTATGCAATCCTCGCACTCGATTTCGCACCAACATTGCTTTGCACCTTGCCAACAAGGCAATCCTGTAATGCTCTCTACTCCAAGGGTCTGCTTTTCTCTGCTCATGCCTGCTCCTTCCTTTCGCCGTCAGCGCAATAATAATCGGGATTGTAATTGGTATCGTCATATATTTCGCTATGAGTACACGCGCCGTTGTTGTATATGCAATCCTTACACCGCACAACCTCAACCATGTCGCAAATGGTAGCCGCATTTGGATCGCTATCATCGACCTCCATGATTCTCTTAACCGTTTTGGCGTTTCTGCGAGAGTTGAAATAAATGGTGTGTACACAACCGTCTCCCATCGGGATATCAAGCGCATAATCGCCCATAAAATCTCTTATTGTGATTCCTTTCATGGTCTTACTCTCCCGTAAAAGTATTTATTTAATTCGTTAATTGCCGCATCCGCACCGACACAAACGGTGGCGCGGTACCCGTGTGCATTGAGCTTGGCCACCCACTTCTTTTGCTCCGGCGTAGCTCTTCCGCCCTCGGCCTTCATTTCGATAAATAGGCCGTGATATCCTCCGCGTGCGAGCGGCACAAAGAGGTCAGGGAACCCGCTACGCAGGCCCATACGCTTCATCTTGGCACCGTAGGCCGCGCTGCGCTTGCCCTCGTTAGGTATGTGAACAATCGGGATCCCCATGAGGTCGCAGTATTCCACCACGGCCTGCTGCTCCTGATCCTCGTCCGGCTTGTAAACGTCTATCCGCTTTCCTCGCATCAGATATCTCCTTTCTGCTGCTCTCAATCCTCTTGCATTGCCCGGTGCAGCGCTCTCTGTCGCAATTCAAGCAAATGCTGATGTCTTCATCGATGCGCTCCCGGCTATAGCTCCCTCTGTTCATGTAACGATCCCGCGCTCCTCTCTGACGGCCTTCACGGTGTCTCCTTCCATCACGTAATGCACGCCGTCGATCTCACCGTGCATCGTTATCTCCTCGGGTCTACCGTGATATACGGTCTTTCTGAACCGGTCCTCCATCGTCACCGAAGGAATCACCACGTTGTGGTCCGTCAGCACGTGGGACACACCGATGATCCGCAGATATTCCATCCCCCGGTACATCACCGGAATTCCCGCCGCCATAACGGCGGTTGCTTGGTTTATTGTTAGCATGTTATACCTCAATTTCTCGGGCACTCAATCCGTGCCACCCATAAATCAGCCGCCAGCTTCCAGTCCGGGAGACAGTCCCAGCCGCGCTTGGCGTTGTATGCGTAAAAAGCTGTAGATTCATTTGCCGCGCTATCGACGTCCCTCTCGTTGAAATACATAAAGACCTCGGACATTAAAGGCGGGTTTTCCACAGTTTCCACAGCCACCCTCGTGTTCACACACGCTGGTACTGTAGTAGTAGTAGTATATTTATTTTTCTTTACTTTACTTTGTGTACCTTCTTCGGAGTTTACCGCAGTTTCTTCGGAAGAAATAACCGTTTCTTCCGAAGAAACCCCATTTTCGGGTGTGACAACATTGACACCCACCAAATTGTAGCTGTCAATTTTTGTATTTCTTTTCGCTTTGCGGACGGATTCCGCGAATTGCTCCTGTATTGATCTGCCGGATATCACATTCATCTCGAAAAGACCCCTATCGATCAGGTCTATTTCTGCCATGTAATGCAACGTCTCGGAGACCTTGGCTGCTATGTGCCTGAGTTGATCACGATCGCTCATGATGTCCTTCGCGATGCTCCGGGAAAGAGATCCCACGTCGGAGATCTCAAGATAATACCCGGCGGCATATACTCGGCAAAGGACGTTAATATACGTGATCAGGCCAACGGCTCCATGCGCCGATACAAGAGACTCTATCTTTTCGCTGGCGTAAAAGAAATTCGTGTCAAGCGGGAAGTATCCGAAGCCCTCCTTCTGAGGTCTTCCCATTGACTTTCCTCCTTAAAACGGCAGATCCTCGTCCTTGCCCACATCCTCAAAGGACGGAGCAGCGGCCGGTGCCGTGTATACTGGGAGAACGTAAGCGACCGCCTGGTCTGTCTGCGCCGCCGTGCTCTCGCTGCGGCTGTCGACAAAGGATACCTCGTCGGCGATCACGTCGGTCGAGTGGTGCTTCACGCCCTTCGCATCAGTCCACGAGCGGTTCCGAAGTGACCCGACCACCAGGATCGAGGAACCCTTCGTGAAATACTTTGAAACAAGCTCCGCCGTCGCGCGCCATGCGGTGACGTTAAAGAAGTCCTCCACACGCTCCTCTCCTGCCTTTGCGCGGCGATTGACAGCGATAGAGAAGGAGCACACTGGCACGCCGCTCTTCGTCTGCTCGAGCTCGGGGGCGGCTGTGAGGCGGCCACCGAGGATGATCTTGTTGAAGTTAAGGTTGG
>JAEIGA010017524.1_pt1 | contig 10915 bp, 5 predicted proteins | sample 9270691 | NCBI WGS metagenome assembly JAEIGA01 (sample SAMN17057246, study PRJNA624740) | gut metagenome | biome: biome; isolation source: fecal sample | host: Bos grunniens | place: China: Xizang | collected 2019 | reverse complement strand
CTGTTCCACCTGAAAAGCTGACATCAGCATTGAAACCAGGAGCAAAATCCTTCATGAGAAGGTCATGGAAGTTAACATCCGGATATCTCAGAGGGTCCGAGCCTGTCTTAAAGGCATTTAGAGCAGAATCAGAGAACTGCGAGCTGAAAGATCCCTGATTGCGGTATGCCACATTTGCCATTGTCGCTGTGGTATATGCATCCACATGTTCAGGCATGATCACTGGATTGGACATACTGTATTCTGCATTGACATGGAGCTTAGGTGCGCCCTTCGTACCTGTCTTGGTAGTGACGAGAATAACACCGTTTGCACCCTTCGCACCGTACACTGCAGTTGCTGATGCATCCTTCAGTACAGAAATAGACGCGATTTCAGAAGGAGAGAGTTCAGACATCACTCGTTCAACTCCATCAACCATTACCAAGGGAGAATTACCGTTCCAAGATGAAAGGCCACGTATCATGAGTGATTCGTTGTTCTCACCAGGCGCTCCGGAAGCATTTGTCGAATATGAAAGCAGTCCGGGGACCTTTCCGGAAAGTGCATTGTTCACACTTGTTGTTCCTGAGTTTGCAAGCTGTGTGGCATTGACCTGAGTGATGGCACCTACCACACTTTCCTTTTTCTGCACTCCGTAACCTACTACAACGACTTCCTCGAGCTGGGTAGTATCCTCACTAAGAGTGACAAACCAGTCACCGGCTGTTTCAAATGCCTTCTCCTGAGTGATATATCCCATATAAGATGCAACCAACGTAGATCCCTTGGCTATACTTATTGTGAAGTGACCGTCGACACCCGTAATGGCATGACCTCCGGCTGGATTATTCTTGACGACAATGACCACTCCAGGCATAGGAAGGGCATCCTCGTCAACAACAGTTCCGGTAACAGTTACCTTGGTCTGTGCTGAAGCAGACCAAAGCAAACCGCAGATAAGCGAAACTGCCAATAAACATTTCCGTAACATATTTATCGTAGTTTAGTTGTTATTCGTATTTAAGTACGATCTGAGAAACGCCTACGCCACTTTTCGTCGTCACCAGATAGTACATCTTTTCTACCTGAGGATTGACTATGGTGAATGTAAAGGACCCGCCCTTTACACCTACATTCAAATCCTTTCCGATAGTAGGTTCTGCTGCATCATACTGAGTTTCAGTAAGAGGCTCGTCATATGTGGCGGTGGTCATTGATGCATGTCTTGCCCTTGTCGAAGCTCCTTGAACAAGAGTAAAGCTGACAAGTTTCCTATCCGGGATAACAGGAGTGCCGAGATATGACCATAGTCCAAGCACCAGGTAACTGCCGGAATGCTGGGTCGGTCCATTCTTCTCATGTTTTGCTCTGTAGAGACTCCATGAATATGAGTTTCCATCAGTGGCAACAAGATCATAATTACCGGTCGGAATATCATCTTTGAAAGCCTCCATGGAAGCCGGGCAAGTCGCCATATCGAAGGTCAGTTCAAGAGGTGGCTGCTCAATTTCATATTCAAGAACAATTTTGGATACACCGATTGCACCACCGACAAGATAGTAGCGTGCCTCCTTGACTGGATTTGCTATGGTATAAGTGTAGTCAGTATCCTTTGTACCTGTTGCAACAAGACCTCCGGCATTGATGTTTTCCACAGAACCATCATAATGCTCCGCCTTCAATGATCCCTCATGCTTAGCGGAAGTCATACCTGACTTGCGGCTTGTGCTCGTTTTTGCCGCCTGAGTAAATGTCAGAGTCTTGAGCGTAGCTCCAGGGATAATAGGAGTACCAAAATAAGTGTTAATCTCGATTACCAGATATGATGAATAACTGATCTGCTTTGTACTGCCGTGGTATACTTCCCAAACATACTTGTTTCCATCATCTGCCATTATCTCATATTCACCATCTTGGACTTTTCCATTCGGCAGGCTTTCCGGACGTGGGACAAGATTGAATGTAAGTTTCAGAGTAGTTGGTGTTATGCTAGGTTCCTCTACTGTAACCATACACTGTGCTGTGAAGCCGCCGTCAACTGTAGTCACTGTAATGACTGCTGTTCCGAGAGCCTTTGCAGTTACCATACCTGACTCATCAACCTCAGCTACTGTCGGATCAGATGAAGACCATGTCACTTCAGGATAATGAGCATCTGCAGGCTCGACTTTAGCACTCAGATGAAGTTTGCCATCAGGTGCGAGCGTTGCTTCTGTCGTATTCAAAGTAACACTTGTAACTGCTCTGCGCTTGACTGTAATGACGCATGTACCTGTCTTTCCTCCATCAAGGGATGTAGCGGTAATTGTAGCTGTTCCCTCCTTGAGACCTTCTACCCTGCCCTTTTCATTGACGGATGCGATTTCTGGATCAGATGTTGACCAAGTGATATCCTTCACACGTGAATCCTCTGGAAGAACTATAGCTTCCAATGTGATCTTATCCCCAAGAATGAGTTCTGTTTCAGCTGGATTGACAACAACAGACTCCACATGGACATTAGGAAGTACATTTACAACACAGGTATCTGTGAGTGTACCGTCCTTGAGAGCAAGGACGATCTTTGTCTGTCCGAACTCCATACCGTAGACAAGCCCCGTGTCATTGACTACGGCGATGTCTTCATTCATAGATGACCACAGAACTTCTTTTGCGGCCGCATGATCAGGATAGACTGTAGCATGAAGAGCATAAGTAAATTCTTTAATGACACTGATCGTATCTCTACTGATACTGACCAGCTGCGCATTAACATCATTATCCTCTTTTGGTTCTCCATGAGAAGGAATTTCCGCCTGATTGCAAGAGACTGTCACAAGCAAGGAAATACAGAAAACAATTAGTTTAATTAAGTCTTTCATATTGCAGAATTGTTAATATTTCAAAAAAAAACCTAAAGTGAATCAATATAATCTTCAAGATAATCCATCTTGGCAGGGAGTCCCTCCCTGATGGTCTTATATTCGGTATCAAGCTGATAGAATGTCCAGGTCCACATCTTCTGGTTCCTCTCAGCCGAATGCCTCACAACATTTGCACAGGAATCAATGAACTCTGTAATCGGAGTGGCATATTTTCCCCGTCCTTCGACAGAAGCCCTGAACTCAGGCCATTTCTGCTTCACGCGAGCCTTGAATGCCGGGTCCTGGAAGAGACGCCCGTAATACTGTCCTTTATTGCACAGAATCTTCTGGGTCGAGAACAGATATGAATCAAAATCCCAGCAAGGTCCGGCCTTCAGCTTTTCATTTCTATCCTTATGGAACCACACGCTGTTAGGATGCGTAAAATCGGCTCCTCCATGCGAACCGGTTGCTCCGGCAATCTCCCATACGAACCACATGTCGATGTAGGTATCTATATCGAGATAATCCATATACTCGCCTTTAGCAAACCGCAGATCATCACACATCGATGCCTCCATTTCATTTATATAATTCTTAATCCAATCGAACTGGGCAGGAACTATATCATCCTCGTCCGGATCCTTGATCATGACCGGCATATCGAAATACTGCGACTTGAACTTCACAGGGTCATCGTATGTCCTGTCATACGTGATAAGGTATCCTCCGCTGATCTTGTCTTCTCCGATATCCTCAGGCTTGAGAGACTTGATGTCCACTCTGTTTTCATCGATTCTGATGTGCTCTGCAAGGAAATATGTTCCTATATGTTTTCCATTGAGAACAAACTCTACATATTTTCCATGAGGCTGCCATGCGAACGACGAAGTCCTTCGCGCCAACTCGTAACCGACATTATTGCCGAGGTATCCCCACTGAACGGCTATCATACACCAGCGTTTGTGACCGGGAAGACCAAGAACTCCTTGTTCCTTAGGTTTCGAAGCGAGCTTGATGCTGTAAGATTTCTTATCACGCTTCCATGAAGCATTTCCTCTACCCTTGATTGAAGCTTCACCGTAATCCACGATAGTACCGTCAGGATTCTGGATAATGAAGGTACTTTCTGCTATCCACGTTTCCTTGTCCAGAATTGGAGTATGATCCGGAGTAGAGATGTACACTACAGGAATGTCGTGATCCACAGCATTGACAATGTAGGATGAAGAATCTCCATTCCTTGAAATGACCTTGAAGCTGACAGGCGATGAGAAATTCACAGAAGCCTTGCCACTTGTAACCACGCCACAGTCAGCCATCTCCACAGTCTTCCCTTCATGTGAAAATACAGGAATCAGACTCTTCATATCTGTTCCATAAGGCACACATACAGTAATTTCTGAACCGCTGACATCCTTGGAATGATAAACCTTGCCATCAGAAGTCCTGAGACCGAATTGCCTGAAAGTTTTGCCTGTACCACCTAAATTCAGTTCTGCTATGCGTCCCCTTGTTACTGTGAAAGGATCCGTGTACTTCATGACAACTTCCCCATCATCTGTATTGAAAGACAACGACACTCCGTTTTCGAAGTTCAAGCCCGGTACTGAAAAGACGAAACTCTGGACATTCTCATCAAAGAACGGTATTCCGGAACTGCAGTCCAAGACGATTTTCTTTCCCTGACCGGTCATCTTGAGTTCCGGAACCGAAGCGTACTCTGCCTTGAGTTCAGCCTCTCCTGAAATGATTTCGCCCTTATTACCGGTGAGGATCACAGACTTCACTGCAGACAGACCTGGTACCAGGACTTTTATGAATCCTGTTGCAGAGTGGAATATCATTTCCTGATCTGTCATTGATCTGGAAGCCGCCACCATTATGCAGGATTCTGAAGAAAGATACTGCTGCGGACACTTCTGGTTCTCCGGTACCGTAACCTTGAATTTTCCCGGTGCAAGCCATGAATCCGATGTTTCGGGAATCAAAGCATAATAGCACGTCTGTTCAGTAGTTGCCTCAGGTGCCGCAGCTCTCTGTTGTTGTGAAAATACTCCTGAAGTATTACTGTACAGATATGTAACAGGAACAGATGAGCCGAAAACAGACAGTCTGTCTCCATCCATCCAAGGACCGCGAAGATCCGTCACATCACCTACCTTGGCAGAGAAAGTCTGAGGCAATTCATAATCCACCTCTTGTCGTACTTCTACAGGACGACAAGAGAACAAGAAAATAATTACTGAAAGTACTATAAGTCTGGTGCCATTCATACAGCTGTGGTGTGTTGTGGTACAAATATAACACTATCCTCTGAAAATTCAAGATTATTTTATGCAAATTGCAGAATCCTCTACAATAAGAAGCGGACTATCCCACACTGGCAGCCCCTTGAAAACCGTCACATCTCCATCAACAAACATCTCCACTTCCTTCAGGTCATGCACCTTTCCGGTGAGCATATCAACATAGACCGGATTTGAGAATCGGATTCCTGAAACCGTCACATCCATAGAAGGTCTGACCAAAGAAGAAGATGGACGGCTACCACTGAGCCAAAACATGCATCCGATATTCGTGCCGTTTTTTTGAAGCCCATAAGAAGCCAATCTGACATTCTCAGGTCCTGCTACCTTCACATCATCAACTGCCTTCATATCAGGGGTGAAGACACTCGTAACATGCTGCACTGCATGGAATTTCGGTCTCTTGTACATAGGCTTCTTCTGTCCGTTCATCCTTATCAGACCAAAAGACTGAAGCATCCACCCATAATTCAGATCGACCATCGTAAAGAATGAATACGGAATTCCCATTCCGAAATGCGTCAGCGCTTGACGGAGATCCCATTTCGCCTGGCTGTACTCAGTCCATTCATAACCCTTCATGGCATGACCATACTCAAGGATGGCAGGACATCCGGTTTCGCCCTGAAGAAGACCGACAGAATGACCATAGAGATCCATATCTTTTCTGAGCTGCTCGACAGCCGGTACGATATCTTCCGGAATAGGCCAATAAGCATGATATGTCAGATAATCCATATACTTTACACCACCAGCTTTGGCAATGCACTCCATAGACTGACGTATATAAGGTTTATCAGGACTACAGACACCGAATGACGCGATTTTAGCTTCAGGATCGATTTTACGGATGAGCTTTGCCGTGCGAACAAACAGATTCGCATACAGTTCATACGAATCTCCATTCTTGCCTCCGTCAGGTTCATTCCATATTTCCCACATCGTCACTTTGCCTTTGTATCGCTTCACACATGCCTTGACATAACGAAGCCACGCATCCATGATAGGTCCGTCGGGGAACAACTTGGCATTAAGGTCCAGACCATGATCGGAATATATAGGATTTCCATAGCAAAGACATACCCAGGGCTTGATTCCTTCTGCAATGAGACCGTCCACATGGGCATCTATCCAAGAGAAATCATACTTTCCTTTCTTCTGCTCGGTTTTTGCCCATCCGCTCTGGAGACGTGCATATCCCACACCTGTCTCCTTTATGTATTGCTTGTATTTATCGAAATCCGCATAGTCACGGTCGAGAGTTTCGCTGCCGACTGACCAGAATGAATCAGCTTTGAGATCGGACTCGACATGAGCAAGATGTCCGATAACAGGAAGAGGTGCAGGACTATCCTGAATCTTTTCCCATGTAACAGATTCCTTAAGATTCTGGGCTGAGGCATGAACAGTTAAAGCCATTGATGCCAACACAAGCAATATCTTGATAATTAGTGATTTCATTTCTGTTCAGCTTTTAATGGTTATTCTGTTTTAATATTAAGTGCGGATTTATTGATTATAAGAATAGGACTGTCCCATATAGGAACATCTTGGAAAATTCGGGCTCCTCCTCTGACCTTCTTGACTACTGCAGAAAGATCATGCACATATCCGGTAAACATGTCCACATACACCGGATCCCAGAACTGCATTCCTCTTACGGTTATATCTGCCATGGTTCGTTCCAGAGAACATGAAGGTTTTTCCCCACTGATCCAAAGCATACAGCCAACATTCTCGCCGTTTTTCTTAAGTCCATAGGAAGTGATCTGAAGGTCATAAGGTCCCTGTACTATGACACTGTCTGTGACCTCCATATCTGGAGTAAAAACGCTCGTAACGTGTTGAACAGCATAAAACTTTGGTCTTTTGTAAACAGGCTTCTTGATTCCATTCTGCCTGATCAGACCAAAAGACTGAAGCATATTGCCATAATTAAGATCCACCATGGTAAAGAATGAGTACGGTATTCCCATTCCGAAGTGAGTCAGCGCCTGACGGAGATCCCATTTTGACTGACTGTATTCACTCCATTCCCTACCTTTCAGGGCAGCACCGTATTCAAGCTGCGCCGGACATCCTGTCTCACCTTGAAGGACTCCAATTGGAGAATCATATTGAGACAGCCATTCCTTCAATTCTAGAATCCGTGGTATAATAGTCTCTGGCACCTCTTCATAAGCGTGATAGGTAATATAGTCCATATATTGCAAGCCATCAGCCGCAGCAATAAGTTCCAGAGCCTGTCTGACGTACTCTTTATTAGGACGTGATGCACCGAAAGCAGCAATCCTTGCTTTGGGATCCACCTCACGAATTGCCTTAGCTGTACGAACAAACAAGTTGGCATACTGGTCAAACGGTCCTTTCTTGAGTTCAGGTTCATTCCATATCTCCCACATCTTGACCTTATCCTTATAACGGGCAACGCACGCTTTCACATAATTAAGCCACGCATCCATAACCGGACCGTCAGGAAACAGATGTCTTGGACCATAATCAGAATACAGAACATTACTATAACATAAACACACCCACGGATGAATTCCTTCTGCTATCAGTCCATCTACGTGCTCGTCAAACCACTCAAAGTCATACTGACCTTTGACTTTCTCTGTTTTTGCCCAACCGCTCTGAAGACGGGCATAACCGACACCTGTCTCCTTCATGTATTGTTTATAATTATCGAAGTCCGCATAGTCACGGTCAAGAGTCTCACTGCCGACTGACCAGAATGATGCTTCATCAAGATTTGACTGGACTGGCATGATGGTACCTAATATAGGAAGCGCTGCAGGGTGCGACTTTATATTCTTCCATGTTGGTGAATCCTTTATTTCTTGAGCTGTTGCAGACCCGAAAAGGAAGAGGGTAAGGAATAACAGTAATCCTTTCGTCAATGATTTCATTATATTATCTGTTTTAATGTTATAAAATTCAAAAGCAATCTCTCTCAGTATGCCATTTCCCAATACTTGGGGCGCATTGCTACACCACTGCACACCACAGTTATGTTCTGCAAAGATAGATATTTTCTTAAAATTTCAAAAAAAGATTCCGATTTCTTTACTGTTGCAAGAAACTGTGTCAGGAATGATTCGCAAATATTCAAGAATCGAAAAACAGATTCAGTTCGGAAGTATAAGTATTGTTTCCAATGCTTCGTTATTCAGATGTACACCAGCTCCGAGGTACATTCTTCCGTTCTTAACACGAACACCCTCAGGTTCGAACTTAGTATCTGCGATCTTGAGTTTACGCAGATTCTCCCTATCAAGCAGGAAAGGGAAAAGCTGACGGATCACAACCTGCTTTCCTGAATAATCATATACGCTGTATCCTCCATCAAAGTTGACAGGAAAGCCATATGTAATATAGGCATAGCCGTCATCTATGCAGAATCCCTGAAGAGCATGACCGGCTCCGGATACAACACTGTTTCCTAAAGCATCCTCTGTGTTGAAACGAAATCTGTAAAGCGGCTTTACAGCCGAACAGTCATGGGCATTGAAAGACATGTTGTTCACTATTTCCTCGCCCTTGATAGGACCGGTGCTTTCACCGCCTCTCTTGATGGACTGTTTAAGCGTAATCCGATTTATCGGAGAGTCTGCGATTTCTTTCAAGTCATATACTGCGACCCAGTGATTGTCATCCAGATCCATATAACGTATACCTATATGTCCGTTCTTGAAATCAATGGATGGCAGAAGGTTGTCGTAATCTCCCAGGTAATAACTGTTTAATTGAAGCTCGGGATCGTCCGGCAACCATTCCTTCCCGTCTTCAAACTTTACACGAGAAAACAATTGATCACGTTTATATTCGTTTGACGAGTTTTTGGTACCATACGTCGGCAACCAGATATAATCGCCATCTGGAGTCTCTTCCAATGAACATGTCGTCGCATGACTTGCATACGCAAGGCGCATCTCACCAGTCTTTTCTCCATTGCGTGTATACCTGAAAATGGAAAGCCAGGGATCATTCTTGACAGTCGAAAGGACATATACGTCTCCTCTACTGTTGAATTCAAAACTTTGAATCCATTTATTCGTGCAGACATGAGCGAGAAATATATTATCCGCCGTCAGCGGCTTGTTTATATTGTATACTTTCCTGTAACTCAAATCATCCACGACTACTGAAAATTTTACTGATTCTCCTTTCTTCGGGGTTATCGTAACGACAGTTTCGCCGATAAGCCCGAGAGACTCGACAAAACCATCATCTATCTTGATAATTTCCGGATTATCACAGGTTACTGTCAACTGATAGATATCTTTCTGCCAGTTATACACTTTAAAATAGGTCTCAGAGGCAGTCTTCGCCCTCAAAGGAATCTTCTTTGTTTCCCCAGGGGTCAGATTCATTGTTGTTTCCTTTAATTGAAGCTCGCAGGCCTCACTCGAATTATTAAGATCCGAAATATTTTCATCATTGTCGCAAGCTGACATTAAAGCCGAGACGAGGATAAGCACTGATATTCTCAAACATTTAAACATATTAACTATAAATTATTGATATACTGTAAAATACGGAAGGTTGACAGTTGATTGAAAAACTATATAAAGAATGTCTTGAAGAGTAACCTGAGAGTTGTTCTTCTAGACAAAATTAAAATATATTTTGCGAGAATCCAAGAATTTGCCTAACTTTACACCACAGTACATCACACTTAACATAAAAAAGGTTGGAAAAAGAATATTTTTAGCACATGAAAGCAGAGCATAAACATTACAAATGGGAGGTATTGGCACTTCTTTGGATGGCATATCTGCTCAATCAGGCAGACCGTCAGGTATTCAACACTGTTCTTCCTGCAATCAGGGATGCACTTGATCTTACAGACACCTCGGTAGGACTCATTGCGACCATATTCAATCTTTGTTATGCCTTTATGGTGCCGCTCGGAGGATGGGCAGGTGACCGTTTCAGCAGGAAATGGGTAGTCACCATAGCCATTCTGTTCTGGAGCGTAGCAACTATGTTCACAGGTCTTGCAAGCGGCGTGATAATGCTTATTCTCATGAGAAGTGTGGCCACAGGAGGTGGAGAGGCTTTCTTCGGTCCGGCCAATTACTCGCTTCTCGGACAATACCATAAAGAAACGCGCGCACGCGCGATGTCCATACACCAGACAGCATATTATGTGGGTGTGATTCTCGCAGGATGGCTGGCAGGATACATCGCCGACAAGCTTGGATGGGAGTATTCATTCATAATATTCGGTGCAGCCGGCATCGTCTGGGGCATGATCATGGCAATAAGGCTTAAGGACAAGAAGGAGGTGGAGTCCGTCAATGCAAAAGGAGCCGAAGAGTCTCCTGAAGACAAGAAGATCGGGATCTTTGACGGCTTCAAGACAGTATTCACTACTCCGACCGCCTTTATGCTGACCATCGGTTTCAGCGGCCTTATCTTCGTTATCACCGGCTTCATGACATGGGTACCTGCATTCCTTCAGGAGGAATTCGGGCAGACACAGGCTGCAGCAGGTTTCAATTCGATGTTCTACACCTATGTAGCTGCTTTCATAGGAGTCCTTCTGGCAGGCTCGCTATCAGACAGGCTAGCTGCAAAGAGCAACAAGACCCGCATGCTTCTCCAGGCTTTCGGACTGATTGTAGGAGCAATCTTCCTCTTTGTCATGGGAGGCAGCTATAATCTCTGGATTCTCTATATGAGCTTCGCCGGCTGGGGATTCTTCAGAGCATTCTTCGATGCGAATACCTACACCATATTATATGATGTGACTCCTGCAAGACTTCACGCTTCGTG
>JAEIGA010017523.1_pt1 | contig 10916 bp, 7 predicted proteins | sample 9270691 | NCBI WGS metagenome assembly JAEIGA01 (sample SAMN17057246, study PRJNA624740) | gut metagenome | biome: biome; isolation source: fecal sample | host: Bos grunniens | place: China: Xizang | collected 2019 | reverse complement strand
TAAAATTTGAATGTCATGTAATACATTATTTACTCTTTTTCCTGCGTTCTCCATAAATTTAATTCTTTTTTCTTCGTTTACTTCTCTTTGCATTTTTCTTCTCCTTGTTTCGTATAAAATATTAATTACAACACATATAAAATATCACATCTAACAATTAATTTCAAACAAATTTTGACTAATTATCAAAATTTCCTATAATTAATTCTCCATCTTTATTAATTACACCATATTCACCATCTGCAGCTTCTACTAACCCCATATCTCCATAAAAACCTAATACAATTTGATATTTATTAGTATCTATTACTTTATTTCCTTCTTTATTAATAAAATATTGTTCTTTAGTCATAACACTATAATCTTCAATAACATGTGCTAATCCACTATTAAAATCTTGAGCAAGTAAATATTTATAATCAATAACTAAGTTACCTTTTGTATCTATATATCCATATAATTCATCTTTCTTAACAACAGCTAATCCATCAGAAAAATCTTGTGCTTCTTTATATTGTGGTTCTACTACAACCTTTCCATTATAATCAATGTATCCAAATAATCCATCTTTTTCTACTTTAATTAAACCATCATTAACAAATCTGCTCATTTCGTCATAACCAACATCCGTAACTTTATTTCCTTTTGTATCAATTAACCACATTTTTCCATCAGTATCTTCAACCATAGCAGTGCCATATTCATTAAACTCATTTACATCATCATAAGTTGGTTCAATAACAACTTGACCATCTAAATTAACATATCCACATAACTCTGAAAAATCTTCAAATCCAGCCAAATCATTACTAAAAGGTGTTATTATATAATTAGTTACAGCATTAGATATAATTTCACCTTTTTTATTTATAATAAAATACTCTCCATCTTTTTCAACTGTTGCTGTCCCATTTTTAGAAAAATTCCATGCATCAGTATATACTGCTTCTATAATTTCATTACCTTCAGAATCTAAAAATCCATAATAATCTTCATCATTCTCATCTACAACTGTATAAATAGCCATTCCATTTGAATACTCAAAAACTTTATCATATTTAAAATCCGCTATAATGTTTCCATTTACATCAAGCACTCCTTCTAACCCTGTTTCTGGATCTTCCATGCAAATTCTTTCTTCTCTTACAAATAAATTATCATCATAAATATGATCTATTAAAAGATTTCCATTTTTATCATATAATCCCCATTTACCATCTTTTTCTAAACTTGCATAATTTTCGTTAATCATCGCATCTGAATAATCAACTATTTTTTCTGTTATATTACCAATTACAAATTCACCAGTTTTATTTAAGAAACCACAATTAAAACCATCATTATAAACTGTTGCAAAACCTTCATAGAAATTAGTCACACTTGATACATTATATTTAAAAGGTAACACAACTTCACCTTTTGTGTCTATAAATCCCCAGTTACCAGCATAACAAGCATTTACAATTCCATTTGAAAAATCGCCAACTTCATCAAAAATACAAGGAATTACAAGTTCACCCTTTGTATTTACAAATCCCCACATTTCATCTAATTGAACTGCAACTAATCCTTCTGAAAATTCACTAAAATCTTCATATTCATAATTTGAAAGTTTATTTCCATATATATCAACCAAATTATACATTTCATCTTTTTCAATTATAGCTACACCATCAACGATTGGAGTTACACTATCACATTTAATTTTAGATATGATTTCATTATTTTTATTTATAACAATAAATTCATCTTCATTTTCTTTTTTTACAAAAGTATAATCAGAATAAAATGCTACTGCACTTGTGTATTCTATTGGAATAACAACATTATTTTCCTTATCAATAAAACCCAATTTTTTATTTAATTGAACGCAAGCTAATCCATTTGAAAATTTTGTAATTCTATCATATTTAATATCAATTACAACATTCCCATCTTTATCTATACACCCCATTTTTCCATTTAATAAAACTGGAGCTAGACCTTCATTAAACATCCCTATCTTATCATATATTTGTTCAACAACAATTTTTCCCGTTGCATCTATAACACCTGCTTTATTATCTTTTATAACCCAAGCAAGTTTTGTTTCAGGTTCAAAAGTTGAAACTTCATCATATATAAAATCAATAGCAACTTCACCTTTTTCATTTATATATCCCCATTTATTATCCTTACGCACAGGAGCTAATCCTTCAGAAAAATATAATGCTTCATTATATTCATAGTCAGTAATCATATTGCCTTCTTCATCTATAAATCCCCATTTATAATCTCTTGCAATAGGTGCATAACCATTTGCAAAATTCAGCGCCGCTCCAAAACTTTCATTATATAACGATCCAACATAATTTTCATGCAATTCTACTTCCACATATTTTGCTAAATCCACACCTTCTTTAGCAGCACTTAATAACTCTTCTTTTTTATAAGATTTAAATGCGAAAATTAACATAGTCACAATTGCAACATTTAATACAATAACAATTAATAATTTTAAAAATCTTTTCATTATATCTCCTCATTTGCATAACAATTTATAATACTATTTTATCAATAATTAAATTTAAAAAGTTAATTGTAACTCATTTGTAATAAAAAAAACCAAACTAACAAAGTAGCTTGGCTTTAATACAAATTTTACATTTTATTTGGCATTTGAATTCCAAGTAATTCAGCACCAGTTTTTAACACTGTACCTACTGCTTTACTTAAATATACTCTTGCATTTTGAACATCTTTATCATCATCGATAATTTTATTTTCATTATAAAAATTACTATAATTTTGACTTAATTCAATTAAATATCTTGCTAATAATGAAGGATCGCTTTTACTTGTTACATTCATTAAAACATTTTCAAAATTATATAATGTTGTTATTACATTTTGAGATGCTTTATCTTGTAATATTTCAAGATTTACTTCATTAAATGTTGGAACATATCCAGCTTTTTCTAAAACTGATTTTGTTCTTACATATACATATTGAATATAAGGTCCAGTTTCACCATTAAAGTTTAATGCTATATCCCAATCAAATACTAAGTCTTTAATAATTGATGTAGATAAATTATTGAAAATAACAGCTCCAAGACCAATTTTTGTAGCTTCTTCATGTTTGTTTTCCATTTCTGGATTTTTCTCTTCAATAACTTTTTCAACTCTATCTATAGCTTCTTGTAATAATTGATCAACTTTGATTACTGTTCCTTCACGTGTTGACATTTTTCCAGTTGTTAATCTTACCATACCATAAGCAACGTGTTCTAATCCGTTTAAGCTTTTTTCTGGTATTCCTAAATATTTAGCTGTTTCAAATATTTGTTTAAAATGTAGATTTTGTTCATAAGCAACTACATATAAACATTTATCAAAATCATAAGTTCTTGATCTATATAAAACTGCAGCTAAATCTCTTGTAGCATATGTTGTAGAATCGTTTGATTTTTTAATCATACAAACGCCTAAGCCTTTATCTTCTAAATCAACAATTTTTGCTCCTTCAGAATCTGTTAAAGCTCCTGCTTGTTCTAATTTTTCTACAACTTCATCCATTTTATCAGAATAGAATGCTTCACCATTATATGAATCAAATGTAACACCTAACATTCCATATATTTTTTGGAATTCTCTTAAACTTAAATCTTTGAATTTATTCCACATAGCTACGCAATATGGATCACCATCTTCGATTTTCTTAAAGTTTTCTCTACATTTTTCAAGAACTTCTTCATCTTCTTTACAAAGATTATTAATTCTTACATAAATATCCATGCATTGATCAATAGGATTTTCTTCTAGGTTATATTCATTTTCCCATCTTTTATATCCTTCAATCATTTTTCCAAATTGAGTTCCATAATCACCTAAATGATTAACACCAATTGTATTATATCCTAAATATTTATGAATCTTATATAAAGCTGAACCAATAACTGTATTTCTTAAGTGTCCAATATGGAATGGTTTTGCAATATTAGGTGAAGAAAAATCTATTACTATATTTTTTCCTTCTCCACTATTATTTGCTCCAAATCTTTCTCCTGCTAATTCGATTTCTTTTAATACATTAGATGTAATAATCATTCTATTAATATAAAAATTCAAATAGCCACCAGCAATTTCAACTTTTTCTACATTTTCATCAAGCTCTACTTTTTCTTTTAACTCAGCAGCTATAGCTGGTGGAGCTTTTCTTAATGTCTTAGCAAGTTTGAAACATGGGAAAGCATAATCTCCCATGTCTTTATTTGGTGGAATTTCTATATAATTAACTATTTCATTTGCATCTAACTCTGCAGCTTTTGCAATTTTTTCTGCTATGATTTTTTTAAAATCTATCATGCGTTCCAACTCCCAACTTTTATTCGGCTTTTGCCATTTTTTTATTTAATATTATTTCTTTTACTTTATAATTAGCCATCATTACACATGTTCCTGTTGCAATTCCTAAAGAATCAATCCATACATCTATAAAATTTCCATTTCTAGCAGGAACTAATAATTGATGTACTTCATCAGAAATTGCATACCATACTCCTAGAAAAATAGAAACAAATAATTTTTTTCTATCAGACCAGTTATATGTATTACATAATCCTAAAAACAATACTCCTCCAAGTGCATATTCACTAAAATGAGCAAACTTTCTAACATATGGTTCTACAACATTAATAATTGCTTCATCTTTAGTAAATAATTCAACAATCCATCTACTTAAACCAGATGAATCGCTTCCAGTTTGACTTGAAAGATTAAATACGAATAGTGCCCACACAATAATAAGTGTCGCATACACGATTCGTTTAATTTTTATTTTTTTTGGTATATCTATTTTATTTTTATCATTAGATTTTGCACTCATTTTTAAAAATTATCCTTCACACTTAATTTTATTATCAAGTCCATATTGTCATCTTCAGCAGCCTTATTACGTCTTATAGCACCACATTTTTTACATTTAGAAATAATCACATATCCTTTTTTATTATTAATTTCTAAACCTATTGGTTCTAATAGTCCATGACAAGTTTCTGCTCTATCTCCTGGATTTATATCTACGTGTTTTGAATGTAAGCAAACTGGGCAATGATTTCTACATGAATATCCAAGTTTTGGAACTTTATTGCCACAGTTCTCACAAACAAATTCTTCATCTATAACTGTAAAGTTAGATAACATTTTTTCTCCTTAAATTCTAATGTTCGAAAATACTTCCACCAATAAACTCTCTTAATAATGAGTTGTTTGGTATTAAGCTATCGTCCATATTTTCAAAATATTTTAATAAAGCAATTAATCTTCTTGCTTCACTATATTCTCTTGAAGATTCTGGTATTTCTTCTAGTAAAGGCATTGCATATTTTTTTAGTACTGCAAGTTCATATACTATTGAAGAGTTAAACATAACATGAGCTTCCTCTTGATATGGGAATATATTTTTTTGTTCTCCTCTATTTACTGAATACCATGTTTTTAATGTATGTTCTGCTGAATAATTTCTAAATTGGTAATCTCTAACAATTCTTCTAATTAATCTAGTATCTGTTGTAGAGATTCTATTATAGTAATCAATGTTTAATACTGTTAAATCACTGATATATACTTTAAATTTATTTTCTTGAGGAATTAAACTTGTTAATCTATCATTTAAACAATGAATACCTTCAATTATTAATATCTCATCTTCTTTTAATTTTAATGTATTTCCTCTATATTCTTTAGAACCAGTTGTAAAATTAAATGTTGGTAAAGAAACTTCTTTTCCAGCTAATAAGTCAACAAGTTGACTATTGAATAAATCTAAATCTAATGCTTCAATACATTCAAAGTCATAGTTTCCATGTTCGTCTTTTGGATTATCAACTCTCTCTACAAAGTAGTTATCTACTGAAATAGTTACTGGTTTAATACCATTAATTTTTAAACTCATTCCTAATTTTCCAGCAAATGTTGTTTTTCCTGATGAAGATGGTCCTGCAATCAATACCATTCTTACATTACCATGTTCTTTAATTTTATTAGCTATTTCTGCTATTTTCTTTTCATGTAAAGCTTCAGAAATAAGAATTAATTCTTTTTCACCTTTTGGTTCTCTAATTTTTTTATTTAATCTATATACTGTATTAATTCTCATTAATTTATTTATTTCATCATATTCATCCATTGCTGATACTAATTTTAATGAATCAACATTTGGTTGAATTACATCTGGTTCTGCTACAGAAGGATATTTTACTAAGAATCCATTTCTATACATTACAAAATCAAATATTTTAGCAAATCCTGTTGAAACAGGCATTGTTCCATAGAAATAATTGTAATAATCTTCACAGTAGTATAAAGAAACTTTTTCTTTATCAATATCTGTTTGTAATCTACCTCTAACTGATGCTTCTTTTTTATAAAATTCTTCAGCTTCTTCTTGAGTCATCATTACTTTTGTAATTGGTAAATCTTTAGCTATAATTTCTTGCATTTTAGCTTTAACATTAGCAATCATTTCTTCAGTAACTTCTATATTATCAACAGAACCATACATAGCATTTGATAATTGATAGTTAACTGTTAATTGAGCTTCAGGGTATACTTCTTGGAAAGCTTTACTCATTAAGAATAATAAACCTCTAATATAAATAATTCTTCCATCTTTATCTTGTCTATTAAAGAATTCTATTTCACCATCTCTATTAATTGGAAAATCTAAAGATTCAATTGTATTATTATATCTTGCAGCAATTATATCTTTAATATTGCTAGCTTCCATTTTTTCTTTTAAACCTTCTCTAATTTTTGTTCCTTCAGGTATTTCTAAAATTTCATTTTCATAAGTTATTTTCATAAATTTATCTTCCTTTCTGCCTTATATTCGTTATGCTCCATTGTATTGCTTAACTCAAGTATTAATACATAAAATAAATTAGGCATCCGCCTAGAATTGTTAAGATACATCCTAGTATCTTTAACCCTAGTGTTGCTTCATTTTTATCACCAATGCTAAAATATTTTTTAACTATTGGTCTTGCATCATATATGAATTTAACTCCGCTTACTAAAGCAATCATCCCAATTAAAAGTAAAAATACTCTCAAATTCAACATCCTCTTTCTTTTATTTTAACGTATATATTTTATTATCTTTAAGCCCTTTTGTCAATTGAAATACAGTGAATTGTTTGTGAAAACACTATATTTCAATACGATTTTTAAATTTTTCCTCTACTAATTTTCTTAATGGATTATTCTTTTCATTTTCTAACAAAGGATCTTTATCTATAATTTCCATCGCTATACCTTGTGCTTGTTTTAACAAATCTATATCTTCAAAAAGATTTGCAATTTTAAATTCTGGAATTCCATGTTGTCTTGTACCAAAAAATTCTCCAGAACCTCTTAACTCTAAATCCTTTTCTGAAATAACAAATCCATCGTTTGTACTAGAAATAACTTTCATTCTTTCTCTTATTATTTCTGAATTTCCTTGATATTTTAAAATGCAATATGATTGATATTCACCACGTCCAACTCTTCCTCTTAACTGATGTAATTGTGCAAGTCCAAATCTCTCTGCATTTTCAATTATCATAATATTACTGTTTGGAACATTTACACCAACTTCTATTACTGTTGTTGATATTAAAATATCAATGTTTCCATTTTTAAACTCTTCCATAATTGCATCTTTTTCTTTTGGTTTCATTTTTCCATGCAAATATTCAACTTTAAATTCCGGAAAGATATTTTTCTTATAATTTTCATATATTTCCATAACAGATTTTGCATCTATTTCTTCATTTTCTTCTACTAAAGGACATACTACATAACATTGTCTACCTTCATTAACATTTTTTATAATAAAGTTATTTACTCTTTGTTCCATACCTTTAGTAACAGCATATGTTTCTATTTTCTTTCTATTTGGTGGTAATTCATCAATAATTGATATATCTAGATCACCATATAGAATTAATGCTAATGTCCTTGGAATTGGTGTTGCTGTCATTACAAGCACATCCGGATTATTTCCTTTCTCAACAATTGTACTTCTTTGTCTTACACCAAATCTATGTTGCTCATCAGTTACAACTAAACCTAATTTATTAAACACAACATTATCTTCTAATACCGCATGTGTTCCTATTAATATATCAATTTCGCCATTATCCAATCTATTTAAAATATCTTCTTTTTTCTTTTTTGTTATACCACTTATTAAAAGTTCACATTTTATTCCAAAGCTTTTTAATATAGCTTCAAAAGATTCCATATGTTGTGTAGCAAGAATTGCTGTTGGTGCCATTATAACAGCTTGATATCCTGATCTAACAGCTTTATAAGCTGCTGTTAATGCTACAACGGTTTTACCAGAACCAACATCTCCTTGTAATAATCTGTTCATTGGTTTATTTGATTCCATGTCTTTATCAATTTCTTCTAATACTCTTCTTTGAGCGCCTGTTAACTTAAATGGCAATGAATCTATTACATCAGACATTTTTGCATTTTTATCAAATTCAATACCAGGTTTCTTTATCTCGTATTTGTTTTTTAAACTTAATAAAGCAAGTTGCATTGAAAATAGTTCTTCAAACACTAAACGTTTTCTTGCTTTATTGAAAGATTCAAAATCATCTGGAAAATGTATTTGTCTAATCGCTGTATTATAATCAAAAAATTTATATTTATTTAAAATATAATCTGGTAATGTTTCTTCTAACTTTCCATTTACCTCTTCTAAACCAGTTTCTATTATTTTTCTTATTGTGTTTTGAGTTAAGCTATAAGTAAGTGGATATATAGGTATTATTTTGCCAGTATTTCTTGATGCATCTTCTTGTTCATACACAGGAGATTGCATCTCAACTTTACCATATGGTTTTGATATTTTACCAAAAAACTTATATCTAACATTAGGTTTGAAAACATTCTTTAAGTAGCTTTGGTTATACCAAGTAATTTCACAACTACCTGATTCATCTCTAACAATCAACTTACATAACGTTAGATTTTTTCTTATCTTTATTTCATTCATTCTTCCAATTGGAAACGCTGAAATCAAAACCTCTTCACCATGCATTGTTTCTGATATTAACTTTGTATTACCTCTATCTTCATGTTCTCTTGGAAAATATGTAATTAAATCTTTTAAATTAAATATCCCTAATTTGTTTAAAAGAGTAGCACGATTAGGTCCTACTCCTTTAATAAACTGTATTTCTTTATCTAAATTTGTCATAAATTTTCCTTTACAAATTTACTCTTCTCTTTCATCTACTGGTCTTCTAGATGCTTCTACTTCTTCTACTAAACTTTGTATAATTCTACATTGTTCTTTAGAATACTTCTTAGATTCTTTAACATCAAAATATTTTAATATTGCATTTCCCCATCCTGTATGAATTATTTTTTTAACAGATTTACTTTCTTGTTTTCTTAATGCTACTAACTCATTTTTATTGATTCTATCATCTTGAATAATTCTATCTCTATTTATTTTAAATGTTCTTTCGTCTAATATATATGTTGCAGCTCCATATGCTGGTCTTCTATGTTTATCAAATAATTTTTCAATTATGTATTTTTCTTCGTTAGATAAATAAGTAATGATATGGCCATCTTTTAAATATTCTTGACTATAATCTTTATCTAAACTAGATATTAATTTCCATCTTGAACATGGATCTGAAACAAATTTATTTTGTGGTGTAGATGTAGTATTTCTCTCTTGTTCTTTTGGTTTTCTTTGACCTTTTGATGAACCTTTAAAATTATCACTTGCGTCATTTAAATAATCTAATAATTTAGCTCTTGTTTTTATATCTTCTCTATCTGGGAAAGTACTATAAATTAAAACTAATTTTTGTCCATCATCAATTCCTTGTTCTTTTAAAACCTCTCTAATCATTTGAATTGTAATGATACCTTCGTCATACAATCTTTTAGAATCATTTGGTTTTAACTCACCAGAACCAAATGCTTTTACAAGTGCAGGTTGTCCTATAAAATCTATCGCTGTATCTAATGGAATTAATCCCATATGATATAGATCATACATTTTATCTTCTTCTAACAAATCCATTGATTCTTCTATCAACAAATCAGCATTTTCTTTTTGTTCCTGTAAAGTTTTTCCTTCTAATCTTAATAATTTATATAATCTTCTATATTCTTCAAAATCTTCTATTTTATCTTTATCAAAATATAGTTCAATCAACTTCTTGTTAGAAACAATTGTGTCTAGTGGTTTATCTTCAGCTTCATTTTCTTTTAATGTATATATATCATCAACAGTTATTACTTTTTTATCTAACAACTCAGCAATCTTATCGTTTGTCAATAAACCTTGTTGGTATGCATATAATAACTCTTCAAATAAAACTTCTTCTTGCTTATCAATAACTTCTACAGCAGTTTTATCATCTATATATCCATTCTCTATTAAGAATTGTAAGGATTCTGGAGAACTTTCAACTATATAGCCAATCTCTTCAGTTGTAAACTGCATTACTTCATCAAAAACTTCTTTTGACAACACAGAGACATTCGTTCTACCATTTACAATGTCATTAGCTAATCCTAAAATTTCATCATCTGTATAGAATTTACCACCAATATAGTGTTTATTTAATGTTGTTACCCATTCTTCTATATCTGTATATGAAATTATTCTATTGAATCTTGGTGATTCGATAGCGACTTTTTTATTTTCTAATAAACTACCAATTTTTTCTGTAAAAACTTTTAACTCTCTTGCTTCATCCTCAGTAAAATTATCTAATTTATCACCATATTTATTATAAAATACTGCATTAGCTAATAATAATATTTTATCAACGTCCATATAGTAAGCATACTTTTTAACCATCGCATAAAAAACTTCCCATTTAAATGCTTTGGCTTGACCATTTGATGCTT
>JAEIGA010017522.1_pt1 | contig 10916 bp, 7 predicted proteins | sample 9270691 | NCBI WGS metagenome assembly JAEIGA01 (sample SAMN17057246, study PRJNA624740) | gut metagenome | biome: biome; isolation source: fecal sample | host: Bos grunniens | place: China: Xizang | collected 2019 | reverse complement strand
TTCGTGTCTTGAACTCGTTGCCGGATATTTACAGGGTTCCGTTTTCTATGTTCGTTTCTGGATTTAAGTATCGGGAAATTGCCGATAAATTGTCATTGCCATTAGGTACTGTAAAAAGCAGAATCTTTTTGACAAGGCGCAGCTTGCAGGAGGAGTTGAAAGATTTCCTTTTGTAGAAATTTTAACAGTAATGAGATTGAAGAAAGAGTCTTGTGAGTAAACAACTCCCCAGTACCACCTATAAACGGTGGTTCTGGGGAGTTTTTCTTCAAAACTTTGGGGCTTCCTTTGTATATCGTTTCTTCGATCTCCGAAATATCCACTTACTTATTCTTGGACTTGATTCTTACCGCATAGACATACTCTTTTCCTTTGACATAGAAGAGGTATACGCCATGGGGCAGGATAAATTGGTCAATCAATGTGTTGCCTATCTTGATTTGTTTAGGCTGTATGGATTTGTCCAATATCTCTTTGTATGTAAACCTTTCATCAGATGTGTCAGAAACACGGAATGCGACAATTCTATCCAAGTTCTCATTGTAAGCCCTCTGGACTATAACTGAGGATTCGTTGCTATTTTCGACGATAATATTGGTTACTCTATCAGCGAGGTCTTCTATCTTTAAATCTATTTTCTTGTCATCAAAAGGTGTTTGGGCTACCTTCTGTCCGTTTATTGTCAGACAAGAACTGTCAGTTACGCATTTATATACGTTACCGACATATTTGGTGTTCATTCTTCGCTTGATTGACATGACATCAAGTTGTCTTATAACCTCGATAGACTTGTCTGCCTTTTCTACCAACATAAGAGCGTCTTCATTCTTTTTGCCGTATGTTTTTAAAATAATTACGCCTTCATACTTGAGTCCGGATTTTGTCTCTATAACCTCTGTCCATCTGGACAATTCCAGAGTAGAAAAACCATCATCCTTACATCTCTTTTTTATGGCGCATATGTCTCCCATATTGATTTCTTGAACGGCATTGGTATTTTGCTCCTTTATGTAGATATTCTTTCCTACAATTTGTTTGGTTATATACCCACAGAACTCTTTACCGTCGTTGTTGATTCCTATGACATCAATAAGGCCTGATACATTCTTCTGTCCCTGAATATATTCTACATGTTTTATATCCTTATATTGTATTTTGGCTTTCCTTTCCTTAATATCGATATAACGTATAAAATCATCTCCACGTTCCTGGATAACAACATTAGAAACAGATGTGTCACCATATTTAAAGGTGCACATAGTCAATCCACGTCCATCATTACCTTCTTTTGTCTGATATTCAGTAAGGCCTTTCTCGATGGTCCATTTCCATTTATCACTCAGATTGCTCTCTTTTACAAACTCTTCTTTAATGGAGACTTGAGGGGTTATAGCACAGGTCCTAATCGTGACATAGGATTGGAATTCAATCTCTTTTCCAATTATTTGAGTTTGAATGAATCCCTCATACACATCGCCCTTAAGGGTTGTAATGCGTTCTATAATATCCTCATCTTTATAGGATTCTTCTCCCCATATTGATAAGGGGAGAAGAAAAAGTAGGCTGATAAAGATAAGTGTTCTCATAATCTTTATTTACATTCTTTGTCGTACAACTCCTTGAGATACTGTGCCTGAACGCAGATGATACCACCTTCGTTAGTATTGTATCCGCCACTCAGGACACCTACAAGCTTGCATGTACCCTTGATATATACAGGAGAACCGCTGGCACCTCTTTCTGAAGAAGCCTGGCACTCGAAGATATATTTATCAGGGCGTTTGCTACATTTTGTCTCATATGTAGTAGGCTGTAGAGTCTGTGTAGTAGCAAATCCCTTGTTCAAGCCATTAGGATAACCAGTTGTACACAATACCTTCTCCATTGGCTCCAACTTTTCTACAGAGATGTTGTTTATATCCAAGATTTTTGTGATCTGCTCTGGAGTCTTCATGTTGTTCAACTGAATAATAGACAAATCAACATTTGTATCCTTTGATTCTGCAATAACAGTACAAGGCACGTACTCCATGAAGTCGTTATACATACGTCCTGAATAACCGATTCTGATATCGCCAAGAATACCGTTAACCTTGATGTTGGCTCTGCGGATAGTCTGAATCAATACGTTCAACTGAAGCAGATACTGGTCTGCAGGGTAACGTTCCTGTATGTAGTCGTATATCTCCTTGCCATGAGGTGTATTTATGAAACGACGCATTTTTGTTTCTGTATCAATGAAATCGCCTCCAAACAAATCGTATATCCATTTTTCTGTCTCTTTCTTTATGAGATAGCTCTCTTCCTCAGAACGGTATTCCCAAGGTCTGGTGATATGTCTGTTTGTTGCCAGACGTCCCAATCTGTCAATAAAGAAGGCGCTACCCTGGTAGTTGTGGAGTTCACCTTCTGAAGGATAACGTAACTTGAGTGAAGAGAACTCAACAGGCAATCCCTCCAATGTAATTTCGTAGTGATAACCGGCATATACATGAACAATAGCCTTTTCGTCTGGTGAAGTTCCAAAGATGTTACTATGAATTACACCGAATACCAATCCTGCCAGAACAGCAACTGCAGCTAATGAAGACAATATAATCTTCAATGCGTTGTTCTTCTTAGGAAGGAACTGCTGTATGCTCTCTGTTATATCCTCGTTAGCTAAGATAATGTTATCACCTCTTTTGATTGCAGTAGGTGTTTCTTTAGCAACTTTGATACCATTGACTTTGGTTCCGTTTCGGCTACCGTTATCAACAATAAAGGCCTTGCCCTTCTTATCTACCTTGATTGTAGCGTGGAAACGGCTCACAGCACCACTGTTAATCTGTAAATCGTTTCTGTAGTTGGTACCGATATTTACGACCTTAGCGAAAGAAGAGTTGTTCTGCAAAGAAGGAATTCTTGCCCATACGAGTTCTGTATCTGCGAAACGTATTCTATCGCCTCTGCGGATAGTAACTTCCTGGTTTGCCTTAATCTTCTTGTCCCCTACAAATGTTCCGTTTGTGCTACCTAAGTCTTCCAGAATAATCTCTCCACCATCCAATAGTGTAATTTCTGCATGAGTTGAACTTACGTAAGAACTTGTCAATTGTATGTCGCTTGTGGGCGAACTACCGATTCTAATAAGTTTCATAGTCTTTTTGTTTTATGATTAAAGAATAATATTGTTTTTTATATCATTGCTGTCGTCAGCCTTTTTCTCTTCTGTTTTGTTCTCTTGTTTTGTCTCTTTCTTTTGTTCTTCTGTTTTTTCTTTTACTTCAGTATTATTTGATCCCTTTTTTGAAGAGTTTCCTTTTTTATTTTTTTCCTTATCTGGGAAGAGCTTGTCCATAACTGAATTGATTCTCCTTTTTTCCCGTTCTTCAGCTTTCTTGATAGAGTCACGATTCTCTATGACATTTTCAATTGATATTGATATATCATTATTTTTGTCAATCTTATTGTCAAGCCCAATCCTTTTGGTGGTTCCTTGCTTTATTTGATTTGTATTGGAAGATTTTGATTGGTTCTCAATTTGTGGATTAAAATAATCGTACACCTTGTATCCGGCAAAGACCAGGCCTCCTAGCAACAAACACGCCAACAGGCATATGCCAATGATGCGATATTTCTTCAAGGGGTCGGGTATTTGGGCCCAGTCAAGTTGATACTTCCCTGCAAAGGATACCATATCGCTACGCTTGACCTTATAGATAACATTCGGGCGTAGCATTATGCCATTAAGTTTTGTCCCGTTTGCACCAAGACTAATCAATTCAATCTTTCCCGTAGAGTAGATTCTTAGTATGGCATGGTGCCTGCTAATCATCTCGTTATTCAACAAGATGTTACAGGTAGAGTCGCGGCCAATCTTTATAATTTCCATACAGATATATTATTTATATTTATTTTTCACCAGGTTGATGATATTTACCAGTTTATTCCTGTTGTCCTTTTTGTATTTATCGAACAAGCCTATTATTTCCTCGTATGTTTTATCCTCGCCAAGTTTGCTGAACTCGTTTTTCAATGGAGTAATTCTACCTAGTGCATTTTTTACTTTAGTAGCTTGTTCTTTTTTGTTGCCATTTCCAATGAAATCCCAGTCGTGAAGAAGTGTCATTTCACCAAAAAAGAGTTTTCTCATCTTTTCGTTTTCCAAAACCTTCTTTTCATTCTCTTTTGAGGTAACGTTCTCCTCTTCATTCACGTTATCTTCCACAAAGTCCAGTTTCTTGTTATTCACCAAGTCTGTATCCTCTACGATTTGTGTGAAGGACTCTGCGTAAATCTCCTTTGCTTCCTTGAGCTGTTCCTTAAGCTTCTTTGTTTCGTTTTTCAGAACCATTATTATGCTATCTTTTTGAGCATTTGTATTGCTCTTAGAGACGATGTTTTCTCTGTTGAATACAGCGATTGCATTGACTATCAGGCTTATGAACAACAGGCCTGCAAGAATTTGCATTATACGTTTGTCTCTTGTACTCATTTTAGCTATAAGTTTTGATTTTGTTTTTGTTTCGATAATTAATAGTGTATGGTTATCGTGATGATTACCGTTGTTCGCTCCTATTTCATCTACAAGAATTGCAGTACTTGCAAGAATATTTGCAATGTTAGGGTAGCGGTAAAACTGTTTTTTTAACTCTTTTTGAGGCATTGTACCCCAAACTCCATCGCTGCACAAATAGAAACGGTCCTTTTTCTCATATGGCAGGATATCGATTTCCACCTCAACATTCTCGTTTACGCCCAAAGACCTTGTTATGACATTTGAGTTCGGAGAAACTCGGGCCTGTTCTTCGGTCAGGCTTCCTGCTCTTACAAGGTCTGCAACAAGAGAGTGGTCCTGTGTTTTGAAGATGATATTACCGTTTCTCATCTGGTAGCATCGGCTGTCGCCGACATGTCCCACAACAGCATGTTCCTTGTTTATAATCATCGCAACAACCGTCGTACCCATACCCTGGTGTTCAATGTACTCCTGACTATGAGTGTATATTGCGGTATTTGCGCTTTTTATGGCATTTTTAAGGATAGTCTCTGTCCGTCTGCTCTTCTTGTTCTTCTGCTCGGCTTCTACGTATTGCATGATTGCGTTTACAGCCATGGATGATGCGAGTTTTCCCGAAGGACCACCTCCCATACCATCGCAGACAACAACCAAAAGACCAAAGGCCGTTTCGCTATATCCACAGGAATCCTGATTGTCTTTTCTTCCTCCAATACAAGATTCCATACCTCCTGTGTATGGTAATACAGTTTCTATATTTATCATAATATCATACTATAAATATTATCCAACCAATAATTGCCAACAGAAGCAGGATGAAGGTTACAAGTAACGGTGTATTGCTTCTCTTGTAAATCTCTGTGTTATTCAACGCGTAGGTTGCATTCTTGAACTCATTCCTGAATTCTGCGATATTGTTGTATCTGTTCTGTTTGTTCGGGTGTGCTGCTTTGCGGAGCACCTCGATGATAGGCTTAGGAATATCTTTGTTGTAAGGCAACTGTAATGTCTTGTGCTTTTCAATCAGCTCATCAAATGTCTGGCTCAAGAACGGATTTTCATTACACAACAGCTCATAGATAGTCACCGCAAACTCATATATATCAGTACGGTTGTCTATTCCCTCTTGTGAACCTCTCTGTCCGAACTGCTCTGGCGCGGCATATTTGGGCGTACCCATCATGTTCGATGTGCTTGATGATTGATAGGCAGATGTATACGCGATACCCAAATCCATCAATCTGATATTATTTCCATTCTCAACCATGATGTTCGATGGTTTTATATCCATATGCAGGATATTGTTGGAATGTAAATAACTGAGAGCATCGAAAATGGGCATGACCAAATTACATATGGTCCTTATGCGCTGAAACTGTGGCAACCGGCCCAATCTCGTTTTGACAAAACTGTCAAAATTCTCTCCGTGCACGTATTTCGAAACAATGAATATAGCTCCTCTGTCGGGCTCCCATTCACACAGGCCCAGCATCTCCACCAGGTTCCTGTGACGGAACATCAGTGCTGCTTCCTGACGGGCACGGTTGCGTATGTTCTTGTCGTTCGAATACACATCCTTAACCTTCTTGATGGCTACAGGAATATTAGTATTACATATGAAACCATAATATACAGTACCCATAGCTCCTGCGCCAAGAGGCTCTTTGCTCTGGTCATACACGCACCACTTTCCTGATATATTCAAATATACCAGATTGCCCTTTACTATGACATTCTGTCCAGCCATTTATCCTTATCAGTTTCTATCGTAAATCAAATCACCAGGTGTCTGCTTGAGCATGCGGCTCATAACAATATGTACTGTCGATACTGTTGCAACAAGCACAATTATTATAGAATATATTGTCTTTGAATTCCAAAGAGACAAATAGTTGTACGAACCATCTTTCATGATATTGAAGCATGGTAATGCCAGCTCAATGATCCATGTCAACAATATAGCCATGAATATGGCTGAAAGCACAATTGTCAACAGAATCAGGACATATACATTGGTCAACTCGTAGGAGTCCATACCAAAGGCCTTGAATGTTCCAAGGTTGCGCTTTACCTTCTGGAAATAGCTTTGCAACATATTCACGATGAACATTATGATACAAACTATAGAGAAGATGATCATTGCCCACGACAAAATGTTGGCCATGATGCTTACCGCATTGAAGTTCTCCTTTGCGTTTACCTGTGACATCTCTATCTGTACATTGTACTCCTCTTTGACAAAATTCTCGAAAGACCTGATAGAGTCAAGTGAATAAAAATTCATTGACAAATACGAAGCTTGTGGCAACATGTATTCAGAGGTTTCATATCTATACAATCGGGTAACAGCTCCCTTGTATTTCTCCTGAATCTTGTTGTCCAGGTCTATATATGCCTGTGTCTTGGTATTGTGGTCTCCAAAGAATATCGACATCATCTTTCCCTTTTTCCAACTTTTGAGTTCGGGTTGCTCGTCCTCGAGTATCTGGAACATGAAATCGTTGAGACTGTCGGGAAGTAGCTCTGCGATATTTTCCTCAAAACCGGTAACACCTTCCTCTACGAAGTAACAGATGTTACGTCTGTATTCTCTGTTGTTCAAATCCAGTGGGAAAGTATAGTCATTGCTCCATTGCTCATACAAGAACTTCGATGCAATCATGTCCATGTTTCCTGGTAAGCGCTTTACAACAGCCAGCAAGGGTAGTGGAGCCGCTGCAAACTCGTTCTCATACAGGTTGAATCCTAATGTGTCGGCATCTATACTGCGTGAAAGGTAGTTAAGGTATGCAGGAGGGTTGTTCTTTGAGTAGCCCAGTTTCTCCAATACATTAAGTGTCACAACAACACCATAGGTCTCGTTTATAAGGCTATCCTTTGATACGCTGTAACCATTAATCACGTTGTCGTCGTTCAATATGGCCTGCATGAGCTTGCTGTTGAAACTCTCGAAGAAACGCACTTCCAGATAGTGGTATCCCTCTTCAGCAGTCAGCATCGTAAATGCAAAATAGTTGTCATTCTGCACCTCGTCGAACAAGAAGTGCTGCTGTATAGTTGAGTCCTCGACTGCACCTCGCAATGCATCGAAATCACCATTACCATATCCTTTCTGAATATCCACCCAGTTTGTAAATGGGTCATTCATCTTGTCCGAAAGATAATTCATGCTTCCGTTGCTGAATGCTATAGAGAGGAATGTTGCAAAGAGAACGATACTCAACAACCAAAGATTGGAATAGTTCTTTCCCAACACAATCTTGGCTTCACGGCTTGCCAATAATCTTAAATACTCGTTTAAAATCATCCTAGTATAATTGTTTGTTTCAAAATCCTTGATTTACTTTTTACGTAAGAATGTCTCAAAGTCCGAAGAGTTGTAGGTGTCTGTTCCATTTGTCCAATTTTCACGCTTCTCATCGGCAGGAGCATATACACATGATGCATCTATAACGCCATAGTGGCTGTCTTCCTCATCCTTGTGCAGTTTTGCTCTGGTCTCTTTGCGTATCTTTATTATGACATCGGCAAATCTGATAGCCAATGGCATGTCATGGCTTACGATGATGGCCGATGCTGCATTCTGGCTATCAAGCTCATTCGATAGAATTTCCATAACTCGTACTGCATTCTCACCGTCGAGGTTACCGGTAGGCTCATCTCCAAACAGCACGGTGAAGTCAGGTATGACAGCTCTTGCAAAAGCCAATCTCTGCTGTTGGCCACCCGACAGCTCCTGAGCCATTCTCTCCTCAGAGATGTGCTCCAGTCCAAGTTCTGTCAATATCTGTTTTGTGCGTCTGAAGCTTTCTTCCTTGTTGTAACCCTGCAACATTCTTGTAAATGCGATATTTTCATATGCAGTAAAGTTGCGCATTAGGTTGGTGCTCTGGAAAATGAAACTGTAGTGCTCAAGACGGAATTTTGAAAGCTGCTTGTCCTGTCCTTTTCCCCATAAGGTTTTCAAATCGATTGATTTGTCTTCGTTCATGTAGAAACGAAACTCCACATCCTTATCTGGTACGATAGTGTTGTTCATCATACCCAAAGTCTCAAGTATTGTACTCTTTCCAATACCCGATTCACCCACAATAAAAACCTTCTTGCCTCTAGGTATCTTGAGCTCATCTATTTCAAGCACAACCTTTGAGGTTCCCTCTTTATATTGTTTGTCGTACGAACAACGAAGATTTTTAATCTCAAATAAATTCTTCATATTCAGTTTTGTTATGGAAGATCCTCAACCGGAATCCAGTAGTATTTAATATTGTTTGACTTAAACACGAAGTTGTATCCTCTAGACTTGATTCGTTGCAATGCGTTGTATTTGCGTGCAAATTCGTTGATAATCGACAAATATTGCTGATGAGGAACCGACTTCGGATCCTGTATCTGCATCAATGTAGGGCCTTTTGACGAATTTGTAGCTACGTTCAAACCTGTAATCAGGTTCATAATCTCCTGAGTGCCTTTTGCGTTCATCTCAGCCTCTGATATATCTGGCAACATAGAGCGCAACAGAGCCTTCATTGCCTCTACATAAGGTTTGCGGTCGTTTGATGAATGCTGGGCAGCAGAGTATACCGGTTGCAATTTCTCAACCAGCAGGCCGAACTCTTCGCTTGAGATGAAGATTACCGGTTTCCAGTATTTTCTATCCTGTTTGTCAGCCTTAGGAGTATAGCCGATATATGAGTATATGGCATTCATCTTCTTGAACTGATCATACTCCTTTTCACCGATAAGTTCCTTCAAAAGGGCATCGTTTGTTCTTGCCGCTACGCTCTCTTCGCCTGATGTTGTGTTGAGAACCTTGATGTTGATATCATCCAAAGAAACGAGTATGTTGACCTTGGTCTCTATGAATGCAACAAATTTGTTTACGCTTTCAACTATAAGGTCTTTCAATCTTACCGCAGGCATAGGCTCGTTCAAACGGCCATATCTGATAGAACCCAGGTACAACTGATCCGAATTCTTTGAATTGAGTTCATAACCATCAGACAACTCATCATAAGCCACCTTTACGCCAGTTCCGAGCTTCTGATAGCTTTCCTTCACATTCTGCTCTATAAGTGAACTCATCTGTTCATTGAAAAGGCTCCAAGCATGTTCGTTCTTGCGATGTACCTGGAATGACATAAGCTGAATGTTGTTTGCAAGCATTCTCTCCAAAAGTTGGCCAGAACTGAGACAACGTCTGTCATTCTCGTCATTACCACAGTCACCAATAACTAGAACGAAGTTACTATGCTTTTTATTGAATCCCATCTTCTGAGGATCTGTGGCAACCTCGAGACCCTTGTAAAGTGCCTCAGCGTGTGTGCGGTCAGCTGCAGAACTCTTTATTCCATATGAGCCTCCGTTGTTGAGGAAATTGGTTATACGAGGGTCTTTGGGAGATACCAGTCGTAGGTGTTCTACAAGTCCCTGACCATCGCTGTAGTCTCGGTAAATGACAAGACCCACTTTAAGGGTCTGTCCCTCTGGGATATGTTTCAAGGCCTCTGCAATAGCACCCTTTACTGCTGGGAAATAGGGCTCCATAGACTTGGTACCATCGATACAGATTATAAGGTTCATCTGGCTTACAGACTCAATAGCACCTGTACGCAGTTTCTCAATCTTGTCTTTCAATATTATGGCCTCGTTCATACCACCAGTAATGGTACCGAAAGCGTTACATTTGAACACTTTATCACCGGCCGATTTGTAATCGAGGATAGGGTAGCGCAAAACGTGTTGCGACATTCTGTACTGGTCGAACTTTGATGTTCCACTATTGTTCTTCTTACCAAAGTCATAGGTAAGCACGTTGTTGGTCATCTTTGTATCGTACGAGATGTTTACCAAAGAGTTGTTTGCAACGAACTGCTGCACATCTGCCGGTGACCAGTTTGGTTCGATACAAGAGCGCTGATTCCAGGGCACATACGTAGATTCATCAACCCAACCTACCAGAACCTGACTGCTGGCACCGTCCATTCTACACTCTCTAGAGATGAGGACCATATTATTGTTGCTGGCTTTCTTCATGATGAAGTAGAAGTCCATAGAAGGAGCAATCCAATCGTTTCTTGTTGCTTCTGGGTCACCGAACAATTTGTAGAATTTCTTATCTGCATTATTTCTGGTCTCGTTTGAGATGTTTGCCGAAATAAGTGCCTTGTGGTAGATACCCAACTCGTTTGTAGGGCAACTGTTCCACAATAGCAGGTTTTTCATTGGAACCCAACCAAGAACCTTTGCATATCGTGAAATATTGGGGTATTCGTTCAAGTTGTCCTCATATACCAATGCGAAGCCATTCCTTATCTGTGCAATTCGTACCTTTTGGTTGAAATCCAACTTACACTTTACTGTTGCACTGATGCTTGGGGTAGAGTACGCCTTGTTTTCTTTTCTGTCACTGTAT
>JAEIGA010017521.1_pt1 | contig 10916 bp, 14 predicted proteins | sample 9270691 | NCBI WGS metagenome assembly JAEIGA01 (sample SAMN17057246, study PRJNA624740) | gut metagenome | biome: biome; isolation source: fecal sample | host: Bos grunniens | place: China: Xizang | collected 2019 | reverse complement strand
TGTCTTCTGTAGAGAATGTATGCCTTTGCAACATCGGCATAGCCCGCCTGAATAAGAACCTGCTCAACGCTGTCCTGAATATCTTCAACAGCAACAAGCTCATTATTGATTTTGGGTTCAAAATCTGCTGTTACCTTGAGTGCAAGAAAATCGATTGTTGAGGGATGATACTGCTTTTCTTTGGATTCAAATGCGAGTTTGATTGCTTCGCTGATTTTGGAAATATTAAAATCAGCAATGCTTCCGTCTCTTTTAATTACCTGATACATAACATTCCTTACCTTTCTTTCAGATTGATATATGAAAATTTTTTAAAAACATAATAAATTATCTGCTGTATGACAGCTTATAGATAGTAACAAATTATTGTGGTTATGTCAATGGGTTTCACTAGATATTGTGCCGAGAAAATAAAGTTTGTTGAAAATGCACTATATATGTTGTGTATTTTAGTGTTTTTTACAATATATATGTTATTCTCCTCTTATTTCGCATAATTCAACATAATTTTCTAATATTTTTTTCATATCTTCCATCTCTTTTTTAGGAACAGAAGAAAGACCAAAACCGATTAAATCACCCGAATCTTTAAACATCTGAAGATAATGTTTTTTTGCGCCCTTAATAAATTTTCCGAGCGAATCCATATCAAAAATGCTGTGAAATTCTCTGACAACGGTTGTTCTGAATTCATAATCGATATTTCCGTTAATCAGAAAGTCAATGCTTTCTTTAATCTTTGAGATGTCATATCCGCCTATACCGACTGCAGGTGGATAACCTTCGGGAGAAGCTTTTACATCCATCGCAACATAATCAATCAAGCCCTGATTAACAAGAGATTTGAGTTTATCAGGATACGTGCCGTTTGTGTCAAGCTTGACAGAATAACCAAGCTCTTTGATCTTTCGGATAAAATCCTCAATATCCTTTTGCATAAGAGGTTCACCGCCGGTTATTGCAACGCCGTCAAGAACGCCTTGCCTTTTCTTTAAAAAATCAAGAATATCTTCAACGGAATACTCACCATCTTTCGACGGTTTAACAACAATGCTTGCATTATGGCAAAACGGACATCTCAGATTGCATCCGCCGGTAAAAACGGTGCAGGCAATTTTCCCGGGGAAATCCAGAAGAGTAAGTTTTTGAAGTCCCTGAATATTCATTTATATTCCTCCTTCACAAAAGAAGTACAACATAAGCGATTACAGTGGTAATGTTAACACAAGATATTGTGGTTAGTCTGTGTTAAATACCACAAAAGTAAAAATATTGCAAAAAATCAGCCGTCCCGCGGGACGGCTGAAAAGAAAAGTTAAATTATTCTGCTTTTTCTTCCTTCTTCTTGTGGAAAAGAATCTTATCAACGGGGAAATAGAGGAAGAACTGCACAGCGGAGCAAATCATTGTTGCAATGTTCTTTGCTGCAACCTCTTCAAGACCCCAGCCAACAAATACTTCTTTAAGAGTGGGGTTAAGCCATGCTGAGAAGAAAATAAGAGCGATTGTGAAAACTATGTAGATAGGAAGAGCAACTGCTACATTTGCGCCTGAATTGAAAGTCTTTTCTTTATTTACAAAGAAAGCAACAATCTGAGCGATGATGTTAGCAACATTGCTTACGATGAAATAACCGAGACCGCCAACTGCAACGGGATAAACAAATACCCACCATGCGAAATCCTGATTATAAAGCTCTGCAATGGGAGGAATGAGGTTAAGAGTATTAAGAAGTACGAACTGAACAATCATTGCAAGAAGACTTACAACAATGAACTTTACAAACTGCCAGATAGTAACAAGAAGTGAACCCTTGCTTTCTGCAGCTTTATCAATTTGATTTAACTTTGACATGAAAATTACTCCAATCTTTAATAATTTCAATTGATTATAACATACAATAAAAATATTGGCAAGCCAAAAAAACAATAAAAAAATTGTGCAAAATTACTCAACAATTTTTATCAGAATATCCTTTACTGATGGCTTTTTATCTGAAATTGTTATTGAAGACAAAAATTTTTCTGCCGAATTTTCCAACAAGGATGAATCGGATGAATAAAGAGTTGCCAGAACTTCACCCCTGTTAATATAATCTCCCGTTTTTTTATTCAGGATAATTCCCGCACAAGGGTCAATTGCATCTTCTTTTTTCATTCTGCCTGCACCAAGCAAAGCGCAGGATGAACCGATTTCTTCGGTGTTCACAGAAACAATATATCCTTCTTTTTCGGATTTTATTTCATACATAAATTCTGCACGAGGAAACAAATCGGTGTTATAAATATACTTAATATCTCCGCCCTGGGCTTCAACCATTTCAGCAAATTTTTTTAATGCGGAACCGTCATCAATTTTTGATTTAGCAATAATTTTGCATTCCGAAAAACTTCCTGCACCCGAAAGCTCAAGAATCTTTGCGGAAAGCAATAAGCATATTTCCGTTAAATCATCGGGACCGTTACCCTTTAAAGTTTCAACTGCCTCAATTATTTCAAGAGAGTTTCCGATATAATTACCGAGCGGCTTATCCATATCGGTTATCAATGCTGAAATTTTCTTACCTGCTCCCCTGCCGATTTCAACCATTTTTTCTGCGAGCAGAACGGCTGATTCTTCATCCTTCATAAAAGCTCCGCTTCCGCACTTAACATCAAGAACAATGCAATCTGCACCACCCGCAAGCTTTTTGCTCATTACGCTGGACGCAATAAGCGGAATATTATCAACTGTTGCAGTTGTGTCACGAAGTGCATAAAGCTTTTTATCCGCAGGGCAGAGTCTGCCTGACTGCCCCGCAACACAAATTCCGCAATTATTTACAATACCAATAAATTCATTCGTTGCAAGCGATGTTCTGAACCCTGGAATTGATTCAAGCTTATCAACAGTTCCGCCGGTGTGTCCAAGTCCTCTGCCGCTCATTTTAGCGATTTTTACTCCGCAAGAAGCAACAATCGGTGCAACAATAAGGGTTGTTTTATCACCTACACCGCCCGTTGAATGCTTATCCGCTTTAATTCCGTTAATTGCCGATAAATCGGCAACATCGCCTGATGCCGCCATAGCAAGCGTTAAATCAAGCATTTCCTTTTCATTCAGACCGTTAAGATACATTGCCATAAGCATTGCGGATATCTGATAATCGGGAATTTCTTCGTTGCCCGATGCAAAAGCAAAAAATTCAATTTCTTCTGTTGAAAGAGCAAGACCGTCTCTTTTCTTTTTTATTAAATCTATTATATTCATTTATATCTCCCGCTTATCAAAACCCGCAGGTAAAATATCAATTAATTTCATAACGATATAATCATCTTCTGTTTTAGCCATAATTATTTCAAAATCATTTTCACAGAATTCATTCATAACCTGCCTGCAAACACCGCACGGCGGGCAATAATTATCCGGGAATTCACAATCAGAATTACCGCCGACAACTGCAATTTTAAGAAACTCTTTTTCACCTTCGGAGACCGCTTTGAAAAATGCTGTTCTTTCGGCACAGACGGTCGGTGAAAAAGCAGAATTTTCAATGTTACATCCCGAAAAAACCATTCCGTTTTTGCAAAGCAAAGCCGCACCGACAGAAAAACCCGAATAAGGTGAATAAGATTGCTTTCTCGCTTCAAGAGCATAACGAATCAATTCGCTGTTATTCATCTGCACCCTCCAGAGCTATTTCAATCATTTTATTGAATGTTTGTTCTCTTTCCAACGCAGAGCATTCTTCACCGCCTGTCAGAGGACAGTCGGAAATTGTGCATATACAAAGAGCTTTCTTTCCGCTTCTTGCCGCATTCATATAAAGCGCCGCAGCTTCCATTTCAACAGCAAGAACACCCATTTTCTTCCAACTTGCAAGACTTTGCGCATCATCATAAAAAGTATCTGATGAGAATACATTACCCACAAATGCTTTTACGCCGAGCTTTTCTGCTGCATTAACCGCCTTGGTTAAAGTTTCATAATCAGCAGTCGGTGCAAAAGTGCCGGGAAGATTATATTGCATTGAATAATTTGAATTAGTGCATGCACCCATTGCAATAACAACATCACGAAGATGAAGTTCAGGGCTGATAGCTCCCGCCGAGCCGACTCTGATTATAGTTTCAACATCATAAAAATTAAACAGCTCATAAGAATATATTCCGATTGAAGGCATACCCATACCCGATGCCATAACAGACACTCTTTTTCCTTTATAACAGCCGGTATAACCCTGCACACCTCTTGTGTTATTAACAAGAACGGCATTTTCAAGAAAATTTTCTGCAATATATTTTGCACGAAGAGGGTCGCCCGGCATAAGCACCGTTTTCGCAAATGCTTCCTTTTTATCTGCCGCAATATGCGGAGTGGGTAAATTACTCATCACTTAAACCTCCGATAAAATTAATAACCTCTGACTTCCTGATTCTTTACAAGCTTAACAATTGCACTTGTTCCAAGACGCTCACAACCGAGATTGAGAAAATCCTCTGCATCCTCAAAGGAACGGATTCCGCCCGCAGCTTTCATTTTTACATTTTCACCAATATTGGATGCAAAAAGTGCAATATCTTCTCTTGTTGCTCCGCCTTTTGAAAAGCCTGTTGATGTTTTTATAAAATCGGCTCCTGATTCAGTTACAATTCTGCAAAGCTCTTTTTTCTCTTCATCAGTCAGAAGGCAGGTTTCAATAATAACCTTAAGTATTTTATCCTTGCAAGCTTCTTTTACTTGTTTTATTTCAACAAGGATTTCATTATATTTTCCATCCTTCGCCCATCCGACATTGATTACCATATCAACTTCATCCGCGCCGTTTGCAACAGCGTCAGCAACTTCAAAAACCTTTGCTTCGGATGTTGAATAACCGTTGGGAAATCCTATAACCGTGCAGATTTTAAGCTTATCGCTAACATATTCTTTAGCTTGTTTAACATAAGATGCGGGAATGCAAACCGATGCTGTTGAATGTTCAATTCCGTCATCGCAGATTTCCTTTATCTGATTCCATGTTGCATCAACTGCCAGAAGTGTGTGATCACAATGAGAAAGAATCTTTGAAATTTCCATATTATTTATCTCCGTTCAGAACATATTTTTCAACCATAACGGCAACACCGTCATCTGCATTTGAAGGTGCCGAATATTTCGCAGCCTTTTTGCATATCTCATCGCCGTTTTCCATTGCAAATGAATAACCCGCAAATTCAAGCATTGTAGCATCATTTGATGCATCGCCGAAAGTCATGGCTTCTTCGGGAAGAATGCCGAGTTTTTTACACAAACCGCCAAGTGCCGTGCCTTTGTCAGAACCCATAGCCGTTCCTGAAACAACTCCCGCAAGAGCAGAAGTCATAAAAACATTATTCTCTCTGAAGAATGAAAAAACTGCTTCTTTTTGTTCTTCGTTATTATAGAAAACATCAATCAGTTCAGAGCCTTTGCCTTTAACTTCCTGAGCCAGATTATCACACCATTTGCTTTTTGCGGAAAACTCTGCAATAAAAGCTTCGGGTAAGCCGTCATTTAGATAAAATTTCTCGGTACCGTTCTGAACATATGTATTACCGTCAACATAAATATTATAGTACACAGGCATTGAATTCAGAAGCTCAACCGCCTTTTCCGTAATTTCAGGAGAAACAAGATTTGTATATATATATTCGTTGTTTTTTCTGTCAAAAACAGCCGCACCGTTTGAATGAATTATATAATCAACAAACGGTATCTGATTAACAACATAATCAATAAAAGCAAGAGTTCTGCCTGTTGCGATTGCAATTTTAACTCCATTTTTATGAGCATTATAAAGTGCGTTTTTTGTTCTTTCGGTAACAGTAAGATGATCGGGCGCCATTAAGGTACCGTCAAGATCTGTTGCAATTATTTTAACGGACATTTAGTTACTCCTTATAATTAATTAAATAAAGTATATCATTAATAAATATTGTATGTCAAGGAACGTACATCAATTCACTCTTTTCAAGCACCTTTTCCGCAATGGAAATAACCGCCGAAAACATTTCAGGTGCAAGTTCATTAAGTTCACGCCACAAAGAGTCAAGTGAAACCTTGCTTGAATCGGTAACTGTGATTTTAGTCTTACCGCCAAGCATTCTCCTGTAGTTTTCAAGACTTCCGTATCTGCTGTCAATCTCCGCTCTTAATTCAGGCGAAATATAGATTGTCAAGCTTTTCAGATAATCAAGCGTGTCCTTATACTGCATCTGCATTGACCTGTCAAGAGATGAAGAATCCGAAAGAATATCGTGAGATATTTCTGCTGCAGATTTCATTACATCTTCCCAAGAAAGCTCTTCCGAATTTGCCATATAATCAAAAGAGCACTCAACCTTTCGGTCAATGCTCCTTTGTCATATTTGCTCTTTGCTTTTGTGAGAAGGCTTCCTGCAAGGCGGTCTATTGCCTTTTGTGAAAGTGTCTTCTGATTTGTGAGATTGTATCTCTGATTTACAATATCGATTATCTCTTGGTATTCTTTGGTGTTAAGAATATAGTTGCTTGCATCTTCGGAAATTGAAGGGTCACGTTTGGTGGAAAGTCTCCAACTATCTTGCAATGACTTAGGAAACTCTTTCACACCCTCGGGGAGTTTGCCTCTATTATAATATTCCTCTATGTCAAGGATTATCATATCAATGGAAGTTCCTCTATCATATTTTAATGAGGCAACGGGGATAAGTTTCCCATTCTTGTCAATTCCATCAATGTCAACTCTTAAGATGTCATTTCCCAAAGCTCTCATTTCTTTCAAAAAACGAACGAGTGCTGTTTTTTGCTCATCTGTAGGCATCATTGCCAACTCAACCGAGCCTGTTTCGGGCTGTGTGCGAACACTTCCATATTTCAGAAACTCATACTTTGCAACTCCAATTCGGTTAACATCGCCTTTTTTTGAAACAGAAAATGTATCAAAATCTTCAGGAAGAATTTCTGTTACGTCTTCATGGTCTACCTGCCTTGAGCCTTTATTTATGCCTCCCCAATGCCTACCCGAAAAGTCTAACATTTTTCCACTCACGGTAATATACCCAGACTCTCGAACATCATTAGTTATACCAAAATGTTTTTCTGCTTTTTGAGCCATTGAAACAATGTCTCTAATATTTAATGGGTCTATTTTTGAGTCATTGTTCCCGATATCTCCAACGCTAAAAGAAACAGATCCTTGCTTGTCGGTTCTTCTTCCATCTCTATTAATGACCTCATCCACTTTTCTTTCATTTCGTCCGTCTTTAAGGTCAGAAGCAGGCAGATTGCGTCTTCTTCGTCTATTAGACCTTCTCTTTTGAAAGTCTTCAAGAAAGCCAACGCTTCCTTCGTCATCTGTGAAAGATTCCTCATCATTTAACACCTCGATTGAAAATTCAATTAGGTCTTGTTCTATTTCAGGTGAAGTTTTATAAATTATGGTAAAATCTCCCCAAGCGTGATTCACACAAATATAATAAAAATCGTGTGCAAACACGCCAACAATTGGTTTGAGTCTATTTAAGTCTGCGTTTTTTCTCATCAACGCAGCTCTGACCATAGCATATTCTCTTTCTGAAACAACAAGTCCTCTATAATTATACCCTGCAAGCACCTCTCTTGTTAACAAATGCTCTTCTGCATCTCGTTTGGTTGAACGTTGAATGTCATCACCCTTCGCTGTGTCATAAGTACCGGGCAAAGGAAGCTTGCCTTTTTGCTCTTCTTTTTGCTTGGTTGTACCTTCCTTGAGTGTCTTTGCAAACTCCTTATAGCTTGATATCTGTCCCGACCTGGGATATTCTTTTACAAGTGCATCGGAAATTTCCCGCAAGGTTGATTCGTATTTCTTTGACTGTGAGGATTCATAAAGACTTCTGTTAGTTTTAAGCTTTCTTCGCACTCTTCTTCACCGCTTCGGCGGTGTTATTTTTTTGCCCGTTTTATTCTCTGTCTTGTAGCTCTCGCCCGCCTTTCCAAGCAGAGAATCAAACATTGTGTTTATCTTTTCAAGCGAATTAACATCATCCTGCAGGGCCTTTATCGCCGCATCATTGTTGCCGAGCATCTTTATTGCTGATTTTATATCCGCAAGAATTTCCTTAATCTTATTTGCAAGCTTTCCGAAAAGGCTACGATTCTCGTTAAGAAGCTTTTCCGTAAACTTCTCATTGGTGAAAACGTCAAACATACTGTCTGCAACTATTTCCTCAATGCAGTCCTCACGGGTTTTATAAACCGTTTCGCCTGTGTTTCCGTCTTTAACCTCTCCGAGCCTTTTTATTTCCGCTTCAATGTCCGTTCCGTTTTATTTATCACAATAAATACAAACAAACATATAATAAAAACAGAGGAATTTCCTCAAAACGGAAAGGATTGATTTTTTATGTCCGAGCATTACGGCTACCGCGTTCATCAACGGCAGATAAACCGTGCCGAACCTTGTCCGGGTTCATTAACTCCCCTGCCGTCTGATTTTACAGTTGCAATGCTGTATGTTCCAATGCAGATAGATACAACAATGTTTGATGAAATGAAGGCATTTGAGTGCGGAACACTTTTCCCCGTTCTCAGCAAACCTTTTGCAGGGAAGTGCTGTAAATGAATAACAGAGAAACGGCACTTAAAAAGCTTTCAGCTGCACAGTTTACCCTTTGGGAAATGCACCTTTATCTAGATACACATCCGTGGGATATGCAGATGATTGAAAACCATAAAAGGTGCGAGATGAAATTTAAACTTATGAAAAAAGAATTCGAGGAAAATTATTATCCGTTATCAATAAGAAGTGCAAACGGACACGAATGGTTGCAGGGTCCTTGGCCCTGGGAATACGAGGGGTGTGGCTGCTGATGTTTAATTATGAAAAAAGATTACAATTTCCCGTTAAAATTAAAAACCCGAATCCTAAATATGCACAGATTATTTTAACCCAGTATGGCGGTCCTGACGGGGAACTCGGCGCTTCACTCAGATATTTAAGCCAAAGATTTTCAATGCCTTATAACGAATTGAAAGGTCTGCTTACTGATATCGGTACATCGGTTGTACTATGGTCTCTTTGAGCATTTTCGCCCTCATTCTCGGATATATTTTGGGTATATTGTTCAACTTTCGAACAAAAAGAAGAACCTGCCGCCGTTGCAACGGAAGCTGTTGCGAATTTCCATTTAAACGGCAGCAGGTTTAATTTTACTGTTATTATATTGTCTTTTGATACGGTCATCGACTCAAGTATCTGTTTTATGAACTCATCATTGTTCTCACCTGAAGTGAGTATTGCTTTTGCAAACGCTACGCACTCAGCGATTATTTCATCCTTTTTCTCACGATCAAGAGTGTTGGCAACACAGCTCTGAAGCTCTGTTTTAAGGCTTTCAATTTCTCCGTCAAGCTGTACGGACATTTCTTTGAATTCTTCTCTTGTTATGCACTTATCGAGGTACAAATCCACAAGTGCTTTTCTTCGTTCGGTTTTCTTATCGAACTGCTCTTTTTTACGCTCAAAATCATTGTTGTCACTTTGCAAGAACACCTCTTCAAGCTGTTTCTTCAGTAATGAAAGGAATTTGCTTTTATCTGCGGTCATCATTTCAATAACGCTTGCCATAATGTTTTTCAGGTCATCGTGAGCAATATGATCGATTGAGCAGCCGACTTCTTTGCCTGTCACGGAATCAATATGCTTTGTTTTTCCGTTTTGCCTTCGGTTATAGCATTGCCAGTATTTGAAATAATTCCCGCTCATAAGCTTTTTATTATGAAACACAAAGCTTGAACCGCACTCCTCGCAAGTAATTTTACCCGAGAAACAATAGCGATTGCCAAGCTTTTTCTTTTGCTCATCACTCGGAGAACGGCGTTCAAGCTCCTTTTGAGTAAGTTCAAAAAGCTCACGGCTGATAATCGGTTCATGGTGGTCACGGATAATAACAAACTCTTCTTCCCCTCGGTTAAGAACCTTTTCATGAGTCAGGTAATTAGGTGTAAGCGTTTTCTTCTGCACTAAATCACCACAGTATTTTTCGTTACGAAGTGTGCGGAGAATTACGGTATTAGTCCAGTTCTTGTTTGTGAATGTCGGTATTCCTTCCTCTTTCAGCTCTCTTGCAATGGTGCAGGTGCCTTTGTGCTCGATTGTGTACTTATGAAATATCTTTCGGACTATCTCCGCACCTTCGGGATTTATGTAAAGTTTACCGTCACGCACGTCATAGCCAATCATACTTTTGCCGAAAACAACACCCTGTTCCATTCTGCGTTTCTGACCCCATTTAACACGTTCGGAAGTCTTGCGGCTTTCTTCCTGTGCTATTGAAGCCATAATCGTTAATCGAAGCTCTGCGTCAGGGTCAAGGGTAAAAAGATTATCGTTTGCAAATATAACACCGATACCATATTCCTTAAGCTTACGGGTGTAATAAATGCTGTCGAGAGTGTTACGGGCAAAACGGCTGATTTCTTTGGTGATGATAAGGTCGTATTTCTTAAGCTGGGCATCAACCATCATTCGGTTGAATGCCTTTCTCTTTTTGGTGCTTGTACCCGTGGTTCCCTCGTCAACATAAATATCATAAAGCTCCCACATCGGATTTCTTTCAATATATTCTTTGAAATAGCTTTGCTGACTTGCAAGTGAGTTTGCCTGGTCGCTGTTGTCGGTTGAAACACGGCAATAAGCCGCAACCTTAAGTATTCTGTCCGTCTGAAATCTTGTCATATCGACACCTCCTTAATAGTAGGTAAATGTATATTTACCGTACACATAGTGCCATAAGTAACCGATGTATATCAATACGATTACCTACCAAATATTCAGGTTAATATTCTCCAGATATCTGACCTGTTCTTCGGTCAGTTTACCCGCTTGGTAGAGGGATTGGCACAGAGCATTCACAACGATTTTATCGAATTCTGCCTGCTCGGTTTTATTCAAT
>JAEIGA010017520.1_pt1 | contig 10917 bp, 8 predicted proteins | sample 9270691 | NCBI WGS metagenome assembly JAEIGA01 (sample SAMN17057246, study PRJNA624740) | gut metagenome | biome: biome; isolation source: fecal sample | host: Bos grunniens | place: China: Xizang | collected 2019 | reverse complement strand
GTTTATTTTTTTAGTAGTCCCTAGGGGAATCGAACCCCTCTTTTGAGAATGAAAATCTCACGTCCTAACCGATAGACGAAGGGACCAAGCCTTTCTTGCTATCAGCAACCCTCTCGGGCTTGATTGCGAGTGCAAAGGTACTGCTTTTTTTTATACCACCAAAACATTTCTCACTTTTTTTTCAAAAAAATGCATTTTTTCTCAATTTTGCCATATTTACTTAGGGAAAGGAGACTATTTATGGCTATAAATTACCATCCATTTCTGCGCAGAGCCCCCTGTATATATATTATATAATTAGGAGCAGAACTCATATCAATCATCCGAATAATCGACGTTACTATATTGCTGGAAGGCATTCGCTGGATACACAATAGTCAGATCAAACCGCTTTGCCATTTGCTCCAGATAATATCTGACAGCATCTTCTGAATACTCCTCTACTCTATCACCCTCGGCTATCGCCTTGACGTGCCACTGATTGGGATACATCACCAGTGAAATATGAAGGTCGGTGTTCTGCACTAAGTCATTTTTTGTTTTTACATATTCATAGATGCCGACATAGACCAAGCAGGAAAGAATGATACCAATAAACACAGCCAAAGCCCACGCATAAGTAATCGATGCATGTGTGCAGACATAAGCACATGTAATAAGAGCTATCAGCCCTGTCACCCCAGACAACACACGACGCAGTGACTTATGATTGTAATACTTGTTACTACACTACACACACGTAGGATATTCCACCTGAGCACGAATGTGCTTATAGGGATTATTGGTTGGGAAATAGTAAATGCGCTTTTGCGCAGAGGCCTCGTCACAAGCTCTACCACAGCAGTGGCACTTGGCTGAATGAGCACCAGAGGGTTTGATTTGGATCATATCATTCTATCACGGCTTTTATGATACGTATATCCCCCAGGGGGCGATCATTATCATCGGTTTCTACAAACTGCATACCATAGACCACTTCATCCAACCCCTCGACAACTTCACCAAACACTGTATAGTAGCCATCCAAGTGTGGTGTACCACCAATTTCGCTATACTTTTGTTTCATTTCAGGTGTGATAGTCATCTTGCCCCCAGTATTGTCTTCAAGTATCTTTCTATATTTCTCCAGTGTTCGTTCGTGTGGAATTCGTCCCCACACGATATAAAACTGCGACCCACTACTTCTCTTTTCTGGATTCACTTCATCAGGTTCACGAGCTGCAGCCACAGCGCCACAATGGTGAAAGATTTTGGGCAAACAGATCTCTGCTGGCAATGTATATCCAGGACCACCGTCACCAAGCACCTGCCCACCCACAGCATCCTTACTATTAGGATCGCCTGCTTGTATCATAAATTTTTCGATCACACGATGAAATAGCAATCCATCATAATAGCCTTCACTCGCAAGGCGCAAAAAATTGTCACGATGCTGTGGAGTCTCGTCGAAGAGCGCTATCACGATGTCGCCACGATCTGTCTGCAAGCGAACACGCCTACGCGCATCTTGAGCAAAGGCAGACGGCAAGAGCACACCTAAGCCACATATCAAAAATAAAACGTTAAGCCAACGCATAGACCTATATATATTATGTCTTTCCTGTAATATTATACCTTTGAAATGGGAACAAGTTCTATCTTACCAGCATCTTCTAGTCTGTTTCGACGTGCATAACGACTGACACTAAGAATCATACCGAAATAGACACAATTGATAATCGTCGCTGTTCCTCCACGACTGATCAATGGCAGAGTCTGTCCCGTAACAGGGAATAAGCCTACAGCCACCATCATATTAATGCTCGCTTGAAATACAAGCAGTATAGCTAACCCCATACATAGGAATGCCGGGAAGTTTCGTTCACACCGACTGGCCAAACGCCCAGCTCGGAACAGGAGTATTATATATAATAGTACGACAAGTATTCCTCCCTCGATACCGAGTTCCTCGATAATTATGGCATAGATATAGTCAGAATAAGCTTGATAGAGATTGTCGCGCTCTACAGAATTGCCAGGCATACGCCCTACGACATTGCTCGATGCCACTGCTACGTAGGCACGTCCCACCTGTGGATTCTCGCGAATAAACTGCGCTGCTTCTTCCTTGCTGCCTTTCTCAATACCGCTACCATCATCGCTGTCGGAAGAGAACATATCCGTGATACGTTCGGTCCAGGTGTTAAAACGGTGGAATACGGTTTTGTATAGTACGCCATCTTTGGGCACAGCAAAAGCCAATGCTACTGTCAATACCACTATTGTCACACCAGAAGCAACGAGTTTGCCCAATTGTTTCCAAGGTACACGTCCGACCACCATCATTGCAAAAACCACAGCAAACAGGATTGCTGCTGTAGAGAGGTTTTCGGTAAAGATGAGCAGGCACACAGGGACGGTGACATAAAGGATTTGCTTGAAGGCCTTAGGATGCGCGCCCTCTTCGCGTTGCGAGTTGCCCAGAATCAGTGCTACGGCTGTAATCACTACACCCTTGGCCAACTCTGAGGGTTGGAAACTAAATGCGCCCAAGGGGATCCAGCGCGAACTATTATTGACATCTCCACCGATGAAGAATGTCAGAATCAAAAGCCCTACACACAATGGCCATCCCAATATGGGGACCAACTTGAAGATACGGCAAGGGATTTTGTGCACAATAACACAGAGTACAATACCTACTGTCAAGAAGCTGGCTTGCTTGATCAAGGGAGATAGATAGTTGCCGCTTTTGAAAGACAAGGTGCTTCCTGCGCTATATACCTCGACCACAGAGATCAGGCACAAGAGGAAGAAGACGGTCCAAATAATGGAGTCGCCTTGCAGTATTTTCTTTAACGTAAAGTGTCTACGGGGCGTCGTTTCCAAAGACGCATTTTCCAGTTCTGTCATTATATATAGGGATTGAGAGATTGAGTTTTTTAATTATGGAAGTCGGGAAGAGCGGCACCTGGCTCATTAAAGTTCGTGCACACGTTCTTTGAATTGCTCGCCACGGTCTTCCATATTTCGGAAGAGGTCAAAGCTGGCACAACAGGGGCTCAGCAATACCGTATCGCCGTGCTCTGCATATTGCGCACAAGCGGCCACACAGTCTGCCATATTATTTGTATCAGAGATGGCTACACCAAGGCCGTCAAACACCTGATGCAATTTAGTATTATCGGCACCCAGGAATACCAACGCGCGACACTTTTCCTTCACCAATGGGACAATAGCGCTATAGTCATTACCTTTGTCCTTACCACCAATGATCAATACGACGGGGGTCTTCATACTATCCAGTGCACAATAGCAGGCATCTACGTTGGTCGCCTTTGAATCGTTGATATAGGTCACACCGTCGACTGTGCGTACAAACTCCAAACGATGTTCTACGCCTGGGAAGTCACCCAGGGCTTCGATGATAACGTCCATCCCTACCCCAGCACTTGATGCGGCCAATATTGCAGAGAGGCAGTTACGCAGATTGTGTTTACCCTTCAACGAGAGTCTATCCAATGGGATATCCAATGTTTCGGGCACTTCGACATGGCAAGCATCGCCTTGAGCATAGCCCACGCTGCCTTGTTCTGCTGTATCCGAGAAACCGAGTTGGCGGCAAGCGGGTTTCATCTTTTTTAGTTCAAGTGAGATATAGTCGTCGCCCATCCAATAGACAAAGGTATCCTCAGGACGCTGATTTTGCAGGATGCGCATCTTGGACTCCACGTAGTTTTGCATACAGAAATCGTAGCGGTCCAAATGGTCGGGTGTGATATTGAGGAGAACGGCGATGTCGGCGCGGAAGTCGTACATATTGTCCAGTTGGAAGGAGGAGAGTTCGAGGACATACCATTCTCGGGGAGACTCTGCCACCTGACGCGCCAGACTGTGCCCAATATTGCCTGCCAAACCTACATCATATCCTGCCTTTTTCAGAATGTGATAGATCAGCGATGTCGTAGTCGTCTTGCCATTGCTACCTGTGATGCACAACATCTTGGCATCGGTATATCTGCCGGCAAATTCGATTTCGCTCAGTATCGGCGTGCCCTTTTCCAGGAAAGCACGCACCACGGGCACGGTGTCGGGGATGCCGGGGCTTTTCACCACCTCGTCGGCGTCCATCACGCGCTCCAGGGTGTGTCCACCCTCTTCCCACTCGATGTGATATTGATCAAGGGTGGCTTTGAATTTATCTTTGATGGGGCCATTGTCGGTCACGAAGACTTCATAACCCTTTTGTTGTGCAAGGATGGCTGCGCCTACTCCACTTTCGGCAGCGCCAAGAACGACTAATTTCATACGATATATTGTGGTGTGTATGATGACTATTTTGTGGGCGAAAAAGGAGGCCTCAAAAAAACCGTTCCGGAATTTCAAAAAACCTAGACCTTTTTTCAACGAGACGGCGCGAAATTTTCACGAGACGTTGCGTTTTTTTTCGCCCCCGAATCAGCGTACTTTTAATGTTATTATAGTAATTGCCGCAAGTATGATGGTGGTGATCCAGAAGCGCACCGTAATCTTCGACTCGTGCCAAGCGCCGCGGGGCCAGTTGCCCAGCAGATATTTGCAGTCGGGCACCATCTGCTCAGGCAGGGTGCGGAAGGCATCGTGAATGGGTGTGCGCTTGAAGATGCGGCGGCATTGACCGCGCTTCTTGAAGAATTTGAAATATTCTACTTGCAAAATCACACTGAGGCTTTCAAAGAGGAAGATACCGCACAAGACGGGAATCAACAATTCCTTGTGAATGATGATAGCCAGTACCGCAATCAAACCACCAATGGTGAGCGAACCCGTATCGCCCATGAAGATTTGCGCAGGATAAGCATTGTACCACAGGAAGCCAATCAATGCGCCGACCATAGCACAGATGAATATCACGAGTTCCTCGGAACCGGGTATATACATTATGTTCAGATAGCCGGCATACTCTATGTGACTCGAGACATAAGCCAGTATCCCCAGCGCCACACAGATGATGGCGGAATTGCCTGCTGCCATCCCATCCATCCCGTCATTGAGATTAGCACCATTAGACACCGAGGCTATCACTAAGATGGTCATGATCACAAAGAGCACCCATCCGGCCTGCTCCTTGTACTTGCCCATAAAGGACATTACTTCTGCATAGTCCAGGTTGTTGTTCTTTACAAAGGGGATAGTGGTCTTTGTAGACTTGACTACCTCTTCTTTGTGTACCACATGAGCAACGGCTCCACTTGTCTGAACCTTGACATTCTCACGAATCACTGCGTCGGGACTAAGATAAAGGGTCACCCCAACGATCAAGCCCAAGACCATTTGACCCAAGAGCTTGAACTTACCGGACAAGCCATCCTTCTTTTTCTTGAAGATCTTGATGTAGTCATCCAAAAAGCCTATGCAACCTAACCACACCGTAGACACAAGCATCAGTATCATATACACATTGCGCAAACGGCCCAGCAATAGACAGGGCACCAGAATGGCTACGATGATAATGATACCACCCATAGAAGGTACGCCCACTTTCTTGACGCCGTATGGATCGATGCTGACATCACGTTGCGTTTCGCTGATGTTACGGCGCTTCATGAATTTGATAAACTTCTCGCCAAACCAAGCAGAGATAATGAGCGCAAAGATGAGCGCCAGCAATGAGCGAAATGATACATATGACCAGAGGTGAGATCCCGGTACGCCCCATTCTCCTAATAGACGAAATAAGTAGTAAAGCACAGCTATTTAATTATTATATATAGTAACGGTTTCTATTGTTCTATTTGTTTTATCTACGCATCTTGCATCAGTCAGTAGTCTGCGCCCTATTCTCCTTGGGCTGGCATACCGAATGCTAGGCGCACTTCTTCGTGATCGTCGAAATGATGCTTCACGCCCTCGATTTCTTGATAAGGTTCGTGACCCTTGCCTGCCACCAGAATGACATCGCCTGGCTGAGCCAAAGCCGCCGCCGTACGAATCGCTTCGCGGCGATCAACGATAGAGAGGGTGCGTTGTCTTTGTGTATCATCAAGGCCAGCCAACATATCATTGATGATATCTTGGGGTTGTTCGAAACGTGGATTGTCACTGGTGATGATCACTTGGTCACTGCCTTTCGCAGCTTCCTGTGCCATCAGTGGACGTTTGCCTTTGTCACGATTACCGCCCGCACCACAAACAGTGATGACACGAGACTTACCGCGCACGATCTCATTGATCGCAGACAATACATTTTCCAGCGCATCTGGCGTGTGTGCATAATCGATCACTGCGCTTACACCCTTTGGCGAGCGAATGGTCTCGAATCGTCCGTTCACGGGATGCAGCGACGACAATACGCACAAGGTTTCTGCCTTTTCCTTACCCAACATCAACGCTGCGCCATATACTGCCAACAAATTCGACACATTGAAGCGACCAACAAAGCGCACGCTCACTTCTTGTTCGTCTATATCGAGCAACATGCCTTCGATACTTTCTTCAAGAATCTTTCCCTTGAAATCTGCAGCAGTACGCGTAGAATAAAGACGTTGCTTCGCCGCACAATTCTGTAGCATCACTTCACCATTCTTGTCGTCTGCGTTGCTGATGGCAAAGGCTTCTTTTGACAAACCGTCGAAGAATGCTTTCTTGGCGTCACGATAGTTCTCGAAAGTTTCGTGATAATCCAAATGATCGCGGGTCAGATTGGTGAAGATACCGCCTGCGAACTGCAAGCCGCCGATGCGGTGCTGATGGATGGCATGGCTGCTGCATTCCATAAAGGCATATTCGCAACCTGCTTCTACCATTTCGGCCAACAGTTTATTCAGCGTCACAGCATCAGGCGTGGTGTGGTCAGCAGGAACTGGAACGTCGTCAATATAATTACACACCGTAGAGCAAAGTCCACACTTGTGTCCAAAAGCTCTAAAAGTCTGATACAGCAAAGTAGCAATCGTCGTCTTGCCATTAGTACCTGTCACGCCGACCAGTTTAAGTTTTTTCGAGGGTTCGCCGTAGAAATTTGTTGCGGCAACACCTGCGTAGCGCTCGGTGTCGGTAGTTTGCACATACACTACACCTGCTTGGGGTGCTGTGGGAAGAGCGTCACTCTGTAATACGGCAACGGCACCATTTTCCAACGCCTTGTTGATATAGGCATGACCATCGACTTGCGTACCTTTGACTGCGACAAAAAGATCTCCCGCCTTCACACGACGTGAGTCTATGCAAATGCCAGTTACTGTGGTTTGCAAATCACCACATATGGCAGTGGTGGGAACATTGTGTAGTATTTTTGCTAATTGCATATACCTATTCTATATTATTGTAAGTATTATAAAATTTCTTTTACGCTAATTGGAGCGGATTCACCCTTGTTTTTTTATTGTATCCTTTTTTTCTGGCACGACAGCTTGCTGAGTGGTAGGTTCCTCCTCTTTCTTTTTATTTTTCCCTCGGACAGGAGACAAGGTCAAATGGATGGTTTCACCCGGCTTAATCTTATGTCCCTCACTCAAACTTTGCTCAGACACAGAACCTCGTCCTGTCACCTTCACTTTTAAGCCTTGTTTCTTGAGCAAGTAGACAGCATCTGTCAATCCGTAGCCTTTAACATCGGGCACTACACCTTTTTCAAAGTTATTGCTCACCAATTGCGGAATACCCTCTTCGGCTTGATTCTTTCCCCACACAACGGTCTGTCCTGCCCAGTTAGAATTAGTACGATGTTTTACGTTCAATTCATTCAAGACCCTCTGCGATGCAGCTACATTACCATGCTGCACCTTAGGTGGTAGCTTCACGATAGCTTCCCCAGCTTCGTCATAACTACGTGCCGCTGTCTTTGCCATCACTCGCTCTGCGATGATACGAAATGCACTCGTACACATATTACCATAGGCTGGCACACGTTTTTGCATATTGACGACGCAAGCATATTGCGGATTGTCGGCAGGGAAGTAACCCACGTAGGTAATAGAGTTGGATGCCGTCTTCCTTCCCCCTAACCAAATTTGCGCTGTACCAGTCTTACCGGCAAAGGAGACTAAGTGTGAACGATGGCGCTTTGCTGTACCTGTACGCACCACTTCTGCCAAAGCGTCTTGCATATATTTGATATTTTCTGGAGTACCTATACTTTCGTTGAGCACTCGTGGCTCAAATTCTTGAACAATCTCTCCGTCTTTCATCACAGCCTTTACCAAGCGCGGATACATCAATCGTCCATTGTTGGCAATACCTGCGTAGAAATTGACAATATTCATTGGCGAGAACATCGTCACATATCCGATACTCATCCAGGGCAAGTCTGTAGCAGACCAATATCTATTCTTATCACTCGGATTCTTGACATATGGTTTCAAATAGCCGTCGAGTGGCAACTTCAGGTGGGCTGCAGCACCAATGCTTTGTATACCATCATAGAAGGCCTGCGGGTCATTATGATAGGCATTGTCTATCATGATACTGGTGCCCGTATTGATTGACTCGGATATAATATTGTGTACAGACACTGTGCCGCTGACCAAGTGGTCATCTCGCATAGTTCTGGTACCGAACTTGTGTGTTCCGCCTTTCAGCGTCAAATGATCCTTAGTCGTAATACGTCCATCACGCATTGCCACAAGGAATGATATGGGTTTGAATACAGAACCTGGTTCATATAATGCAGAAATAACATTGGGAGTGTATTCGAAGTAATAACCTTCGCCTTTGTTCTGCAGACTTACCATCGCCTTGATATCGCCTGTTTTTACCTCCATTAGCACCACTGCTCCCGAGTCGGCATCCAATCGTTGCAACTCGTTCTTCAACGTTTGCTCACACAACTCTTGCATATCAATGTCTAAGGTTGTGACAACATCCGACCCATCGACTGCAGCTAAATCTATATTGGCGACATTGGCGCTGCGCACTTTTTCATAATGCATATACCCCTTTTCTCCAGCCAATACACTGTCAAAGGTCAACTCCAAACCAAAACGCGGTCTGTCTTTATAGTCGCCCACCGTACGATACGCCAATTGGCCATAAGGTTTTTTGCGCAATCTCACTTCTGTAGCACCCATGTAAGCAGACTTGCTAAGCAGGGGAAGCTTTCTGAGTTCGCACAATTGCAGATAGGTGATATTTTTATTTTTAATCTTCCGGCGCGTCTCTTTATTCTTATACTTTGCATAATCCAACTCTGTCGGATAAAGGGGGAAATTCTGACAACTATCTTTTGCCCCAGCGAGCAAATAAGCCTTATATTTCACGGAATCAAGTCCTGGCAATACACGACATATCCCCGCAACGATCTTGTCAACATTCTTGGAAAACAAAGTATCTCTATTCTTTTGGTCCTTTAATCTAACCAAAGAATCTTTTTCTCTGGACTTAAAATCCAAAGCTATCGTATATTCAGACAGAGATACTGCCAAAGGACGACCATCGCAAGCCAAGATACTACCACGCACTGGATGAATGGGCACACTATCCACTTTCAGCAATTCACTACCTCCCAACCAATAATCACGCTTAATGGTCATGGTATAAAGTGCCTTGCACACGATAGCCACACCCAGAAATGTCAAAATCATTGCGATAACGGAGAAACGGGGTGCAACCTTCTTGCTTGGGAAATTTATTTGCTTATTCGGTATGCTCATTTTTCGTTAAGGTTAATATAGTAAAATGGATCGACAGTAGGGTGAATAGTTGTATCTGGAAGATTTTCCAGAATACTCTTATTTCTAAGAAAAGATGTAAGTTCGCTATTAGCAACTAAAGCACGCTTTCTTCGGTCTTCCAGTTCTCGCTTCAACTTTGTTTGCTTCAACAATTCGCTTTGGTAAGAATACCTGTTGGTCACATATAATATAGATAGGACACCCAAGAAGAAAATATAAAAGAATTGACGTCTAAACCAATCACTGCCCAGGATGTCACCACCGATAATACTTTTCAGACTTACCTCTGAGTCTTCGCCAGCCTCGTCGATTTCTTCTGCACGAGTTTGTTTCTTTTCTTTGATTTCTTTTTGCTGTTCAACTTGTATTTCTTCAGCAGCTTCACCCTTTTCTATAGGCACATCTATGCCTGACGCTTCGTTTTCAAGAGCGTCAAGTTCACTTTGTGCAGCACTTTCTGCATTTGCTGCGATTTCAGCTATATCAAAAAGGTTAATCTCCTTTCTTTCTGTATTATCACTCATTGTCTGTGAGGTGCCTTATATTTGTTAGAATAAATCACACTTTGAATCGTTCACTTTTGCTTAGGCAGCGGTTTTTCCGCGATACGCAACTTTGCACTACGGCTTCGGGGATTGAGTTCCTGCTCTTCCTGTTCGGGCACCACGACCTTGTTGTTGAGCGGGCGCAGGGGGGCAAGGCGGTTGCCATAGAAGTCCTGTTCGATTTTTCCTTCGGCATTGCCCGCCTTCATGTAGTTCTTCACCAAACGGTCCTCGAGCGAGTGATACGTCAGTACGACCAGTCTGCCACCGGGTGCAAGGAGTTCGCTGGCAGCTTGGAGCATTTCCTCGAGCGCCTCCATCTCGTGATTCACCACGATACGCAGGGCCTGAAATACCTTTGCCATATCCTTCTTCTCTCTAGCTGCGCCAAGCAGAGGTCTGATGCATTCGACAAAAGCCCCGGTGCGATAGAAAGGTTCGTTGGTTCTGGCCTTGACAATAGCACGGGCTATTTGCTTGGCATTTTTCATTTCACCATACAGGCGGAATATTCGGGTCAGTTCCTCCTCGGGAGCGGTATTGAGTAGTTCTGCCGCCGTTTGTCCGGCACGGCCATTCATACGCATGTCCAGGGGCGCATCGAAGCGGAAGGAGAATCCGCGCGTCTCGTCGTCGAAGTGGTGACTGGACACGCCGAGGTCTGCCAGCAAGCCGTCGATTTGCTCGACACCATGGTAGCGCATCCAGTTGCGCAGGTAGCGGAAATTGCTTCGCACGAAGGT
>JAEIGA010017519.1_pt1 | contig 10917 bp, 10 predicted proteins | sample 9270691 | NCBI WGS metagenome assembly JAEIGA01 (sample SAMN17057246, study PRJNA624740) | gut metagenome | biome: biome; isolation source: fecal sample | host: Bos grunniens | place: China: Xizang | collected 2019 | reverse complement strand
TCGAAGATCACGGTAAGGAAGAATGTAATCAAAAGTACTGCAACATCTGATCTGTCACCACGGAGGAGATACTTGAAGGTCTTCCACTCGCTCATATTGTATGCAACCTGGACAAGAATGGCTGCAAGACATGCCATCGGCACATATGAAACATACGGCATGAGGAAAAGGAAGATCAGAAGAAGCACGAGAGCGTGCACAAGTCCTGTGACAGGAGACTTACCGCCGTTGTTGATGCTGGCCATTGTTCTGGCCAAAGCTCCTGTAGCAGGGATACCTCCGAATAGAGGTGTCACGATATTGGCGATGCCCTGTCCGATAAGCTCAGTATTGGCATGATGTCTCTTACCGGTAGCACCATCTGCAACCATTGCTGCAAGGAGTGACTCTACTGCACAAAGGATTGCGATTGTAAATGCTGGTGACAACAGCTCAGGCAGCTGCGAGAATTCGAACTCTGACAGATTAAGTCCCCATGCGCCGTCACCGGAAGATGAAGCACCTGAACCGATTGTCGAGAACTCATATCCTGTAAAATGACCCACTACGAGAGATACAACAATCGCAAAGATCAATGCAATGAGAGATCCTGGAATCTTCTTGGTCACACGCTTCCATGTAAAGCAGATTACAAGGCAGGACATGGCCAATGCTGTCTCTATCCAGTCAATTGAACCTTCAGAGAAATAATAGATCCATTTCTGTATGAACTCGCTTGGCACGCCTGAAACCTTTGTCTGACAGAACTCCTCAAAGCCCATTGCCATATCCATTCCGAAGAAATTGATCATCTGAGTTGAGAAGATTGTCAAGGCGATACCACTTGTAAATCCAACGACAATCGGATAAGGAATGTACTTGAAGATCGCGCCCATCTTGAAGACACCCATCAGGACAAGGAAGATTCCCGCCATGATAGTAGCGATCAGAAGACCTTGGAAACCATATCCGGAAATAATTCCCGTAATGATGACAATGAACGCTCCTGTAGGTCCACCTATAAGGAAGTCAGAACCACCGAAGAACGAAATAAGGAATCCTGCGATAATCGCTGTTATAAGTCCGTTCTGAGGAGGGACGCCGCTCGCTGTAGCGAAAGCGATTGCCAATGGAAGAGCAATGATACCGACAATGAGGCCGGCCATGAGGTCAGAGAGCAACGCCTGCTTACTATACTGACCTTTTTTAAACAGCCCGAAAAACTTAGGCTGGAATACTTCATTAAGGTTAAATTTCATATACACTAATTAAACTACACTATTCAGACGGTTTCTCAAAGAATGAGAAATGAACATTTCCATATTTTCTTTCCTTGACAAAATACGGATGTTCTGAAAAATTGAATTCCTCGGGATGCTCCAGAATGAAATATGCACCCGGATGGAGGATATCACGTTCAAAGACTTTGTCCGGAATATTCGCAAGTCCTTCCAAAGCATAAGGAGGATCGGCAAAGATGATGTCAAACTTCTCATGACAGATCTCAAGAAACTCAAACACATTATGTCTTACAACCGTGAGGTTGTCCATTCCGAACTTTGCAGCCTGAGACTTGATGAAGTTTGCATGCAGAGGAAGCATTTCGACACAATACACTCTTTCTGCACCACGCGAAGCAAATTCGTAAGAAATCGCACCTGTTCCACCAAAAAGGTCAAGAACCTTCAGACCATCCATTTCATACTCATTGTTGAGAATATTGAAAAGGCCTTCCTTGGCGAAGTCTGTTGTGGGGCGTGCCTTGTATCCCTGCGGTGGCAGAATCATCTTGCCACGCAATTTTCCACCGATTATCCTCATGATCAAATCTGTTCGACGTTCTTGAAATAGCGATACAGTGACATTTCCTGATCCTGATCCAAAGGAGTTCTGAAGAATATGGATGAAACCTCAGGATTCAACTGCAGTTTCTTCATTGCAAGAAAGATGAAATACTGCGCTGTCGTAAAGTCAGGAGCCTTGAACGTGTTGCAGAAAAGCAGACTCTTGCCTTGGGCTATGACCAGATATAGATTATCATCCTTATATGATGCAAGAATCTTGTTATAGTCAGGAATCTGTGACAGCTGCTTCAGCATGTAGTACGGCTCCGGCAGCGGCCTTGCCTTGGTTCCATCGGTACGAAGAACAGTCTCAGATATAACTCTCGACATGGCACCGATCATCGTGGTGGAATACAGCATCACTGCAGCAAACTCCGGCACCGGCACAGACTCTACAGACTCGTCGTCATTCAGATTCACCACCTCCGAAAGCATCTGTCGGGAATTCTCTGAAATATGAAACTGAGCCGGCACAAGTGCGCATTTCGGAGTAAAGACAGACACCTCCACATCCGAATATCGTTTCTGGAACTCAGGGGTACTGAAAATACGTTCGGCACTCATCCATCCGGAAGAATGCTCGAACTCATCGGCTTGTATCTTAAAAGAATATCCACTCAAGCCGACTTGAATGGATATCCTGTCTTGTATTTCTTTCATAGTCACCTGACTACTCCCAGTTACCAGCATTATTATTTGCTTTCTCTACATCACCGACCTTAAGTCCGGCATAAAGCTCGAGGTCCTTTCTCTCAGAAATCTTGTTGACTACCAACTGCTCATCAAGACCTTTAAGAAGTGACTTGTACGGCATTCTCGCCTCGAACAAAGGAAGCTTTACTCCCTGAGTCTCACTAAGAGTTGTCTTCATGATGACAGTATCCTTGCCACTGAAAGGAATATAAGCAAGAGAGTCAACGCAGAAATTCTTTCTATCCGCGAAAAGAACCTCGCTTACAGGGGTCTTTCTAGGAACCGAACATACGATATTCAAAGTTGAATCTGCAAGATGTGCTTCGTAGAGTTTCTGCTGCTGCACTTCACTCTTAAGGTTTGTCAATCTGTGATCCTTGATATACTGCTGTGTGTTAACAACTGCCAAAGAGTCATCTGGGTTACCGATCTGGATAGCACTTGTCATGAAGCCCTCATTGTAGAAGATCTTCAGCGAATCCATTGTAGGAGCATAATATCCTGCCACATTCTTGTGTGCCTCCTGAAGAGTACGGATATCCTTAAGTCTCTGAATAGCAACTGCCTCACGAGCAAGTCTGTCCTCATCGAAACGAACTGGATCAGCCACAGTCTCAAAATTCATATACACCAAAAGAAGGATAACTGCTGGCAAAACCAGAAAAGTGAGAATTTTCTTAGTAAGTTCCATTATGTCTAATAATTTTATTCTTTCAAAAATGCCGGACAAAGTTAGAAAATTCATTTATGAAATGCAATATAATTTTGTAATTTTGCAACATCAAACAATATACTGACATGAAGGCGATTAACGCATCTGATATAGACAGACTCAACCAGGCACTGCTGGAATCTTCAAAAACAGCAATTGTCACCCATGCAAAACCGGACGGAGATGCTGCCGGCAGCTCAACCGCAATGTACTATTTCCTTAAAGCCTATGCTGGCGCAGACCTCAAGATCGTTCTCAACGACAGATACCAGCATGTTCTTGAATTTCTGGTGGACAGCGAGGCAGCAGAAGACATGCTGGTGTATTCTGAGGACCCGGATGCAGTCTCTAAGGCGATAGAGGACTCTGACACAATCATATGCCTGGATTTCAACGCCTTCCACAGGACAGACAAGCTGAGCACATTGCTGGAAGCATCTTCCGCGACTAAAATTCTGATCGACCATCATCTGTTTCCGGATGTGGAGCAGTTTGACATCGTATTTTCAGAAACAGAGATATCATCTGCATCAGAGCTTCTCTATCAGATACTCATGAAGATGCCACAGATTCAAGAGGATGCCAAAAGGCTCCCGTTGACGGCAGCAACGTCCCTTATGACAGGAATGACCACTGACACCAACAATTTTGCAAATTCGGTGTTCCCGTCAACTCTGGCCATGGCATCTACCCTGTTGGAAGCAGGAGTCGACAGAGACAATATCCTCAGCCAGCTCTTCAATCAGCACAGCGAAAACAGGCTCCGTCTGATGGGACACATGATGAAGGACCTGCTTACCATAACAGAAGATGGTGCAGCATACATGATTCTCGACCTCAAGACTCAGAAGGAATATGACATCAGGGAGGGAGACACCGAGGGATTTGTTAACATGCCGTTGTCGATTGCCAATGTCAGAATCAGTCTGCTGCTTAAAGAAGACACAGACAGAATAAGGGTTTCGATAAGATCCAAGAAAGGTACATCTGCCAACCGATGTGCCCGCCTTCATTTCAACGGAGGAGGACACGAGAATGCAGCCGGCGGACGTCTTGACATTCCTGTTCAGGATGTAGAAGAATATATCATAACACACGTTCATTCATATTTGACAGAAGATGAGAATTAAATCAGAGGCTATAATTTTTGCTATTCTGGCATGCTTTACAACAAGTTCCTGCGTCAAGGAGAAGTTGGAGACAATGTACAAGAAGCAGGATACACAGATAGATTCATACCTGACTAAAAACAACACGGCCAGGAGGGATTCCACTATAGTATATGAAGATGGGAGCACCAAAGACACAACATGGACCGACACCTTGAAGATCCAATATAATGGAGGAAGCGCCAGAATAGTCAAAAAGAAGGGATCCGGACCGGCCCTGACCGACAAAGGTGCAGTATCATTCTATTATGCCGGCTACATATTCAAAGGTAGTACTCCAAACGCATCGAATCTTTTTGCAACAAACCATCAGGCTACTGCAGAGAGTTCCAACTTCGCCATTACAGATCCCGATTATTCTCTTTTCGAGGCAAATATGGCAGAAACAGAAATGCTTGAAGGACTGAGAAACGGACTGATCGGAGTACAGGCCGGAGAGGAGTGTGAAATTATTTTCAACGCCAAATACGGCTATGGAAACCGCACATTCGGCATTATTCCTGTAAATTCTGCACTTCTTTACAGAATCTGGGTAATAGGCGTGTCGAACGACTGATGAATTTTATTATCTTTGCGAGTTATTTTTAATTTCAGGACATGAAAAAAGTATTTGTTATCACATCATACATCGTGGCAGCAATTGCTGCCATCAGCTGCGCCAAGACAGAAACAATCGGTCCAAATGACGCATACAAGCGCTATTTCGAAGCCTGGATGCACATCAATCATCCAGACCTTCAGTCAACCGGATTAGGAATCTACATTCTGAATGACGAGCAAGGAACCGGCAAAAAGGTAGGAAAAGACGGATTCGTGCTTGTAGACTACCGTTCAACTGATCTTGAAGGAAACTTCACATATTGCACGGATGCGCTCACAGCCAAGCAGCTGGGCACATATGACAAGACATACTACTATGGTCCTAAATTCCTGACAACAGCTGAGACAACACTTCCGGCAGGATTCAGGGATGCAATTCTGGGACAACCTGTGGGGACATCAAGAACAGTCATCATTCCTAGTTGGCTTATGTCATACCAGGCATACGACAGTGAAGCAGATTATCTCAATCCTCCTATCAAGAAAAACGAAGAGTATGATGCATCCAGCTTCTCAAATTCAATCTACGAATTCACAATCATTGACTACACTGAGGACATGAACAAATGGCAGATAGACTCTATCGGAAGATTTTTCAACAACAGCAAAGTCCTCGTTGATGGCAAGCCGGCATCACAGATCTTTAAAAAGAGCGGAGCAAACATGACGGCTGCCGATTCGACATCATACGGCTTCTACTACAAACAGATCAAAGCCCCTGAAAACACAGACAAGTTTTCAAACGACACTACAATATATATAAATTATGTCGGAAAACTGCTTAACGGACTTGTGTTCGACACCAACATTGAGAGAGTAGCGAAAGACAACAACCTCTATTCATCAAACAACAAATATGAGCCGATGCAGATCAACTGGGGTGAAGAATACTCCGATCTCACTATGGGAAGCGATAACAGCAGCATGATCACCGGATTCGCAAAGACTCTTTGGCAGATGAAGGCGATGGAGAAGGGAGTAGGCGTATTCTTCTCAAACCTTGGCTACGGATATTCCGGCAGCGGATCCAGCATCCCTGCATATTCACCATTGATTTTCGAAATTGAACTTGTAGCTGCGCCGGAGGACTAAAATGGCAAGTGCAACAAGGACAATCCCAACTGAGCTAGGAACAGAACAAGTCGGCAAGCTGCTGAAGCAGTACGCATTGCCGGCTATTGTTGCGCAGATAGCTGCGTCTTTATATAATATGGTAGACCGAATCTACATCGGACACATGAACAATGATGTATTTTCCGGTTCGGACGCCATATCAGGACTTGCTGTAACATTCCCATTAATGAACCTTTCCACAGCGTTCGGAACATTGGTAGGAGCAGGAGCTGCAACCATGATATCCATCCTTCTTGGACAGAAGCACTACCACATGGGAAACAAGGTCCTTGGCAACGTCGTAAGTCTTAACATTATAATCGGATTCCTGTTCATGGGGGTCACTTTGGCTTTCCTCGATCCGATTCTGATGTTCTTCGGAGCAAGTGAAGCAACTCTCCCCTATGCCAAGGATTATATAACAATCATCCTTTACGGTAATATCATAACTCACCTGTATTTCGGACTGAATGCCGCAATGAGAGCGTCAGGAAATCCGACTAAAGCCATGGGCCTGACCATATTTACCGTGATTCTGAATGCGATATTGGATCCTATATTCATCTTCGGGTTCAATATGGGCATCGCCGGAGCAGCCTGGGCGACAGTGATTTCTCAGACTACCTCCATGCTGATAGTCCTGCACCACTTCAATAATCGCAACAGAGCAATACATTTTGAAAAAGGAATATTCAGACTTAACCTGAACGTTGCAGAGAAATCACTTGTCATCGGTACGGGACCATTTCTCATGAATCTTGCGGCATGCGCAGTCACGCTTCTGATAAACCTGCAGCTGAGATCATGCAACAGCCATGACAGTGCCATGGCAGACTATTACATTGCTGCCTTCGGCATATGCAACAGCATTGTATTCATGTTCATAATGATCTGCATGGGACTCAACCAGGGCATGCAGCCTATAGCCGGATACAACTATGGAGCGAAGCTATACTCACGCGTAAAGGATGTATTCTGGAAAACTGCAAAGCTCGGCATGGTGACAACGACCATATGCTTCCTCATAGGAATGTTCATACCTCGTATAGCGTGCAGCATCTTCACCACAGACGCAGCACTGCTAGACATCGCGCAAAGAGGCATGAGATGCATTACACTGATGTTCCCTATCGTTGGACTCCAGATGATCGGAACCAATTTCTTTCAAAGTCTGGGACTTGTTAAAAAGTCAATCATACTATCACTTTCCCGTCAGCTACTGATGCTGATTCCACTTCTCTACATCCTCCCGCAGATGCTTGACGGTGTAGAAATCTTTGGAATCAGTCTACAGGCCACAGACGGAGTATGGCTCAGTTTTCCTATATCAGACATTCTCTCCACAATCCTTACAGTGATTCTCCTCAGGAGGCTATTCAGAAAATTCAACCACCTTACTGACGGAGCCACAGCCATGTCACTGGATGACTAACACATCATTGATATGGGAAGAAAGAGGACAAAGAAAAGGAGCAAGAGCAGACTCAGAAGACTGATAGGCATCACACTACTATCAACACTCGGTTTTCTGGTACTCAAAAGTATCTTCAGCAGCTCTGACATGGTTCAGCTACCCACCAAAGAGCTGAACAAGACCATCACAAACAACCTTTCACAGATCCCTGAGATGGATGGAATGGATAAAAAGATCCTGCAATTCATCAAAAGATGGGACATCAACGGAGCTTCAATAGCTATAGTGCGCAATGATTCATTGGTGTATGCCAAAGGTTATGGCTGGGCTGACAAGGAAAAGGGAGTCCAGATGGAGCCTTGCCACATCATGAGAGTTGCATCAGTCTCAAAACTCATTACTGCTGCCGGCATAATGGTGTTGCAGGAGCAAGGCAGACTGACAATCAAAGACAAGGTCTTCGGTTCAGAGGGCATACTGAATTCTGAATTCTTCAACAACCTGACAAAGTGCGATACAAGGTACAATGACATCACGGTAGAAGATCTGCTGAGACATCGAAGCGGATTCTACAGAGATCCCGTTTTCTCTTCCATCGACGTGCAGAATCAGATGAGGCTTGACCATCCTCCTACAAAAGAGGATTTCTTCACCCTTGTGCTGGGCAGAAAAATGAAAGCAAATGCCGGAGACAGAAGGAGATATTCCAATTTCGGGTATATCGTCCTGTCAGAAATCATTGAAAAAGTTTCCGGTCAGAAATACGAAGACTTCATCAACGAGCATGTAATGAAGCCGGCAGGATGCTATGACACCCATATAGGAGGTATATATTACAAGGACAAAAGAAAAAATGAAGTCAGATATTACACTCACGAAGGTGACGGCAAGTGCATACCAGACTTCAAAAATCCTAAAGATACTGTTGAACGTTGCTACGGAGGCACAAATCTCCCTCTACTTTCAGGAGCGGGAGGATGGTGCTGCTCACCTGTAGAACTTGCAAGATTCGTGGCATCAATCAACGGCAATGAAACGGTTCCGGATATAATATCAAAGGAAAGCGTCCAGCAGATGACTGAGCATCAAAACGGAGCCTTTTCTCTGGGTTGGAACGACACACATCCGAAAAACGGTTGGGAAAGAACAGGCAGCCTTGCAGGTACACATGCTCTAATCCATCATTATCCGGACGGAGAGTGCTGGATCTTCATAACTAATACCAGCACCTACAAAGGATTCCGATTTACAAACAACATCGAATCCCTTATAAAGGAGTGCCGTAAAGACTATCGTTCTAAACTACCGGCTCAGAACTTGTTTGAGTAATGCTTGATCTCGAACTCACCAGCCAGAACTCCATAACCATTTTCAGCAAGTGATTCAAGTTCGTTTTCTCCCGGATAGACTTCTACCGGAGCGATGAACTGAACCAGTTCTGTAATAGGCTGAGTAATGGACTGTCCGTGTGCAATGCCGCCAGTAAGGATAATCGCATCGACTTTTCCGGCAACAACTGTTGCCAAGGCGCCAATGTATTTGGCTACCGAAACGCAGAAGGCTTTGAGGAACTCGGCACATGCCTTGTCTCCTGCATTGGCACCCGCTACAACGTCGCGGAAATCATTTGTGCCAAGATGTCCCACTGATCCACCCTTACCTACGAGCATCTTCTTGATTTCAGCCTTTGTATATTTACCGCTGAAGCACATCTCAACCAAAGGGAAGGCAGGCACAGATCCAGCACGTTCTGGACTCATAGGGCCATCACCTCCAAGAGCATCGTTGACATCGATCACATATCCGTTTCTATGGAGCGACACAGATGTTCCACCGCCCATGTGAGCTACGATCACTGTAACATCCTTATTGGTCTTGCCTACGCTGCGTGCATAACGACGCACCATTGCGCGTGAGTTAAGTGTATGGAACGCAGGCCTGCGCTGAAACGCTGGATGACCTGAAATCTTAAGTTCAGGAAGCATATCATCAGATGTAGGAGCATCGGCAATATATGCCTTGCATGTACCTTCCTGGCCCTTTGCCACACGCATCCTATTGATATCAGCTGCGATATCATCTGCGATGAGGGCGCTGAGGTTGCACGCGTGTACGCCATCCTTTCCTGCGATCAAAGCCTCACGCATCTCTTCTGTCACCTGATAAACTCCAGTCTGAATTGGGGTGATCAAGCCTCCGCGGGCCATGATCAGATCGATAGAGTCAAGCTCGACACCATTTTCCGAAAGAAAGTTCACGATGGCATCACGACGCATGTCACCTTGATGCATCACTGACTCATATCTTGCGATCTCCTCAGCAGAATGAGTAAGATTTGTTTCAAACTTCTGTTGGCCATCCTCATAGAAGCCGATCTTAGTAGAGGTTGAACCAGGGTTGATGATAAGTATTTTACCTTTCATAATCCTTATTTTACTGACATCGCGGCGATAGCGATAGAGTTGAGTTTTGTATCGATGCTGTCGGCACGGCTTGAAAGCACGCACGGAACTTTTGCACCCACGAGGATACCAGCCTGACGCACACCTGGCACAAGCTTCGAATTTGCCTTGTAGAATACATTTCCTGACTCGATATTAGGGAACAGGATACAGTCAGCATCACCGGCAACCGGGCTGACAAGTCCTTTGATCTGAACAGACTCCATATCGATTGCCACATCCAGAGCAAGAGGGCCGTCTGCGATACATCCTTTGATCTGGCCACGATCTGCCATCTTTGCAAGAAGTGCCGCTTCAAGTGAAGCCGGCTGACTAGGGAGCACCTGCTCGGTCGCTGCAAGTATCGCAACCTTAGGAGTGTCCACACCGACAGCCTTGGCGGTCTTCACCAGGCACTCCATGATAACCTGCTTCTGCTTAAGGTCTGGAGCTGGAATCACTGCAACATCTCCGACAAAAAGAAGCTTGTGGTAAGCCGGAATCTCAAGTGTAGTACAATGAGTCAATGTTCCCTTTGGAGGCAGAAGGCCTGTCTCCTTATTCAGGATCGCCCTGAGGAACTTATCTGTAGAGCAGAGTCCCTTCATAAGGAAATCACCCTCTCCGTCGCGGATCATCTGCACGGCCTGAGCCACGGAAGACAGTTCAGACGGGTTGTGTACGATGGTAAACTTTGCAACATCAACTCCTTCTTCCTTACATGCAGCAGCAATCATAGCCTCATCACCCACAAGAGTGACATCTGCCAAACCAAGTTCAACTGCTTTTCCAGCTGCAGCCACTGTGTGGCTATCTACACCCCACGCAGCAACCATTCTTTTTCTTGTGCCGCGGCTATTGAGCTCGGCATAGATCTGTTCAAATTTTGTAAACATAGCGTATATACAAAATGTCCCCGATAAAGACCGGGGACAAAAATATTTTTAGTCTT
>JAEIGA010017518.1_pt1 | contig 10918 bp, 11 predicted proteins | sample 9270691 | NCBI WGS metagenome assembly JAEIGA01 (sample SAMN17057246, study PRJNA624740) | gut metagenome | biome: biome; isolation source: fecal sample | host: Bos grunniens | place: China: Xizang | collected 2019 | reverse complement strand
TTATGGTAGCGCTTAGGCACAGAGAAGAGCACCTCAACACTTGGCGTGGTGCTCTGCTCCGAAATTACCATATAGCGAAATGGGTACACAAAGCCCGACGCGCCATCCTTAAAGAGGCGACGCACTGCCGTGAGCGAGCTTAGGCGCTCCGACTTGGGTAGTGCGCAGGGCTTCTCCATAGCTTACTCCTTCTTACGTACGGTGCGTGTACGAGGCTTCTTCTGGAGCTTTGTCTGCTGTGCGCGGATAAACTCCTCCTTTTCGAGGTCTACCTTAACCTCGGCATCGTCAACCTCAACGCCACCTTCGAGCTTATTGAGGTAGATATCGAGAGCCTTAACCATAGATGGAGCCTCTGGTGATGGCGCAGATGCCTTAACCTTCATGCCCGCCTCCTTAGCTGCACGAAGCGTAGCCTCGCCGAATGTTGCCACCACAGGGAGCTTATCTACATCGAAGTTCTCGGCAAGAGCCTTAACATCGTTTGGCGAGTAGAGGGCAACGATATCGTACTCCTCAGGCTTAATAGTAGACATATCAGCCGATACGGTACGTGCGAAGACCATAGGCGCAACCTTCAATTTGAGGGTTTGGAGCGTATCCAAAAGTTCAGATTTGTATGGCTCGGTGAGTACGAGCATAAACTTCTCGTCCTTATGCTTTACGATAAGCTCTACGAGTGAGTTGAAAGTTCCATCTGCGAAGGAAATCTTACGCTTGCGATAGACGATATACTTCTGCAAGTAGAGGGCAACAGCCTCGGTATTACAGATATACTTCATCGTCTCAGGCACAGTTATACGCGCCTCCTCGCAGATACGGAAAAAGCTATCGATAGTCGTGCGTGACGAGAAGATCATGGTTGTATAATCCAAAATCTCGGTACGCTGTGCGCGGAACTCTTTTAGCGTCACACCGACAACACGAATAAGTGGCTTATAATCTATTTGAAGATTGTGCTTTGCCGAAAAGTCATAAAATGGCGACTTCTCGATCACCGCAGGTGCGGGTTGCGATACAAGAATCCTGTTCTTTGTCAACTTAGTACAATTTTAATTTATTCAAAAATACGTTACTTCGCGTCTTTTTAACCTTTAATATTTTCACTTCCCACAATGCCATAACCATTTGGTTATCAGCATACATCACTCAAAAAACACCCCTATAAACGCTGTGGCAACAGGTGTGCAATAAAACTTAAAGGCAGCAAAAATGCGGTGCAAAGGTACAAAATCCAATACAAAATTGAAATTTTTTTATCAACAAAGAATAAAATTGTGTCTTTCAAATACAAAATTATCATCAGCACCGCCACCACAACAAGCAGCGGAACAACAAAGGCATCGCCCCTCTCGACACCGAGCAACCACACCGCAACAAGGGGGTATAGCACCACCGAGATTCTCACAAAGTGCATATATCCCATCGCCGAGAGCATCGGTGCGGCATCCGAGTCACTAACCCACTCGACAATCTTATGCAGAGCGAAATACCACGCCACATAGACCACCACGATAAGCATTGCGCCCAGAGAGGCGTAGGTGGCAATAGAGCCAGTATATATTGGCGAGGTGGGCGAGATAAAGCTCTCGGCAAAGCGCAGCACCACCAATGCCAGCGATACAAAGCCTATGGCTGAGGCTACCTGCTTAAAGTGCTGCAACGGCAACAGACCACCCTGATATATCATATTGCGCTCGGTGCGCATAGTGAACATATCGCGATAGAGGTGTCCTATAAAGCCCTGCGAGCGATATATCATATTAAGGTAGACCACAAGGGTTGCAAAGAGCAGTATATGAAAGAGTGGCTCACCACTAAGTGTTGGAATATATGGCTCAATGGCATCGCTCGCCACAATCTCGGAGCCGCCACCAAACATCTCCTCTGGGCTAATAGCACGATAGCCACCATCGTAGAGAGCCTCGCCACTCGCCACACGCGAGCCACGACCATATATCGCCTCGGGGCTTACGATGCGGTAGCCCTCCGTAGCGTAGTATGTCAACAACGAGTTATTCATCACCCTCTCTACGTTCTAATGTTACACGAATAGTCGTGCCCTTACCTATCTCGGAGCGTACAACAGCAATCTTGCCCGCGTGGTACTCCTCTATAATTCTGCGCGATAGGGACAAACCCAAGCCCCAGCCTCGCGTCTTAGTTGTAAAGCCAGGCTCGAAGATACGCGTCCAATTGCTTTTAGCAATGCCCTTACCCGTATCGCTAACCTCGACAAAGACCGTATTACCACTCTCACCCACAACAACCTCTATTGAGCCCTGACCCTGCAAGGCATCGAGCGAGTTCTTCATCAGATTCTCTATAACCCACTCAAAGAGCGCGGCATTTATCGAGACGCGAATCGGCGCCATCGCCAAACCATTATAGTTAAGGGTCACATTGCGTGGCACACGACGACGGAAGTACATCACCGTATCGCCCACCACTTCGTTGATGTTTGCCGGCGTGAGCTGTGTCTCGGAGCCAATCTTCGAGAAGCGGTCGACAATCTTCATCAAATGCGCCAAATCCTTGCCCATCTCATCCACCGCCTGCTGGTCGACAGGCTGACTACGCAGGTACTCTACCCAGCCGAGCAACGACGATGTAGGCGTTCCAAGCTGGTGTGCCGTCTCCTTCGCAAGACCCACCCATACGCGGTTATGCTCGCTCTGCTTTGCCGAGGCAAAGGCTATATATGCGAAGATGGCAAAGATTATGATAATGCCAAGCTGCATATAGGGGAATAACACAAGCGCCCTGCTATGCTTGCTCGATACCAAATTAGCATAATCGGTCATACCGTAATATATCGTCACAACGGTTTGATTCATAACGCCATAAGTCACAGAGATAGGCTTATTATTAAGGCTCATAAGCATAATCTCCCGACGCAATAGCTCTGGGTCGTCGACAACCTCCTTAGCGAGGTTTGTAACCCAGACATTGAGGCGGTCGTCGGCAATAATAAGTGGCACGTTGGTATGCTCTGCCAACTTCTGCAATAGCTCGGGATTGTAGACCATCTGACCGCCTATGTTTGTCGAGCGGAGAATATCTGCCCACATCTCCACGGCATTGCGTTCATCCTCCCTTAGCTGCTCTATGGCTACCTCCTGCGCCTGTCTCATACCCACCGACATACGCCAAGTATAGACCACCGAGAGCAAGGCAAGCACCAAGCCCACGATTATCAGCGTAGCGTGGTTGCGCAACGTACTGCTAAGCTGTGGACTATCTATGCGTGGGAGCTTCATAAGCCTAATGGTTTACTCGCTTGCGGGGTGCAGGATATTGGTGTATCGCTGCTTATCAAGGATAAGCTCTATCGCCTCGTCGACCTCGTTATCCGATGCCGCCATACGCTCCGCGACACCCTGCTGATAGGCATAGCGAAGCACAATATCGCTATTTAGCGCATCGACAATCTCATCGCGGTAGGTCTGCATATTCGACATCTTATCATCTTTAAGACCTGCTTTTAGCGACTCCACGACTCCTCCCAAACTCTCCGTATAGAGGTCCTTTTCGAGAGCCTTCTCCAACGCCTTCAACGCCTTGCGGGTATCCGACTCGTATGGAATATCCTTCTCCGAGATAAAGGCACAAAAATCCTCATAATCCTCGTCCGTAATGGAGAATGTGCGGACATCTATCTCCTCGTCGTGGTGCTTCTGCATATATCTATCTGCCCAATCCTCCATAAAGCCCATAGCATAGAGCGTCACCGCAAAGCGACTCACATACTTAGGCTCTATCTTCACATCGGGCAATATTCCTCCACCATCGTAGACCTTACGACCACCACGGGTTCTAAACTCCGATATTAGCGAGTCGGGCACAGCGCTTACGCTACCATCTGCACGCATCGAGGCATAGTTACGCGCCTGGATGCAACGACCCGAAGGGATGTAATACCTCGCAGTGGTATATTTAAGGTAGTTGTTGTACCCCATATAGCGAGTCTCCTGCACCAAGCCCTTGCCATAGGTACGGTCACCCATAACTACCGCCCTATCCATATCCTGCAATGCTCCCGCCAAAATCTCGGATGCCGATGCCGAAGTGCCACTCACCAACACCACAAGGGGTATATTCTCAGCAATCGGGGCATAGCGCGTATTAAAGTGCGTCAACGACGATGAATCACGACCCATAAGCGAGACCACACGGCTATCGCGTGGAATAAAGAGCGATGCTATATCTATCGCCTCCTGCATCACGCCACCGCCATTGCTACGGTAGTCGAGGATGATGCCCTTCAACGAGTCCGTCGCAAGCAAACTCTCCACAGCACGACGCATCTCGTCGTAGCTACCATCGATAAAGTCGTTATGCGAGATATAGCCTACGCCATCGCGGATAATACCGGCATAATTCACGCTCGGAATAGAGATACGTTTGCGCGTGATATTCAGCGTGTCGACACCGCCACCTATATTGCGCTCGATAACGACCTCGACACCACTCTCAGGCTCTCCTTTAAGGCGTGTGCTAATAGTAGATATATCCTTGCCACGCATATCCTCGCCATCGATAGCCATAATCTTATCTCCAACCCTTATTCCCGCCCTATCGGATGGCGAATCCTTATAAGGTTGTGCGAAGATAACATAGTCGCCACGCTTGCGTATAAGCGAGCCTACACCGCCATAGCGACCCGTAGTCATAATCTCAAAGGCAGACATCGACTCCTCCGAGAGATACTCCGAGTATGGGTCTGTTGCTGTGGTCATACCCCTAACGGCAGCATTTAGTAGCGTGGTGGCAGGCACCGCATCCACAAAGCCCATATCGAACTCGCGCATTATATTGCTTAGCACCTCTGTTGCCTCGCCAAGCTCGAAATCACGCTTTGTGCGGTCGCTCTGTTGCGCCCACAACTCCACCGTGGCGATAATACTAAGCGCCACAAATGTGGCTATATAACGAAGTGTCGCTCTCATTGTTCAATATTTTGTTGCGGTGGAAAGAGTCCACCAACCCTTATTCACGCTCGCGGTGCTCGATATAGGCATTCAGTTGGAGTAGTATACGCACCGCGCGACGACGAATACCCTCAACCTCGATACCACCCTCAATCTGGCGTACCAATATCTCGTCCTCGAACAAAAGCACGATACGGTTGATAACGCCCTCGGCACGGTAGACCAAAGCCCCCTCACGCACCTCTACAAACTTGAAGCCATAGATCTTCATAGCGTTGTCGATACGTAGGCGGTCAGCCTCGATATCTGCCCCCTGCACCACACGGCGGATATAGCCGAAGCGAGGATAGAATATCGCCAACAGCATCGATGCCACGATAAGCAACTTGCCCCTATCGGAGCCAAGCTGTGCACGCATAAGCGTTACCACATCGACCATACCATCGTAGGTATAGAGAGCCGAGAGCCACGTGAGCGCTACATATAAAACGCATATAAGTAGCAGATATTTTAGCGAACGAACAGCATATTTCATAATACTCTATTTATCTAAATTGTTGATATACTCGGCTACCTCCTCCATAAGCCAGCGTGGTGTAGATGTAGCACCGCAGATGCCGACACTGTTTGCCTTCTCAAACCATTCGGGCTCTATCTCCGAAGCCTCCTCGATATTATAGCACCTCGCGTTTGCCCTGCGACACACCTCCGAGAGGACACGACCATTCGAGGATTTTCTGCCACATACGAACAACACCACATCGACACTCTTTGAGAACTCGGCAAGGTTAGCCTCACGACCTGCCACACGGCGACATATAGTGTCGTCGACGATGCACTCCACGCCCTCAGCCATGCTACCCGCAATGCGCTGCGCCATACGGTTAAAGAGGTCGATGCTCTGTGTAGTCTGCGAGAGGAAGTATATCGGATGGCTATAATCCAAGCCCTCCAACTCCTCGTCGCTCTCCACCACAACAACATCGTCGCCCACCTGACCGATAAGACCTACAACCTCGGCGTGACCGCGCTTTCCGAGCAACACCACACGACCACCTACGCCCTCCATCTGCGCATACGCCTCGCGTACACGGCGCTGCAATCGCGCTACAACAGGGCACGTAGCATCTATAACTTCGACCCCGCTACTCTCGGCAAGATGATAGGTTGCTGGTGGCTCGCCGTGCGCTCTGATAAGCATCGTGTGCCCCGACAATGATGATATATCCTCGTGCGAGATGGTGCTAAGACCCAACTTCTGCAAGCGCTGCACCTCGACACGATTATGCACAATGTCGCCAAGGCAGTAGACCTCGCCACGGCTCTGCAAAGCACTCTCCGCCTCGCCAATAGCCCTTACTACGCCAAAGCAGAAGCCCGAGTTATCATCAATAACCACGCGCATACTAACAGCCCACAACTCGTTGATACTCCCTATCGAACCACGCCATCTGCTCCTCGACGCTCATGTAAGAGTTATCGAGTACAATGGCATCCTCAGCCTTGCGTAGTGGCGATATAGCGCGTGTCATATCGGCGTGGTCGCGCGATACGACATTCTCGTAAATCTCCTCCAAGCTCACCTTATCACCCTTAGCCGTAAGCTCCTTATATCGTCGCTCGGCACGCACCATCGCATCGGCAGTCATATAGATTTTAAGCTCAGCATCGGGGAATACCACCGTGCCAATATCCCTACCATCCATCACCACGCCACCATCACGACCCATAGCCTGCTGCATAGCCACCAACTTGCTACGCACAGCACAGATAGAGCTTACCGCGCTCACGCAGTTGCTAACCTCGATAGTGCGAATCTTGCCCTCGACCATATCGCCATTGACATAGATGTCGCTTGCACCGCGCTCAGGGTTGAAACGGAAGTTGATGTTTATATCCTCGAGCATAGCCTCGATTTTTGCCTCGTTGGCGATGCACGACTCGATAGCCCCGTGCTCCAAGGCGTAGAGCGTAACGGCACGATACATAGCGCCCGTGTCGATGAAGATATAGCCTAAACGTGCCGCAATAGCCTTAGCAAAGGTACTCTTGCCACATGATGAGTGACCATCAATGGCGATTATAATTCTCTTATTACTCATAGTTACTCCAATATTACCGATAGAAGCGTTGCGATACCCAACACCATAATCACCAAGCCTGCAACACGGTTGATGACCAACATATGGCGAGGCTTGAAGCCCTTGTGGAAGATGCTGATAATCGAGGTCACAGCCAGCCACCATAGCGTAGCACCGAGGAAGAAACCACCCAATACCAAGATGTTGTAGATGGCATCTATAAACTGCGCTGCACCGTGCGCCGCCTCGTGCGCCGTGCCACTGAAATCTATTGTCAGGTCGATGTTAAACATCGTGAAGAATGCAAGGATGTAGGGTATAACCACGATAAAGTTGGCAAGCGTAAAGCCAAACATAGAGCCGAAATCCTGCCATAGGAGACTCTGCCCCGTCTTGTTCTTACGAATCTGTGGCACAGGGTTCTTAAAGAAGATGAAGATACCCACCACCACAACCAAACATCCACCCACAAGCTGAATGATATGGCTGTACTCGTCGATGTAGCTCTTAATAAGCGCATATACCGAGAATGCGAGAATCGCCATAAGTGTATCGGCACATACAATACCCATACTCGACACAAAGCCCGAGAGGTGACCCTTGCTCAGCGTGCGCTGAATACACAACACTGCCACAGGACCTACCGTCACCGAGGATGCCAAGCCCACACAGAGCCCACCAAAGAGTATTTTGAGTAGTTCAAAAAGCATAATCTACCTATTACAAACCTTACACCACACCCCCGCGAATGGGGGTTGTATATATATCGTGGCAAAGATAGAGAAAAAAAGTGAAAGGTGAAAACTGAAAGGTGAACTTTGCGATTGAGGCGAGCGCAAAACAAGATTTTTTGTTTTGCCGAGCCGTAGCAAAGTCGAGGCATTACAAAGTTTTGCCTCAAAGGTATGGTGTCTGCGACGCGCGTTTACTATAAATCTCGCGCGAAGCGCACCATACTTTTCAGTTTTCAGTTTTCACCTTTCAGTTTGTAGATAAACTCCGGAAACTCCCTCCAAAGTGGCTCAGTAAGCAGCCACCATTCGCGGGCCTCGGCGCTCGGTGTTGGGCGGTCAGAGGCTATGTCGCGGCGGAAAGCCTCGTCGTCAGGGTGCTCCGCAGCGATAAGCTCCTCGTAGTAGTGTTTATGGCGTGTGCGTAGGAGTTTGAGTAGCTCACTATCCATCTCACCCTCGCGCTCAAACGATGCCCACAAACGGGCTATAACAGCCTCGGCAGACTTATCCGTAAGGTCTATAACAAGGTCGTCGAAAGCCTCCCACTCCTCGGTAGCTATATAGCAGAGAGCAAGGAGGTTGACGCCCTCGAAATGGTCCTCAGGGTCGCACTCCAAGAGTAGCTCCAACTGTGCCATACTCATCTCCAAGTCGCCGATGCGGAAGTGGTCCACAGCCGAGCCGTAGAGTACCGATATAGCAGCGCGCGAGTTGCTATGCTCCCAGCTTAGAGGCATCGCCTCATCCTCAGGCAGAGCCTCGGCAAGGAGCTGAAACGCCTCATATCTGCGCTCACACGCCTCCTCATATCGTCCCTCCTTAACGAGTCTATCTACAGCATCCTTATGCCTTATAAAGTTGTATTGACCCTCGCCCACAAGCTCGAAGCACTGCTCTGTTGTAGGGTTAAATATTGGCTTCATAAACTTAAATAATTAAAGGCAGGTTCTATAAATTAGCTCCTTATATTTTTTCTAATTAAATACATCATTAATCCAGTGATTACTGCGGTGGTAGCTCCGCCATAGATATATGCCTCGGGCGTTGCTCCCATGCCCACAAACTGCCCCGACACAAAGAAGAACGACGAGCAAACGTAGGTCATACACAGTGCTGGCACAAGGGCTATAATGCTCCAACGGCTACCGCGGCGCATAAGCCAAGAGGTTATCATCCAGAGTGTTATCACCGAAAGGGTTTGATTCGACCAGGCAAAGTAGCGCCATATCACATCGAACTCCATAAAGGCAATACCCACGCCCATAGCGAAGAGCGGTACGCTCACCACAAGACGCTTCAATATCGGTTTCTGGTCGTAGTGGAGCATATCGGCAATTATCAAACGTGCCGAGCGAAAGGCGGTATCTCCCGAGGTTATAGGGGCTATCACAACACCCATAATCGCCAAGATGCTACCCACCCTGCCGAGCGTAGTATCGCAGATTAGCGACACCGCCACGCCCGCATTGCTACCATTAGCCTGCATATAGTCGTTCAGTGCCTCGACACCACCGAAGAATGCCATCGCCACAGCAGCCCACACAAGGGCGATTATAGACTCCGAGACCATAGCTCCGAAGAATATTGGGCGCGACTGCTTCTCGGAGGTCATACAGCGCGCCATAAGTGGCGACTGCGTAGCGTGGAAGCCAGAGATGGCACCACAAGCGATACTTATAAAGAGCGTAGGCACAATCGGCAGATTCTGGGCATTAAAGTGCATATTCCCAAACGTGGTCAACTCTGGTATCTGGTACTCCCCAAAGATAATTACGCCGAAGAGCATCACCGCCATAGCGATAAGCGCCGCACCGAAGAGTGGGTATATCTTACCGATAATCTTGTCGATAGGCAGTATCGTAGCCACAAAGTAGTAGACAATAATCGTTGCCACCCACGCCAAATATGGGATGTCGGTCTTGTCGGCAAGTATCTGCGAGGGGGTCACGATAAAGACGCCACCCACCAACACCATAAGTAGCGGTATCGCCACCATAGTGAGCTTGTGCATACCGCCACCGAGGTACTTACCAATAATCTCCGAGAGGCTCTTGCCGTCGTTGCGTAGCGATATAACGCCCGACATATAGTCGTGCATCGCACCAAACAACACGCCACCTATGGTAATCCACAAGAATGCCACAGGACCATAGCACGCACCGAGGATAGCACCAAAAATAGGACCTGTGCCCGCAATGTTAAGCAGTTGTATAAGGAATATACGCCAGCGCGGCAACGGCATATAGTCGACCCCGTCGTACAACCTCTTAGATGGCACCTCTGCCTTGCCGTCTATACCTGTTAACTTGTCGAGAAACTTTCCATAGAGGAAGTAGGAGGCGATAAGCACCGCCAAACAACATAAAAATGTTATCATAAATCCTAAAAATATGGAAGGTTATTAAAGGCGATTAAGGGTTATTAAGGGAGATTAAGGGTGACTGTATTAAACCCTTAACAACCACTAATAACCCTTAAAAACCCCTAATAACCCTTAAATGTTTTCAGTTAAGCGTTTCCCTTAGGACCGAATGGGTCGTTAGGCATAGGTGCATTGTTTAACTTAATCTGACCCATTGTAGCCTCATAGCGTGTCACATTCTCCTGGAGAGTGAGCAACAAACGCTTAGCGTGCTCTGGGGTCAACACTATACGATTCTTAACGCGTAGCTTGCTAATGCCTGGAAGCATAGCGCCAAAATCGAGGATAAACTCCGATGCCGAATGGGTGATAATAGCACGGTTGCAATAGCTACCCTGAGCCACCTGCTCGTCGAGCTGAATCTCAAGGGTTTGCTGTTTCTTCATTTCGCTCATATCAAACCTCCTTATAATATTAACAGTTCATAGCACCACAACAGTGGATAACCTGACCACTCACATATGACGATAGGTCCGAAGCGAGGAACAATGCCACATTGGCAACATCCTCAGGAGTACCGCCACGACGCAATGGAATCTGCACAGCCCACGCATCCTTAACCTCCTGCGATAGCTGGTTTGTCATCTCGGTAATGATAAAGCCTGGCGCGATGCAATTAGCACGGATACCGCGAGGACCCATCTCCTTCGCAATAGACTTAGCAAGACCAATCATACCAGCCTTCGAAGCCGAGTAGTTGCACTGACCAGCGTTACCGCTAACACCTACGACAGATGACATATTGATGAT
>JAEIGA010017517.1_pt1 | contig 10918 bp, 10 predicted proteins | sample 9270691 | NCBI WGS metagenome assembly JAEIGA01 (sample SAMN17057246, study PRJNA624740) | gut metagenome | biome: biome; isolation source: fecal sample | host: Bos grunniens | place: China: Xizang | collected 2019 | reverse complement strand
GTTCTCCGCGAACGCGCCCGGGTGGAGAGGGATCGACACTTTTTCCTGCATGCGGTCCACGCTCTCTTTGGCCAGAAGGCTCACCTGCCGGTGCCAGTCTCCGGCGTGTGCATCGCCCACGATGCCGTGGTGCGGACGCAGTTCGATCCGGTCGACGGGGTGCTTCTGTTCGCCTTTCCGTTCACTGATGCAGACCGCGCGGATCGTTGCCTGTTCTCCCATGGATGATCCCTCCTGTTTTTTGCTATCTACAGAATAAGAAAAAAGACCTATTGAGTCAATAGGTCTTTTTCTGGTTTCAGAGTTTAGATGCCGGCGAGACGAAGTTCGCGTGCGCGTTCTTCGAGCTGGACAAAGTCGACTTTGCCGTTGGTCTCGGTCAGCGGAAGGGCCTCAAGGAACTCGAAGCCGACCGGCTGCATGTAGCCCGGGACTTTTTCTTCACAGAGCTGCTTCAACTCTGCAGCCAGTTCCTCATCCGGACGGTCGTTCTTCTTGACGACGAATGCGACGATCTCATAGAAGGTGGAGTCCTTCTTCAGACGACCGGCGCAGCAGACTGCATCGACGTCCTCGTGACGCAGGATCTCTTTCTCCGGGACGGAGGGGAAGATCTTTGCGGCGTCGCCGCCGTTATCGGTGATGTAGATCCTTCTCAGACGACCCTTATGAGTCAGGAAACCGTCTTCGGAGATCTTGGCAAGGTCGCTGGTGCGCAGCCAACGTTTGCCATTTTCATCGGTGAAGATCATTTCGTCAGTGGCTTCCTGATCGTCCAGGTAGCCGAGCATGATGTTCGGGCCGCCGACAAGGAGTTCGCCGATCTGGCCGTACTTCAGCTCTTTGTTGATGTCGTCGGGATCGACGATCTTGATGTCGTGGACCGGAAGCGGGATGCCGACGGTCTTGTAGCGGTTGGCCGTGCAGGTCTCCGTGGTAACGGTGGCGCTGGTCTCGGACATACCGTAACCCTTGATGACGGGGTACTTGCAGCCGTGGGCCTTGAAGAACTCGTCGATCTCGATCTCGTCTTCACGCGGGCAGGCGTCGCCGCCGATGACCGCCGCGATGAGGAAGGACATGTCGAAGTCTTTCATCAGCGGGGAACGGATGAGCTGACGCCAGTGCTCGGTAACACCACCGGCATAGTTCGGTTTATACTTCTTGAAGTTCTTGGCGAATTTCTCGACCGAGAACTCGGGGTTCAGGACAACGGTGACACCGTAGAACAGCGGCAGATGCACGCTGATCATCATACTGTAGATGATGAACGGGGGCAGCTCGTTGTACCAGACGTTCTGGCGTTTGATCGGGAAACCGATGTAGCCGTAGCTCCAGGCCACGTTGTTCGTGATCTGGTCGGAGATCATGACGCTCTTCGGCAGACCGGTCGTACCGCCGGTATGAACGATGATGCGGCAGGCATTCTCCTCGAAATCGGCTTCCACCTCGGGAGCGCCTGCTCCGGCGGCGATGAAGTCGCTGTATTTCAGGGTCTTCTCATCGTAATCGATCTTCGGATGCTGTCCGCGCGATTTGAGCTTGTAGCCCAGGCTGATGGCGGCCGGCATGGAGTCATCGATCCGGACGATGACGACCTTTTCCACGCTGGTGCCGACGATGGCCTTTTTGACCAGCGGGTAGTTGAGGTCGAGGGTGATGAAGACCTTCGGCTTGACCTGGTTGATATAGTGCTGCAGAGTCACAACATCCGAACGAGGATCGATGAGGTTGACGGCCGCACCGATCTTGTTGGCTCCGTAGAACGAATAAACGACTTCCGGCATGTCGACCAGGCTGACCATGACATAGTCATTCTGTTTGACGCCGGCGGCGGTCAGAGCGAGAGCGCATTCGTCGATGTGGCGGAACATCTCGGCGAATGTGGTCTTCTTATCGAAGTAGTTCAGCGCGATCTGATCGGGGTAACCCTTGTTGACATCGTAGATCAGCTGATACATCGTCAGTCCCTGCGGGGGTTTTGCGCCAATGGCATTGTCGTCGACAAGGTATTTGTTCCAAGGCATGTCGTTTGGCTTGTCGGGAATGCCATACTTGTAAAACTCTTCCCAGGGACGGTCGATCGAAGGATATCCAGTCTTGTTGCTCATAATAGTTTAGCCTCTCCTTATTAACAAACTATTCAAATTATAACATATATTTTTCTTATGTACAGAGTTTCTTTCACTTTTCGTTCATTTTTGACAGTTTCTTTTTGGGGAGAGAGCAAGACTTTACTTAATTTCGATCTCATACAGGTCCGCGAACGGGATCTGCTCCCGGACGACCGTGAGCGTGCGGTCGACGGGGTCGACTTTGGAGACCATGCCGGTCCGGCGGAGGTAAGTGCCTCCCCGGGCCGTTTTTTTATAGTATATGACAGAGACCATGTCCCCGGGCCGGACTTCCCGGAGCCGGCGGTCGAGTTCTTCGGCGGCGTCTTCACAGAACTCGACTTTGTCCACCGGACGGAACTCGGCGAGGGCGATCTCCTCCTCGAACCCTTTCAGCGCGGCGAAGGGCATGAACTGTTTGGCCCGCCGGGTCTGATCCATCTTGTTCTTTGGCGTTTTACCCATGGCGCCGCCTCATGCCCGGTGGCCGCCGATCTGGGCATTTCGCTCGAGGGTCCGCGCGCCCTCGATGAGGTCCATGCCCTGAAAGATGGCATTTTTCCCGTATTTGTTTTTGATGTACAGGACGGCCCGCTGCCGGGCGCGTTCCCGCTCGAGCTGCGCCGGGTCGTCGAAAAAGCTGTACTGGACACAGACTTCTTCCCGCACCCGGTTCAGGGAAAGGCCGATGCGCCGCAGCGGTTTGTCGTAAAGCGCGATGGCGTCGTACAGCGCCTCGACGGTCTCCCGGACCGCGCTCGCCGAGTTCGTGCCGCCGGTCCGGCCCAGCACCCGGGTGCCCCGGACCCAGTCTCCGCCGGAGGCCTTCGAGTACCCGAGCGTCATGGTCAGGGAGTCTGCCACGAGGTCCTGCCAGAGAAGGTCCAGCGCGAGGTCTTCGCCCATCTCCTTGGCGAGGAGCAGACCGCCCTCCCGGTCGTAATCCCAGGGCAGGACCTGGCCGCTCGAAAGCGAGTGGCCCACCGGGCGGAACGCCTTGATGTCCGCGATGGTGACGGTCTCCCGTCCCCAGGCGTGGTCGATGAGCAGTTCCGCGTCGATGCCGAAGACCCGGTACAGAAGGTCCTCCGGCGTGTTCGCGATGTCGCGCATGGTGAAGATGCCGTAGTTCGCGAGCCGCCGCACGGTCCCGCCGCCGATGCTCCAGAAGTCGGTGAGGGGGAGGTGGTCCCAGAGGAGCCGCCGGTACCGCGCCTCGTTCAGGGCGCCCACGAAGTCCGGGGACTTTTTCGCCATGATGTCGAGCGCGATCTTGCACAGATACAGGTTCGTCCCGATGCCGCAGGTGGCGCGGATGCCCGTCGTCTCGTAGATGTCCTGCATGATGCGCAGCCCGAGCTCCTTTGCGTTCATGTGGTACATCGCCAGGTAATGGGTGACGTCCAGGAACGCCTCGTCCACCGAGTACACGTGGATGTCCTCTTTGGCGATGTACTTGAGGTACACTCCGTAGATGCGGGCCGAGTACTCGAGGTACAGATGCATGCGGGGGACTGCCATGATGTAGTCGACGTTTTTCGGGATCTCGAAGACCCGGCACCGGTTCTTGATGCCGAGCGCTTTCATGGCGGGCGTGATGGCAAGGCAGATGGTCTTGTCGGTCCGTTCCGGGTCGGCGACGGCGAGGAGCGTGGTCATGGGATCGAGCCCCCGTTCCACGCACTCGACCGACGCGTAGAACGACTTCAGGTCGATGCATAAATAGAATGTGTTTGTGTGGTTCGTAACGGTCGCCTCCAGCAAATACGAATTACCCATTTCGCCCATTTGCCGTTTGCGTCTCTATTCTAAAACGAACATTTGTTCTGTGTCAAGGAGATTCTTGGGACAGTTGACGGAGAGTGCGGTTTTTCATACAATGAAATCAGAAGAAAACAGGAACAGGAGGTCCCCTTATGCAAAACCTTCAGAATGTCATATGCATCACTGACCGACACCTGTGCCACCGGCCTTTCCAGGATCAGATGCGCATCGTGGCGGCGATGAAGCCGAAAGCGGTCATCCTTCGGGAAAAGGACGTCATGGAGGACACCTACCGCATCCTCGCGGAGCGGATCCTGCCGGCCTGCGAAGAGAACGGGGTCCCGCTGATCGTCCACACGTTTTACAAGGTTGCCCTTGACATGGGGATCCACCGGCTGCAGATCCCGCTGGCTCAGCTGAGAGAACTGCCGGAAGAGACCCGCAAACAGTTCGAGGTCCTCGGCACGACGGTCCATTCTGTGGAAGACGCGAAAGAAGCGGTCTCTCTGGGGGCGACCTACCTCACCGCCAGTGTCGCGTCCGGCGGCACGCATGAATACGGCTCGGGAAACAAACTGCTCGACTTCCTCGAAGAGGTCAGCGCCGCCGTCGACATCCCGGTCTACGCGCTCGGCGGAGCGTCCCGGGAACAGCTCGAAGACTGCCTTGCCAGAGGTGCTGCCGGCATCTGCATGATGTCCCGCCTCATGACGGCCGACGGCGAATGAACGCCCGGAGTACGAAATGAAACACGAACCGACGACCCGCAAAGGGGCAGGCAGCCTTGTCCTGCTCCTCTGTTTTTTGATGAGCGTCCTTCTGTCCGCCTGCGGGAGCCCGGCCTCGGGCGCCGCGAACGAACTGGACGGAACCGCTGTCATCCGGAAGTATTACACCTACGGCGCCTTTTTCCGGGCGGAGGGGACCGCCGATCTGTCCGCGCTCGACGGGACCGCGAAGGACATCCGGAAGGCTGCCCTCCAGATGCGCACCGGAAACGGGGCGGAGGACCGGACATCGTTCGAGATCCCGTTTTCCATCACCAAAACAAAACTCACGTTCCGGACCGCGAAACACCTCGATGAGGGCCTCTGTCTCGACACGCTGGAGACCGGTGACACCGCCGCGTTCCTGGAACTCACCCGAAAGGACGGCAGCACCGATCTGCTGGCCCTGAGCGACGGTACCGGAACGGAAAAGACCGGGCACCAGGATGCCATCGAGTACTATACGCTGCCCTACGGGCACCACGGTCACCGCAAGGTGACGACCGCCTTCGAGCGGACCGGAACGACCGAGACGCTGGTGTTCCATACGAAGCGCTCCCGCCTGCCGTCCGGCGTCTACGACATCGTTGTCGACCCGGGCCACGGCGGAAAAGACCCGGGTGCCCAGAGCGGCCCGTACAAGGAGTCTGACGTCGTTCTCGACATCGGAAAGAAGGTCGCGAACGCGCTCGAGAGCGCCGGCTACAAAGTCCTGCTGACCCGGGACGGCACGGAAGACCCGAATGTGAACATGGCCTACACGGAGTACGACGAAGACGGGCGGGTGAACCGCACCTGCGCCTCCCGTGCCAAACTGGCCCTCAGTCTGCACCTCAATCAGAACCGGAACAGCGCTCAGAACGGGGTGCAGATCTACAGAGCCCGGCAGGCCGGGGACGACTTCGCGAAGTCCCTTGCCGACGAACTGGCGGCCGCTACCGCACTCGACTATTCCACGATGGGCGGCCGGACCGCAAAAGGGGTCTATGTGCGGACCTTCTCGAACCGGGACCTTGCCGCAGAGCGGAGCAAGGCGCGCAGGAAGGGCTACACCTTTTACAACGCCACAACGGACACCGACTATTACTTCATGATCCGTGAGTACGGCTGCCTCGCCACCGGCGCATACGTGGACGGGCGCAACCCTGCCTACGGGGTCAATGAGTACCGGAACTTCCCCCAGGGCGTCGAGAGCTGTCTCTGCGAACTGGGCTTCCTGTCCAACGAGCACGACCGCGCTGTGCTGCTGAACGATCAGCGCGGCATCGCGAGAGCACTGACCCGCGCGGTGGACGCGTATATCGCCTCCCTGCACGAAACCCCGGGCCCGCAGACCGCGGACCTTCTAGCCAAGGAGTCTTTATGAAAGTCACGACCAGAACCTTCCCGGACCCGCAGGGCCTCTGCCCGGTGCCGGTGACCGAATACACCCTGCAGAACGACCACGGCATCTCGGTGTCGTGCATCAACTACGGAGCCATCATCACGGACGTGCGGATGCCGGACCGGGACGGGACCGTTGAAAGCATCGTTCTGCGGTTCCCGGACCTCACGGGGTACATCGCCCACGCGGGACTGTACCTCGGCGCCATCGTGGGGCGGACAGCCGGGCGCATCGACGGAGCCTCTTTCCCGCTGAACGGGGCGATGTACGATCTGCCGAAAAACGACGGCGACAACAGTTTGCACGGGAACGGGGAGTTCTCGAAAGCGATCTGGGACGCCGAGGTCTTCGACCTGCCGGACCCGACGGTCTGCGACCAGCGTCAGAAAGTGTCGGTGACGTTCCTGTACACCAGTCCCGACGGCGAGAACGGGTTCCCCGGAGAGGTCCACGCTGAGGTCACATACATCCTCGACAACAGCGACCGGTTCCACATCGAGTACCGCGCCACGTCGACGGAGGACACGCTGTTCGACCCGACGAACCATACCTATTTCAACCTGAGCGGAAACCGGAAGGCAGATATCCTGTCCCAGACGCTCATCGCCGACGCGGACCGGTTCCTCGAACTGCGGGAAGACCTCATCCCGACCGGCAATATCCTGCCGGTGGACGGCACCGCGTTCGACTTCCGTCTCGGAGAGCCCTTCTCCCAGGGACGGGCGTCGGAGCATCCGCAGAACGTCATGGTGGGCCGCGGCTACGACCACCCCTTCCTGTTCCGGGAAGAGGGGAACCATTCCCTTCGCATGTCCGATGCCGTTTCCGGCCGGGCGGTGACGCTCTCGACCGACGCGCCCGCCTTTGTGATGTACACCTGCAACGTCCCGGAAGAAGGCATCGAACTGGCGGACGGACCGCTCGTCCCCTTTGCCGGCGCCGCCCTCGAAGCGCAGGGCTGGCCGGACGCTGTCCACCTGCCCGCCGCGCCGTCTCCGGTCCTGAAACAGGGCGATGGATTCCGGCGGAATACGGTCTGGTCTTTTGCGCTCATCTGACTTGACGAACCCCCGCATAGTCGCATATAATATATAACGCTATGCGGGTATAATTTATCGGTAGAATGTGACCTTCCCAAGGTCAATAGGTGGGTTCGACTCCCATTACCCGCTCCATTTTTTTATCTTTTTTCAACGGAAAGGGAAGGAGGCTCGGATATGAAGTTACAGGAATCCGGAGAGATGTATCTCAAGACTATTTTGTGGCTTTCTCTCCAGCAGCCTACGGTCCATTCCATCGACATCAGCGAGTACATGGGCTTCTCGAAACCCAGTGTCAGCCGGGCGGTCTCCATCCTGAGAGAGTCCGGGTATATCACGTTCCACGAGGACAAGTCCATCACTCTGACCGAGACCGGACGGAAAGTCGCCACCGATCTGTTCGAACGCCAGGTCGTTCTGTCTCACCTGCTGATGAAGATGGGCGTCGATGAGGACACCGCCTATGAAGACGGCTGCCGTCTGGAGCACGTCATCTCCGATGAGAGTTTCCAGCACATCAAACAATATCTCAACATCACCGATGAAGACATCGTTCTTTCCGCCGATCCGAGGACCGGTCTGCTGCGGGATATTTGAGAACGAACCATCAAATCAGGCGCATTGCTGGAGCAATGCGCTTCTTTTATTGAAGGGAACCGAGTTTTCGTTTATAATCTAATTTAAGGATATTATATGTGAGGGTCTCAGACCTGAATGGGAGATAACATTTATGAGAATTCTGATCGTAGAAGACGAAGTCCGTCTGGCGGAAGCGCTCGGGGAGATCATGAAAGCGCAGAGATACACCGCCGACATCGTCTATGACGGAGAAAGCGCGTTTGACAATGCCATGAGCGGCATTTACGACTGCATCATCCTCGACGTCATGATCCCGAAAATGGACGGGTTCGAAGTCGTTCGCCGGATGCGCGCAGAAAAGAATACGACTCCGGTCATCATGCTGACCGCCAAAGATGACACCGTCGACAAGATCAAAGGTCTCGACGCCGGTGCCGACGACTACCTGACCAAGCCCTTCATTCCCGGAGAGCTGCTGGCGCGTGTCCGCGCCATCTCCCGGCGGCAGGGCGAAGTCGTCATGGATGAACTCGAGTTTGAAGACCTGGTCCTTTCCCTTTCCAACTACACGCTGGAGGGCAACGGGAAGTCCCTGCCCCTCGGCCCGAAAGAGTTCGAGATCATGCGGCTCCTCATGTCCGCCCCGAACGTCATCGTCCCGAAGGAAGACTTCATCGTGAAGGTCTGGGGCGCGGAGTCCGACGCGGAAGACAACAACGTGGAAGTGTACATCTCGTTCCTTCGCAAGAAGCTGAAGCATCTGAATTCCAGAGCCAGCATCACGACGGTTCGAAAGATCGGTTATCGCCTGGAGGTGAGCGCGTAACGTGCTGACAAAGCTTCGACGCCGATTCATTCTGGATACGATGATCCTTGCGCTCATCATCCTCACCGGGGCAACGGTACTTCTGATCGTTGCCTCTTATACGTATGGGCAAAACAACGCGGAAGACACGATGCAGGACCTTCTGGCGAGTGTGACCCCCGAGACGGTCATGGTCCGTGAGGGGAAGGGTGGAAAACCGGATACGGCCGAGGTCGACTGGGAAGCCATCGAGATCCGCGACGAGTCCGCCATCATGATCCTGTCGGAGGATGGAGATTTCCTGCTCTCGCTGACACCCGGAAAAACGTTTCGGGAAAAGATAGACGCCGACCGGGAGGAGATCGAGAAAACCGTCCTTCAGGCGAAAAAACCATCCGGCATCATCCAGACCAACATCCGATACATGAAACAGCCCCTGGAGGGGATCGGGACCAAAGTGGCCCTTCTCGACCGCGCCAGTGAATTGCGGGCGATCTATTTCCAGTTCCGCCTGTACATCACGCTGGCCTTCATCCTCCTGATCCTCATCTTTCTGCTCTGTGAGTACCTCGCCCGGCGGTCCATCCTGCCGGTCGACGAGGCTATCCGGACCCAGCAGCAGTTCATCGCCGACGCTTCCCACGAACTGAAGACACCCATCGCGGTCATCCTCGCGAACCTGGACATCCTGAAAACCAGTCCGGACAAAACGGTCCGGGAGTCCGGGCAATGGATCGACAGCACCAAGATGGAAGCGAACCGCATGTCGAAACTCGTCAATGAGATGCTCTTCCTGGCGCGTTCCGACGCGGCCATGGACATGCACTACAACTTCCGCCTCATCAACTTCAGCGATGTCGTTGAAGAAGTGGTCCTGACGACTGAGGCTCTGGCCTTTGAGCGAAACATCTCGCTGGAGACCGACGTCGCGCGGAACTCTCAGGTCGTCGGCGACGCCGAACGGCTGAAACAGGTCGTCATGATCCTCGTGGAGAACGCGACGAAGTATGTGGATGAGGGCGGTACCATCCGGGTGAAGCTGGCCTCCGGCCCCCGCCGCATGGAAGTCCTGACGGTCACGAACAGCGGCGACCCCATCCCGCCGGAAAAAGCCGAACACATCTTTGAGCGGTTCTTCCGGGTCGATGAGTCCCGGGTGCGGGAAAAGGGCGGCTACGGCCTCGGCCTCTCCATCGCGCAGAAGATCATCGAAAAGCATCACGGCGAGATCGGCCTTGCCTTCTCGAACGAGAACGGCACCTGTTTTGAAGTCCGGCTGCCGCATGCGCAGAACCTGCGGGCGCCCGACCTCACGCCGCTGCCGGGAGAAGAACCCGCGAAAGATCAGCCGGCCGGCTGAATCAAATCAGGCTGAACCAGATCATCATAAAAAAACTCCGAACCGGATGGTTCGGAGTTTTTGTTGTCTGTAAAGCCGATCATTTGCTGGCAGCTTCGACGATCTTGGCGAAATCGGCCGGCTTCAGGGAAGCGCCGCCGATGAGGCCGCCGTCGATGTCTTCCTGAGCAACGAGGCCTTCCGCGTTGCCGGCGTTCATGGAGCCGCCGTACTGGACGACGAACTTGTCGGCAGCTTCCTTGCTGTAGAGGTCAGCAATGAGAGTGCGGATGAAGTGGTTGACTTCGTTGGCCTGCTCGTCGGTCGCGGTCTTGCCGGTGCCGATGGCCCAGACGGGCTCATAGGCGATGATGACGTTCTCGAGTTCCGCTTCCGAGACGCCGGTCAGAGCGATCTTGGTCTGGATGGCGATGGTCTCGAACGTGATGTTCTTCTCTCTCTGCTCGAGGGTCTCACCAACGCAGAGGATGACCTTGAGGCCGTTGTCCAGCGCGGCACGGGTGCGGTCGCGGACGGTCTCGTCGGTCTCGCCGAAGTACTGTCTTCTCTCGGAGTGGCCGATGACGACGTACTCGACGCCCATTTCCTTCAGCATGGGAGCAGCAACTTCGCCGGTGAAAGCGCCGTTGGCAGCCCAGTGGCAGTTTTCAGCGCCGACTTTGATGTTGGAGCCGGCAGTCTCTTCGAGAGCGACCTGAAGGTCGACATAGGGAACACAGATGACGACGTCGCAGTCTGCGTTAGCAACGAGGGGCTTGAGCTCAGTGATGAGCGCCTTGGCCTCGGACGGAGTCTTGTTCATTTTCCAGTTGCCGGCGATAACGGCTTTGCGAAGTGCTTTGTTCATTGGAATCTACCTCTTTTTCGATTGATACAGATTGTTTATACAAAAGACTGAAGATCAGTCTTTGTCGGCCATTGCGGCAATACCGGGAAGCTCTTTGCCTTCGAGGAACTCGAGGGAAGCGCCGCCGCCGGTGGAGATGTGGGTCATCTTGTCGCCGAGACCCAGCTGGTTGACGGCTGCAGCGGAGTCGCCGCCGCCGATGACGGATACGGCATCGGAGTCAGCCAGTGCCTGCGCAACGGCAAGGGTGCCCTGGGC
>JAEIGA010017516.1_pt1 | contig 10918 bp, 10 predicted proteins | sample 9270691 | NCBI WGS metagenome assembly JAEIGA01 (sample SAMN17057246, study PRJNA624740) | gut metagenome | biome: biome; isolation source: fecal sample | host: Bos grunniens | place: China: Xizang | collected 2019 | reverse complement strand
TCCGGATCAAAATCAATCAGATACTGACGGCAGAACGAACAAGGTGAAATTGCTTTGGGTGAATCTGATACGACCGCAATAGCTTCAAATTCCGTATAACCCTCTGAAACAGCCTTTACGATCGCTGTACGTTCAGCACAAATACTAGACAAGGTAGTATGCAGTTCAACATTGCAGCCAGTGAAGATCTCACCCGTTTTCGTAAGCAATGCTGCACCAACATGAAAACCGGTGTAGACCCTTGCCTTATGTCTGGCATTTGATGCTGTTTTGATCAATGTTTCTTTTAACTGCTGATCCATATATCCTCCTGTCAGAAGTCACGTCCTGCAGCCCAATAATAGAGCTCAGGATAAATCTCCATACCGATCTTTTTCTGGAGTTCAAGTGATACCTCATTATGTTCGAGAACATGCGCATAAGGGAAACGCTTCAGCTTCAATTGATGACGTATCATCTCCTGTTCCAGTTCCTGTGCGATTCCGCGCCGTCTATGACTCGGAAGGACAAATAAGAAACCGATCGTGCCTTCCCTATGCTGACCGATAAAACCACATAATCCATGCTCATCTTCAGCCCCGATCATCCCATCACTGATGCATTTTTCAATCACACCCGGTTGATTTGCTGCCGGAGAATCATAATAACTCCTGACAAAACCACTGTCTGCCATTGTCAGCTGACGAAAACGAATACCAGGTATTTCTTTTCGTTCGCTGATCATTTCCGACGGATAATAAACCATCCATACGGGATTAATATCATCACTAAGTATCCCGGCATCCAGCAGTCTGTTCATTTCATCCCGGCTGTCGATCAGATAAAGCCAGCGAGGATCAGCACGTAAACCAGAACCTGCTCCGTATGCCAATCTCTCTTCTTCTTTTACGATCAGCAGACCTTTTTCATCCATCTGCCAGACCTTTCCGCCGGTATCGTAGAAGTCCAGCATATGCCGGTATTTTATGGGATCTCTGCTGATCCATTCTATGATTGATCTTCTTTCCATCTTATTCATAAATATAGACTATACAGAATTTCCATATTTTGTCCATGCTCCGGATTGGTTTATGGTAACATTGACCCGGAGGTATCATTATGCGTTATTGTTATGATTATGCATATTTCAAAACTGCAGCGGACTGGATAAAAAGTCGGATCAGCCAGGAACCGGAGATAGCTCTGATTCTCGGGTCCAGTCTGGGGCCCTTGTCTTCGCAGATCAAAGACCAGGTGTCCTTTGATTACGCTGATATTCCTAATTTTCTGATCTCCACTGTCAAATCACATGCCGGTAAACTGATCTTCGGTACGCTTGCAGGCAAATATATTGTCTGCATGTCCGGACGTTTTCACAGTTATGAAGGATATGACTTTGAACAGCTGGTTATCCCTATCCGGGTTCTGAAACTCATAGGTGTCAAAACGGTCATCCTCACCAATGCAGCAGGAGGAGTCAATACTGACTATAAAGCTGGAGATATCATGATCATTAAAGATCACATCAAACTGAATGGGGGAAGCCCGCTGCGCGGTCCTAACGTTGAAGAATTCGGTCCCCGTTTCTTTGATGTGACCAATATGTATACACCGGAACTCCGCAAACTGGCTTTGGAATGCGGAAAAGACTTTGACCTGACTCTGCATGAGGGTGTTTATATGTTCATGCCCGGGCCACAGTTTGAAACCCCTGCTGAAATCAGAGCGATCCGTATCCTGGGTGGAGATACTGTAGGGATGTCTACCGTTACGGAAGCTTTGACAGCCGCACACTGCGGTATGAACGTACTGGGATTCAGCATAGTAACCAACATGGCGGCCGGCGTTCTTGACAGACCGCTGACCACCGAAGAAGTAACTGTTACTGCACATGCTGTAGCAGCAGAATTCTCAGCTTATATTGAAAAACTCATCGGAAAAATGCATCTGGAGTAAACAAAAGTCATAGAGTACATTTCCGTGCTTTTGGTAATTTTATTATTTTGTATATTCAAGCAATGCAGGAAAGAAATACTTCTTACCCTGCTTTTTTTTGATTTCATCCCAGACTGTCAGGATCCTCAAGGCTTCTGCCCCGGCCAATGACGATTTGTCTTCTCCGGATTTATCTGCCCATTCTCCGGTGATCCTGTTGGCTACAACAGAAGCGATCATACCCGTACGGACACCAAACAATCTGCCAAACGTCAGCAATGTCGCGGCTTCCATTTCAAAGTTCAGAACTCCGGCAGAAATCATATCCCTGAAAAAGGCTTCTCTGTCACTTCTCTCATATCCGCCAAACGCCGGTCTTGCCTGACCGGCATAAAAACTTGCGCATGTACATCCTGTACCAACGTGATAAGTAAATCCAAGGTTCTCACATGCCTGTATCAGCGCCATTGTGACCTCTGTATCCGCAGCTGCCGGATACTGATCGATAACATACATCCCGGATGTACCATCAAGTCTGACACAAGCATCATTGATGATCAGATCTCCTGTATGAATATCCTCTCTGAGCGCACCTGTTGTCCCAACACGGATGATCGCATCCGGATGGTATGGAAGAAGGTTCATGATTGGTGTTTCAAGACTTGCACCGCCGATGCCATGTGATACAGCTGTGATCGGTGCGTTTTTATAAGTGCCGCTGGCAACCATAAAACCCCTCTCACGCGGCCACAGTTTGGCCCCTTCATCCCATTGACCTGCCATTAATCTGACACGATCCGGACTGCCGGGCATCAATACTTTCGTATTTACTTCTGTTCCGGCAAAGAAATTACCATTGCCAATATCGGCAGCTTTAAGATTTCTGCGTTCTTCTTCAACGATTCTTGTCATACTGCACTTCCTTAATCAAAATATGCGGAAAGGTTATATGGTGAAAAGATTCCTTTATCGGTTACGATACCATCTATCAGTTTGGGCGGGGTCACATCAAATGCCGGATAAAAGCCTTTTATCCCTTCCAGTGTATGATTGTATCCCATGGACTCCAGAACCAGATTCGGATCACGCAGTTCAATCTCTACATTTTCCATAGTCGGGTGTCCGGGATTAGGTGTTCCTGTTGTAAAGTATGGTATACCCCAGTAGCGGGCTGCCAGTGCGATCTGGAATGTACCGATCTTATTTACGACATACCCGTCCATCGTGATCACATCAGCGGCTGAAGTGAAAACATCCACATGTTTTTCATGCATAACAAATGCCGGCATATTGTCCGTAATGATCGTTGTATCAAATCCCATATCATAAGCTACACTCGCTGTCAGCCTGGCCCCCTGGTAATATGGCCTGGTTTCCGGGCAGATCATTTTGATCTCGCTGCCGCGCTTACGGCATTCCCTCAGCAGGGTTCCAATGATCGTCTCAGCAAAACACTGTGTCATAACCGTACCGTTATGCGGGATTTTGTCGGCAAGGTATTTTGCGACAAGGTCGTATTTTTCGTAGGTTTCGTTCAATCTGCAAACCGCTTCATCAAAGAGTTTTTCAGGCATTTCCTGCAGTGACGTTCCACGTTCAAGTTCCTCATTCAAACGTCTCAATGACCTTTGTGTCACAGCTTCCATCTTTTTCACTGTCGTTGGTCTTGCATGTGACAGCGTGTACGCTGCCTGTTCCATATAAGCCCTGTATTTTTCTTCATCAAGGTTACCGGCTTCATAAGCTGCCAAAGCCATACCCATCATTGCAGCAGTATATGGTCCGCCGCTTTGGGTCACCATATCCGCTATCGCCTTAGCAACTTCTTCATGCCTGGTACATGTAACATATGTGATTTCCACAGGATAGATCCTGCGGTCAAGAATACGCACTGTACCGTTTTCATACCACGCAATATTCTCGTATCTCAGAAGAAATCCAATTCCCTCATCCGCTCTGTACATAACTCACCTCTCAACGCTTCTTCATAGCCTGAATATTTTCTTCACTCATCAATACAACGGGAAATCCGTTGGAAAGCGCGTGACTGTAGATCGTTGCGGCATCTTCTACATATGTTGCGCGTATATGCGCCTGCTGAAGCGAAGTGCCTACTGCGCAAACACCGTGATTTGACATAAGACATGCATTTCTTCCGTCTTTTGTCATAGCTCTCACAGCATATGTTCCAACCTCATCAGTGCCGGGAAGTGCGAACGGTGCAACCGGTACATCTCCTCCGAGAAACGGAACCATTTCGATCAGGATTACCGGGATCCCGATATTATTGACCGCAAATGAGGTCGCATATGGTGAATGCGTATGCACAACAGAGCAGACATCATCCATGGATTTATAAATTTCAGCATGGAGTCTCCACTCGCTGGATGGTCTGTGTCTGCCTTCCATAACAGTACCATCAAGGCTGATGACCATGATATCCTCAGGCGTCATCAGTTCATACGGGTAAGAACTCGGCGTAATATACATCAATCCTTCAGTCCAGTCATAAAAACTCAGATTGCCGCTTGTTCCGGCAAACAGCTTTTCCTTGTAGCACGCCAGTGTTTCTGCGCATACCGCTTCTTTATAATCGAGCCGGACCATTTCAGACCTCCAATGACGCCAATGCATCAAGAGCGATCAGAATAGAGTTTTCAACACCCTGCTTCACAACGCTCTCATCGGGCTGGTACTCGCTGGCATCGATCAATTCAAATGCAGGTGCGTCAGCTGTCAGAATGCCTCCGGCTTTGACACCATAGATACCAGCAAGAACAAGCAGCGGTGCGAGTTCATTTTCCATGGCTTTGACATTTGCTTTTGAGTATACCCTGACATTGGAACCTAAGAGGCTGCCATACAGCAGTGCATTGGTCATGGTTATTCCCTGGAAGTATGGAATGCCCCGGGCTTCAGCCGCATGATCAAGGGCCTTAACCAAATCTGTATCACATACAGCGGGGTATCCTGCCGGAATCATTTTTTCACTGACACCATCGTCCCTGCACGCACCGGTTGAAATGATGATACTGCCGGCACCGATCTCCTTTTGCATTCCGCCGCATGTTCCTACCCTGACAATTGCTTTGATACCGATCTTCATCATGCTTTCAAACGCAATTGCAGCACCGCCGGCACCAACGCCATGTGATATTACATTGACCGGAACACCTTTCCATTCACCGTAATATGTATGAAATTCTCTGTTCAGTACAAGACATTTGCTGTTGTCCAGCAATTCGGCAATCTGTTTTGCTCTTGCAGGATCACCGCATGTCAGTACTCTGTCTTGTAACTGGCCTTCGTTTAACCGTATGCACGGATATACTGTCTCTTTTTCACTCATTACTGATTCCCCTTCCTGATTAAATGCTTGTGTTCCCTCCGATATTTGATATATCCCGAAACCGCCATGATCAGGATTGTCATTATATAAGGGAAAGAAAGTGTAATCTGTCCGTTGATGTAGCTTTGAAGCGCAATAGAGGATGCTACTGCCGTTCCAAAGAACAATGATGAAAGGATCGCTCCAAGCGGATGTGCCCCGGCCAGTGAGGAAGCAGCCATAGCCATGTATCCGCGTCCGGCTGACATGCCTTCCGTAAAGATAACAACATTTCCCATGCACAATGCCACACCGCCAAGACCGCAAAGAATACCGGACATCGTTACCGCAAGAATCTGTGTCATATCTACCTTTGTACCCAGTGAACGAGTGGCTTCCTTATTCAAGCCGACAGACATCACATGGAATCCGGGTACCGTTCTGTAAAGAAAGATAAAGATCAGGATTGCAGTAATATATCCAAAAACATCAAGATATGTCAGATTTTTGAACATTCCATAAAGCACAGGCATAGATTCCGGGAAATTCGGAATCTTATGCAGTCCTACCATTCCGTTTCCTGCCAGGGAGCCTCTGGTAGCAAATAATACATACAGCATATAAGACGTAAAACTGGAAACAAGAAGATTCATTGATGTACCAACGATCATGTCTTTAGCTTTCAGTTTGACCTGGAAAACACCAACAATAAATCCGACTATACCTCCGGCAACTACACCTGCAATCATGCTGAGCAGGATATTGTGGGTATAGTAATTCACGGAGATTGCGGCAAATGCTGCAATCAGCATCTGACCTTCAAGTGCGATGTTGAAAACATTTACCTTATTGCAAAGCAGGCATCCAAGAGTGGCAAACAGAATCGGTGTAGTCATTCTCAGAATTGAATTAATGATCGAAATCAGATATGCACTGGTCATAATTACGCAGCCTCCTTGGCAGGTGTCTTATTCCCTGTTTCATTCTTCTTGTCTGTACGCTGCTTTTTTCCTGCTTTAAACAGGTGGATACCGATGTTGATCGACACAAACAGCATGATTGAGGAGGTAATGATATCGGCGATCTGCAGTGGAATACCGAAATCTCTCTGCAGAGCCTGTCCGCCGATTGTCAGACCGGAGAAGAAGATTGAATAGAACAGAATTGCAAACGGATTGTACTGGCCTACCAGAGAAGCCATCAATCCTGTCCATGCATAACCTGAACTGGCGATCATATTTGAACTGTAGCGATACTTTGTGCCAAACACCTCAACGAACCCGGCAAATCCTGCAATAGCACCTGAAAGCGCCATCGTCATATACATAACTCTGCGTTCCCGGACACCGCCGTATTTTGCGAAGTTCGGATTGAATCCGCTCATCTTTGATTCGTATCCGAATGATGTATAATTCATCATCAGATATACAGCAATAACTGTCAGTATAGAAAGAATGAACCCTGTGCTCAGCTGACCGTTTGAAAACAGGCGGGTAAACTTCAGACTGTCATCAATAAACATCGTCTGGTTTGCATTGACACTGGAAGTATCTTTCAGCGGGAAACTGACCAGATATGTTGAAAGATAATTGGCAATATAATTCATCATCAGTGTGACCATGATCAGAGATACATGGCTTTTGTCCTGAAGAAATGTCGGAATCAATGCATATAATGCGCCGGCAGCACACGCACCTGCACATGCACACAGAGTAACAATAAATGCAGGGCCAGGCATATACAGTCCGATAATAATGGCTGTAATACCTCCGCAAACCATTTGGCCTTCAATTCCAAGATTAATATGCCCCGCTCTCCAGGCTACAGCACCTGAAATACCGCACATGATCACCGGAGTCGCCTTTGTCAGTGTCTGATTCAGATAATTCACATTGATAAATGACTTATCGAACATAACTGAATACACTTCCATAGGATTATGCCCGGAAAGAAACATGATGAGCGCACCCAGGAGCAAACCCAGGATCGTTGCGATCACCGGCAGTGAAACAGTATTCAGTAAAGCTGCCAGACGTCCTGTATCTTTACGCTTCATTCAGCTTACCTCCCATCATCAGCAGGCCGAGACTTTCTTCTACGGCATTCTCACGTGTAAACTCACCGGCGATCTTACCATCATACATGACATAGATCCTGTCTGACAGAGACATTACCTCGCTCAGTTCAGAAGATACCAGGAGTATACAGTCTCCTGATTTCTTTTTCTCCAGCAGTGCATGATGTACATACTCGATCGCACCAATATCCAGACCTCTTGTTGGTTCCGCAGCGATCAGGAAAGGAGAATGCTGCATAACCTCTCTTGCCAGCACGACCTTCTGTGCATTACCGCCGGACAGTTCTCCCATTTTCTGGAATACAGATGTGTATCGGACATCAAAATGTTCTAATGTATCTGAGACAAATGAATGTATTTTGTTCTTGTGAAGCCAGCCTCCATGAGAAAGAGGTTCTTTATTATGCAGATACATGATGCAGGTTTCTTCGAGTGTCGCCTCTCTCGCGCATCCCCAAAGATACCGGTCTTCCGGTATACAGGAAAGGCCTGAATCGCGTATATCTCTCGGAGGACGGTTTGTTACATCACTGCCGTTGATCTTTACACTTCCGGATTCCACAGGCAAAAGTCCGGTGATTGCCCGGATCAGTTCAGATTGCCCGTTGCCTGATACTCCTGCTATACCTACGATCTCACCCCGGTCTACATGCATGGACAGTCCATCAACAGCTTCTTTACTGCCCGAGCCAGTCACATGCAGGTCATTCACTTCCAGACAAATCTCACCCTTTTTTACTTGCGGTATCGTAGTGTTGGTCAGCTGCCTGCCTACCATGAGAAAACTCAGTTCATCAAAGTTGGTCTCTTTGATAGGCATATTGCCAACAACTTCCCCATGACGCATAACTACCACTCTGTCTGCCACTGCAAAAACTTCATTCAGCTTATGTGTGATCAAAATGATACTTTTTCCCATTCCGGCAAGAGTGCGTATCGTATCCAGCAGCTGGCTGGTTTCCTGCGGTGTCAGTACTGCTGAAGGTTCATCAAAGATCAGGATTTCCGCCTCCTGGTAAAGGACCTTCAGGATCTCAATGCGCTGCTGCAGTCCAACCGGACAATTCATGACTTTTTCACGGGGATCAATATACAGTCCGTACTTTTCACAGAGTTCTTCAGTGATCCTGATAGCTGCCGTTCTGTCGAAAAACATACCTTTCCTGGGTTCTTTCGAATAAACAATGTTTTCCGCAACGGTAAATTGTTCTATCAGCATAAAATGCTGCTGAACCATGCCGATTCCCTTATCAATTGCATCCAGCGGATCATGGAACTTCTGTTTTTCTCCGTTGACATAGATCTCACCTGCAGTAGGCTGCTCAAGACCATACATGATCTTCATCAATGTACTTTTGCCTGCCCCGTTTTCGCCTACAACAGCCAGTATCTCACCCTTGTTTAATTCAAGAGAAACCTTGTCATTTGCAATTAAAGTTCCGTAGACTTTAGTAATGTCTTTCAATTCTACCAATGGCATTCTGTCTGCCTCACCTTCTTTAACTGTCTAAATAATACTATCTGCATGTTTTAAATGATTAAGCGGGAAGCCCATTGACTTCCCGCTCTCTTGTTTAGGAAAAATCAGTCGTTGATCTTCGGATATTCGTATGTAGAAGAATCCGGAGCAGTGAGATCGATCTTTCCTGCTTTCAGATCTTCTGCAGTTGCTTTCAGATCAGCGATGATATCATCTGTCAGAACTTCAGAACGCTTTGAGAGTTTGGAATCTTTTGTAACCCATACTGCACCAATTGTATCTTCAGCAATACCCAGGTTAATGTCAGCCGGATTCCAGTTTCCTTCACTGAATTTGTCCAATACATATTTCACAGCGTTGTATGTATCTTTCAGCTGGCAGCTGATTACATTCTCGCCATAGTCCGTCAGGTCTTCGTCCTGTCCGGATGTGTAGAAGCCGAGTTCATCAGCAGCATCAAATACGCCATAGTCTCCGCCTGCACATGCAGCATTGATGAATTTGCAGTCCAGTGCAGCGAGCTGTTTTGCCAGTTCGTTAGCCTTTTCAGGATCGGAATAAGAACCAACATATCTGAATTCAAATCTTGCGTCAGGATCAATAGACAGAACACCCTGCATGAACGGATATCTCCAGCCTACCCAGCCGGACTGACCTTCCATAGCATGAACCGCACCATAGTTATGAGATTCACCGTTTGTAACAAGAGCTGCCATTCTGCCGATCAGATAAGCACCGCTGGCCTCCGTAAATGTAACGTCCATAACGTTGTCCAGACCGGAATTATCATCAACAAGTGCATAAGATGCAGCATCCGGGAATTCGGTTGCAACTGCCTTGATTGCAGCTGTTGCCTGCCAGCTCAGACCGAGAATAAGATCATAGTCTTCCTGAGCAAATGCTCTGGCATTGGTCTCATAATCTTCATCAGCGCCGCATTCTGCGATTGAATAATCCCATCCATATGATTTAGCTGTTTCTTCAAAGCCGGCAATTCCATCATCAATGAAAGCAGAATTACCTTTCAGATTTGTAACCAGAGCAACGCGAAGCGGTTTTTCCTGTTCAGCTTCTGCATTTCCTTCCGGTGCTGCTGTTGATGTTCCGGAAGCTGATCCGGAACTGCAAGCTGCCAGGGATACGCCTGTCAGCAGTGCAAGAGATACTTTGAAGAGTTTGTTCATTGCTTATCCTCCTATCCGTAAGCATACATGCCTACTGCTTAAACTGAAGCATAGTCATTATAATTGACAGGGAATAAAACTTCTATAATAACTATGGATTTTTATGAAATTCGTTTCATGTTTCACAATAAGCACATATTACTTTTTTATATTCTGCCAAGACTGACAAATCCTAGCTGGTCATAATGAACTTCAGTGAATCCGGGCATATATTGATTCAGTCTTCCGGGCGGCCGTTTTGTTTTCCGAGCCAGGGCATAAAATGTTCACGTTACAGGAACATCACGATCACCATGACCGGTACCGCAGGCAGGATGCCTGCTGCACCATTGATCTTTCCCGGGATGATCGCAGAGATCAGCGCCAGGACAGGTTTAATTAATTAAGCAGATCCTTTATTGTGTCCATGGAAAAGGGATTTCTTTATTTGTCTGTACAGCATGCATTTTTTCAATGCAAATGCTGTAAATATGAATATATAAATAACGATAGATACAAAAAATATGTACCTTATTTACCAGGGTACATATTATGTTTTCATGCAGATCAGATCACTTTTGAAACAAATGCAGATAGTCGCCATAGCCCTCTTTCTCCAGGTCTTCATACGGGATGAACCGGAGTGAAGCGGAATTGATGCAGTAGCGCAAGCCACCTGCAGCAGTTGGTCCATCATTGAAGACATGTCCGAGATGCGAGCCTGATCCGGAGCTTCTGACCTCTGTCCGGATCATTCCGTGGCTGAGATCCCTGCGTTCCTTTACCGCGTGTTCATTGACAGGTCTGGTAAAAGCTGGCCATCCGCAGCCGGAGTTGTATTTATCCATCGATGTGAACAGAGGCTCCCCGCTGACGATATCCACGGAGAGGCCTTTTTCAAAGAAGTCATCATATGCACCGGTAAACGGATATTCCGTTGCGGCGTTCTGTGTCAC
>JAEIGA010017515.1_pt1 | contig 10918 bp, 9 predicted proteins | sample 9270691 | NCBI WGS metagenome assembly JAEIGA01 (sample SAMN17057246, study PRJNA624740) | gut metagenome | biome: biome; isolation source: fecal sample | host: Bos grunniens | place: China: Xizang | collected 2019 | reverse complement strand
TCAATTGTCACCTGCTTATGATTTGTTGGCGGTACTGCTTACAGGTATCAACGACAATGATGAACTCGCAATGCCACTTATTGGCAATGGAGAAGAAGATGGAAAAAGAATAGCCGGCTTTAATCGGGTTTCATTTATCGAAGCTATGGGGAAATCAGGAATACAAACAAGAATAGCTGAGAAAATAATCGATAAGTTCTTTATGTGTACCGATAAATGGTTCGCACTCATCGATGACTCTTTTCTTTCGTCGGAGCTTAAGTCTAACTATAAATTACTGGTGAAGGAACGAATGAACAGGATTGCAAAACAATAACCAATAATTAAACCGCAACAAAAAGAGCACATATAATTTGTTGAGAATCAAATATCTCAGCATAATAACTCGGTACGTCTGGGGGGGCGTGTGGTCGCCGGTTCGAATCCAGTCATCCCGACTTGGTTAAAACCTTGATAATCAAACGATTGTCGAGGTTTTCTGCTTTTATAGCGTTTCGCAAATTTCGGGCTCGCCTGCAAAAGTTTGGGGAGGTGATATAAAAATAACAACGTTTTCGTCTCTTGAATTTTCAGTATTTAGCCACAAGGTGCAGGAAGAGATGCGTGCTACTCCAAGACAACATTCTGCACCTGTCGCATCACGCGCAACCAGTTGCCGCCCCATATTTTCTCAATATCGCTCTCGCTGTAGCCGCGGCGCAGAAGCTCACGTGTTATGTTGGGCAGTTGCGATGCGCTTGAACAGCCAACCACAGAGCCGTCTCCATCAAAATCGGTACCTATGCCAACGTGTTCAATGCCCGCAATAGCAATGGCGTGCTCGAGATGAGCAATAAAATCATCGAGTGTTGCCTCTCCTTCGCTGCGCAAAAAGCCGCTGTACATTGTTACCTGCACCACTCCACCCTTTGCCGCAAGTGCTGCCATCTGCTCATCGGTGAGGTTGCGTTGGTGATTGCACAATGCGCGACACGATGAGTGGGAGCAGACGACCGGCTGCGTGCTCTGCTCGAGTACCTGCCAGAAGGTGCTTTCTGCAGCGTGCGAGAGGTCTATGACCATACCTGTGCGATTCATTTCGCGCACCACCTCAACACCAAAGGGGCTGAGACCATCGTGTGTAGCATTGCCACGCGCCGAGTCGCATATATGGTTATCGCCGTTGTGGCAAAGGGTTATATAGATGACTCCCTCTTTGCGCCAGCGCTCAATGTTGGATATATCGTGGCCAATAGCGTATCCATTCTCTATGCCACGCATAATGGCACGCTTGCCTTTGCGCTTGAGCTCTACAAGCTCGCCAGGCGAACTGCATAGTGCCACGTGTCGGGCGTTCTGCTCCACATTGGCGGCAACCCAGGCAAGAAGCCTGTCGGCCTCGGTTGTTGCCGCGCTTAAAGAGGCATCATCACAGGGGCCTTGCGGCAGATAGGCCACCATTGTGGTTGCATCGAGCAGGCCCTCTTCCATTTTGTGAAGGTCCACAAGCGCCACACTGCTGCGTTTGCCAAGGGTGTAGTCGGTGGCAGAGAGCATTGGTGTGTCGCAATGAGAATCAAGTGTGATAATTCGGTTGTGGAGCTGCGCTGTTGCTCGATAGAGTGCCGCCTCATCGATTAGCCATTTAAACAGAGGCATCATACAGCGGTTTCCATTCATAATGAAACTTTCGGGATGCCACTGCACACCCATCACACTGCGGCCATCCACAGCCTCTATACCCTCTATCACACCATCGGGGGCCTGGGCTGTAACAGCAAAGCCTTGCGGCACGCGATTCACCGCCTGATGATGAAATGTGTTCACGGCAAGTCTGCTGCCAAAGAGTTTCTCGAGACGCGAGCCTGAGGCAAAGAGCACATCGTGCGTTGCCACGCCACGTTCAACATCGCCCTGGTCGTGTTTGAGCAGAGAGTTACCCAACGCGGCATAGATATCCTGATGCACCGAGCCACCCAATGCGGCTGCAATAACCTGCACCCCACGACATATTCCAAGAATGGGTATGTTGCGGGCATCGGCAAGCCGGGTGAGCAAGAGCTCTTGATTGTCGCGCACCGGGTTGATTGTGTGCAACAAGGTGTAATCGGGCTCCTCGGACATATAACGGGGGTCGATATCGGCACCGCCTGTCAGCAACAGCGCATCGATACAACGCAAGGTTCCCATCAAGGCCTCGCGGCCGGCATAGGGAGGGATGAGCAAAGGGATGCCCCCTGCTGCTATGACCGACTCGTAGTAGGCAGGGGCAATAGTTGCCTTTTCATTGGCATAATTTGCTGTAATACCAATCACAGGACGCTCACCACATACCGGGTAGCTGCTGTGCAGAGCGGCAAACTCGCCGCATATATCAAATTTATCTGTAGACATCGGAAACTGAAGATGAGCGCCGCCGTGTTCGTTGGCACGAATGTCGGCGGCGCTGTTATCTAATAATATCGTCGGCAAAATGAGTGCCGGACTATCACTCCATAGGCATATTGCGCTTGATGCTGTGAGCAAGCACAATCATAGTCTCGGTGCTCACAACACCGGGAATCTCCTGCACACGTCCGTTGAGAAGCTGCATAAGATGCTCGTTGTCGTGGGAATACATCTTCGCCAGTATCTAGTAGGGGCCTGTGGTGTAGCAGCACTCCACCACCTCGGGTATTTCGCGCAAGCGTTCCACCACCTGATTATACATAGAGCCGCGCTCAAGGCGTATACCTACATAGGTGCAGGTCTTGTAACCAAGGCGACGCACGTCAATTTCGTAGCACGAGCCTGAGATGATGCCCATATCAATGAGGTGCTGCACACGCAAGTGAATGGCCGCACGCGAAACACCGCAAAGCTCGGCTACATTGCGGAACGGTATGCGAGCATCCTTGGAGATGATGCTCAGGATTTTAAGGTCGAGCGCATCGACCTTACATTCGATATTCTTCATATTTGGGTTGTTATAAGTTTTGTCCAATGTTCTGTTATTTTATTACCCTCACAATTTCAAGGTCATATACAAGGGCACTGTAGGGTGGAACCTTTTCGCTACCACGGGCGCCATAGGCAAGCTGCCAGGGGATATATACTTTGCAGGCAGTTCCTGCGGGGAAGGTCTCCAACACCTCGTCAAGCCCGGGAACGGTGTTACCCAAGCGCAATTCGGCAACCTCGCCGCGCGAGCTCTCGAACACACGTCCGTTGATGAACGATGCCTTGTAGATGCAGCCCACCTTGCTGCCATAGGTGGCAACCTTTCCGTTACCTACACGCTCCACCTTCACCTGCACGCCGCTGGGCAACACCTGCACGTTGCGGCGACCAGCATTGTTTTTCATAAACTCCTCGCTCGAACGGCAAAAGATGCGCCTGTTGTAATACTCATAGGCCTCCTCCACCGACATTGCCTCACGGTTGCCCTTTGCCATAGCCTTAAGTCCCTCGAGGAAAAGACGACGATCAACCTTTATTGTTGTATCGCTTTGATACATTGCTCTTTGGGCACTTTCAAGCATCTCAACAGCATCAATGGCCACCGCCACGCCGTGGGCAAAGGCATTGACCCTAGGAGAAGAATCAACGGGAAACGCCGCGCAAATTCCGTTCACGAAATCATCGATATTCTCTTGCTCTATCCCAAACTCCTTTATAGCCATTGGCATATCCCTTGCAATTATTGTGCTCACTGCAAAGGATAGAGAATCATCGGCATTGGCAAGTACCACCTTTTCTGGCTGACGGACAACGGCATCGCCCGCCTCCTTTGCACACGATGCAAAGAGGAGGGCCGAAAAGCCAAGCAGTGCCACAATAGGGAGCCTTTGTGGTTTCATTGTTCTATTAGAGCACCTTAATAAGTTCAACATCAAAGATAAGGGCACTGTAGGGAGGTATCATCTCACCCGCGCCGTGCTCGCCATACGCCATATCATAGGGGATGTAGAGACGCCACTTGGCACCCTCCTGCATTAGCTGAAGTGCCTCAACCCAGCCCTTGATAACCTGATTCACACCAAAGACCGCAGGCTCGCCACGCTTGATTGAACTATCGAAGATTGTGCCGTCGATGAGCGTACCCTCGTAGTGGCACTGCACACGGTCGGTTGCTGAAGGCTTCTTGCCGTTACCCTCGGCAATGACTTCATACTGCAGGCCGCTGGGGAGCACAACAACACCCTCTTTCTTGGCATTGGCAGCAAGGAACGCCTCGCCGGCTGCCTTATTCTGCTCATAAGCCTCCTCGGCCAGTTTGCGGAAGTGGTCATTCACCACCTGCTGCGCCTCGGCGTGCGACATATCGGTCTTTGCACCGGCAAGCACATCCTTCAAACCCTTCACAAAATCATCAACATCAAGATTCTTAACGCTCATAGAGAGCAAGTTCTGGCCTATACCCATTCCAAGACCATAGCTGAATTTATCCATTTTCTTTGTTTTTTGGTATTATTACTGTCATTTTGCCAAAAACGCTTCACGAATTGCAAAGAGAATTTGACCGGACTAAGATACAACTATTATTTATACTGCAAACACAAAATGCGCTTTTTTTTGAATTTTCGATAAAAAAGCGGCAAAAAGGGAACAAAAGCACACCATTTACGCCTTTAACATTTTGTCATAACAAAACAGAGCATCTGCCACCACGCATAGTTGTTGCATTTAATATAAATTAATCTTGTTATTATATAAAAAGCTCAATTTTATTCTATAACTTTGCAGAAACGCGCTTTGCGCACTTAACAAACGTTTATATGACAAGCAACATCATACTTATTGTAATCTCACTGTTCCTCATCGTGGGGCTGTATATTCTGCGCAAATTCTATGGCAGCAAAGCCGCTGTTGAGAATGAGCACGACCACGAAACTGCCGACGGCGTGTGCTGTGGAAAGCACACAAACTGCGAAAAGGGGTATGACAACAGCAATCTCTACTTTGATGATGAGGAGCTCGACCGTTTCAAGGGCGTGAGCCAAGAGACATACACCGACAGCGACATTGAGGAGTTCCGACAGGTTCTCTACACAATGAAAGAGGAGGAGGTGGACGACTGGGTACACTGCCTGCAGACACGCGGCATTGAAATTCCCACCGCCATAAAGGATGAGATTCTTATGATGCTGCAATAAACGACAATCACTACAACTGTTCAAAGAAGGTGCTGAAAAGAATATCATACATTTTAACCACCATTGTTCTGCTTTGCCTGTGCAGTTGCGCAAGCCAAAGAAAGAACAACGCCACCACGCGTATGTATCACGCCTTCACTGCACGCTATAACACCTATCACAATGGCAACATTGCCTACAAACAGGCAGTAAAGGCACAGGCCACAAGCCACAAAGACAACTATCTTGAACTGTTGCCGCTGCTCAACATCAGCAACGAGCAGACACAGAAGGCCGGTGCAAGCAACTATGACAGAGCAATTGAAAAATCGCAAAAAGCCATAAAGAACCACTCCATAAAGAGACGTCCCAAGAAGCCATCGGGCAAAAAACTATCACAAAAACAGAAGCGTTTCTATGCGCAAAAGGAGTTCAACCCTTTCCTGTGGAGAGCCTGGTTTCTTATGGGCAACTCACAATTCCGCAAGGGCGAGTTCACCGAGGCTGCCAGCACCTACATATACATCTCAAAGCTATATGAAAGCAACCCGAGGTTAGTGGCACAGGCACGCATCGGGCTTGCAAAGTGCTATACCGAGATGGAGTGGCTCTATGAAGCCGAGGATCTGCTGCAGCGCCTGCAACGCGACACGGTGCCGGCAGGACTAAAACCCGATTATGCCGTTGCAAAGGCCAACCTGCTGCTGAAGCAAGATAGAGGCGAGGAGGCCATCCCGCACATAAAGGCCGCACTCAAGCGCAAAGGCATCACTACACTCGACAAGGCACGCGAGCACTACCTGTTGGGGCAGCTCTATGCCAAAGCGGGCAACAACAAGGAGGCCTACAAGCATTTTGGCAAGACTATCTCAAAGAGCCCACCCTATGAGTTTGAGTTCAATGCCCGCATACGCCAAACAGAGACTGCCACCAATGAAAAGCACAAGAAGACGCTGCGCAAGCTAAAGCGTATGGCAAAGTCGCCCAAGAACGAGGAGTACAAATCGGAGATATACTATGCCATAGGAAACCTTCATCTCAGCAGCAAGGACACCATTGAGGCTATAAGGGCCTACGAAACAGGCATTGCACTGGGCAATGGCAGCGGATATGGCACAGGGATGTTGCATCTGTCGTTGGCAAGCATCTACTGGGCACAGGAGAAGTTCTCCAAGGCACACGAGAATTACAGCAAAGCACTGCCAATGCTTGGCGAGAAGGAGGGAATAGAGGTGATAAAGCTCAGAAGCGAGGCGCTCGCAGGGCTTGTGCAGTATACCGATATTGTTGAGGAGCAGAGCAGATTGCTCCATTGGGCAACACTCACCCCCAAGCAGTTGGAGCCTATTTTTGACGGGTTGATTGATGAGGCCAAGTTCCAGGAAAAACTCAAGAAAGAGGTTGAAAAGAGACTCAAAAAGCAAGAGGGCGCCGGAGGCAGCGAGCTGGACGCTGCTGGGAATGCAGCCGATATGTCTATGCCCGCACAGGACAACAACGGCAAGCAACTGTGGTATTTCTATAACCCGCAATTGGTGGCACAAGGCGTGCGCGCCTTTAAACAGAAGTGGGGCGATAGAGAGCTGAAGGACTACTGGCGCTTCAGCAATGAGATATCATCACTGATGAGCAGCGACATTCCAATGGACAGCATTGCAGCCGACAGCCTTATGACAGACACCACCACAGTGCCCGGCGACACCATTGTTCAGAAGGAGATAATTGCAACCGAGGAAAAGATTGCAGCCGACCCCACTACACGGGAATACTATATGCAGCAAATCCCCGATACCGAAGAGGAGAAAGAGGCTGCACACGCAGCTCTGAAAGATGCGTTGTTTGAGGCAGGAGTGCGCTTCAAGGATGACCTCAACGACAAGCGCCTTGCACTTGAGCACCTTGAACGTATTGTGGAGGAGTACCCCCATTATGAGCGCATTGCCGACACATATTACCAGTTGTTCCTGGCCTGCTCGCGTTGGGAGGAACCCGAGAAAGCAGCCCTTTACAAGAGCCTGCTTATGACACACTACCCCGACAGCAGCTACACAAAGCGCATACAAGACCCCAACTTCTTTGAAACGGCAGCCCAGCGCAAACAACGCGAGGATTCGCTCTATGCGGAGGCCTATGCCAACTATGTGGCTAAAAAATATGACAATGTTATTGAGGCCAACAGCTACAGTGCCGAGAAGTACCCCAACGGCAGCCACCGCGCACGCTTTATGTTCATTGACGCAATGTCAAAGCTCTACAGCGACAGGCTCGATGAGGCTATCGAGGCACTTGACGCACTGCTCACAGGCTACCCGGCAGACAGCATAAGCAGAATTGCCACCGACATTGGAGCAGGAATTATGGAAGGAAGGCTGCTGAACAGCGGCATCTCCACGTCGATATGGGACCGCAAGGCCGACGGCACCATAAGAAGCGGCAACGACACTGTTCCCCAATTCAGCGACAAGCGCAACGAGCCATTCTATTTTGTATTGGCATTCCCCAACGGCTCACTCGATGAGAAGAGGCTGCTGTTTGAGATGGCAAGATACAACTTCTCGCGTTATATGGTGCGCAACTTTGATATGACATTTGAAAAGTTGGCCGAGGTTACACTGCTCGAAGTAAAGGAGTTCTTGAACTTTGACGAGGCATTCCTCTACTGCAAACGTCTCTATGGAAATGCAGCCACTGCGAGATTGCTCGAAGGTATAAATGCTTTTGTGATATCAAAAAACAACCTCGATTTGTTATTACAACACTACACCTTTGACGACTACAGGGAGTTCTATGAAAAGAACCTGCTGACAATACCCGAGGTTGAGATTGACGGATATACCCTTGACGAGCCCGACTATGAGAGCACGGTGCCCGAAGGGAGTGAAAACGAAAAGATGAATTGAAATGGCGAACAGACTGCTTTGGGCCGATGATGAGATAGAACTTCTCAAGGCTCACATCATATTTTTGCAAGGCAAAGGGTACGATGTTACCACTGTAACCAACGGCCCCGATGCTATTGAGGCGTGCCGCAACGAGGCTTTTGACCTGGTGTTGCTCGATGAGAATATGCCGGGTCTCACCGGCCTGGAAACATTGAAGGTGATAAAGGAGATGCACCCCTCTACCCCCGTGGTGATGGTTACAAAGAGCGAGGAGGAGGATATTATGGAGCAGGCTATCGGTTCTTTGATAGCAGACTACCTGATTAAGCCTGTAAACCCCAACCAAATTCTCCTGACACTAAAGAAGAACATACACCACAGAGAGATTGTGGCAGAGAAGGCCAACACTGCCTATCAGCAGAACTTTGGCAAGCTGGCAATGCAAATAGGTGATGCCCGCTCTATTGAGGAGTGGCAGGAGATATACCGCAGAATTGTTTCTTGGGAGCTGCACCTTGAGAAGGGAGACGCTCAGATGCACGAGATGCTGAAAGCACAGAAGGAGGAGGCCAACAGTATGTTTGCACGTTTTGTGCGCAACAGCTACCTTGGATGGATGGGAGCCGAGCGCAGGGAGCGCCCACTGATGAGCAACGACCTTTTCCGCGAGCGCATATTCCCGCTTGTAGACAAAGGAGAGAAGGTGTTCCTCATAATAATAGACAATTTCCGCTATGACCAGTGGCGCACGTTGGCCAACGAAGTGGGCAGCAGTTTCGCCATTGAAGAGGAGTTGTACACAAGCATCCTTCCCACAGCCACACAGTATGCCCGCAACGCCATCTTCTCGGGCCTTATGCCAAGCCAGATAAAGGAGATGTTCCCGCAACTGTGGGTAGATGAAGAGGAGGATGAGGGAAAGAACCTGAACGAGGAGGCACTCATTGGCACACAAATCACACGCTACCGCCGCAAGGACAGCTACTCATATAGCAAAGTGCTGACATCGGCCGCAGCCGACAAGTACATAGAAAACATAAAGAACCTGGCCAAAAACGATATAAATGTGTTGGTGGTGAACTTCATTGATATGCTTTCACACGCACGCACGGAGTCGATGATGGTGAGGGAGCTGGCGGCCAACGAGGCGGCATATCGTTCTATCACGCAGTCGTGGATACGCCACTCGGCAATCAAGAAGCTCTTTGACTATCTTGCAGGGAGCAACTACACTGTGGTGATAACTACCGACCACGGAAGCATTCAGGTGGACACACCCTCAAAAGTTATAGGCGACAAGAACACCAACACCAACCTGCGCTACAAGCTGGGCAAAGCGCTCAACTACAGCGGCAAGGAGGTTTTCGAGATAAAAGAGCCGGCAAAGGCATTCCTGCCCCAACCCAATATAAGCACAAGCTACATTTTTGCCACCGGCAACAAGTTCTTTGCCTACCCTAACAACTACAACCATTATGTCCAGTACTACAAGGACACATTCCAGCACGGCGGCATCTCAATGGAGGAGATGCTTGTGCCATTCGTAACAATGAGACCAAGAAACAAACAATAATGAGCAGACACAGTATAACAGTCAAGAGCCTTGAGGAGTATGGCAGCGCTGCACGTTGGTTCACAAAATTCCTCGACAAAGGCAGCATCTTTGCCTTTTATGGCAAGATGGGCAGCGGAAAGACCACATTCATAAAGAGCCTGTGCGAGGAGATGGGTGTAACCGATGCTATCAACTCGCCCACATTTGCCATTGTAAACGAGTATTCCGACAGCAATGACAACACCATATATCACTTCGACTTCTACCGCATAAAGTCAATTGCGGAGGTCTATAATATGGGCTATGAGGAGTATTTCTATAGCAACGCCTACTGTTTCCTTGAGTGGCCCGAGTTGGTGGAGGAACTGCTGCCCGAGGAGCACGTAAAGGTGATTATCGAGGAGGGAGAGAACGGAGAGCGCACAATCACAGTGGAGCTACCAGACTAAAAAGACACGAAACATAACTTTAACCATAACTATTCAAACATTCACGCTATGAAGATAAACGCAAACGCATCGGGTACAAGAACTATTGATGTTACCGAGGACCAGCTGATGATTATAAGAAAATTCTCACTCCTTGACAGGGTTGCCAACAGCACAGGCGTAATTGATGAAGAATCGCTCGACAAGCTGCGCCTGACTGTGCGCTCGCTCATTGCATCGCAAGCAATGCCGTCAAAGGACCTGCTCGACTTGTGCCTTGTGCTCTACCACGAGGATATGAAGGCGCTCGGCCTAAAGAACCTGATGAAGTGCTATGCAGAATGGATGGCACAGGAGGCTGCCAAGGCTGTTGAGAACGAAGCAGAAGAGTGCAATGAGTAACAGAAAGGTTACAGACTGGCTGCCAACAACACGCAAAGAGGCAGAGATGCGTGGATGGGACGAGCTCGACGTTGTTATGTTCAGCGGCGATGCTTATGTAGACCACCCCTCCTTTGGAGCAGCAGTCATTTGCCGACTGCTTGAAGCAGAAGGGTTGAGAGTGGCCATAGTGCCTCAGCCCAACTGGCAGGACGACCTTCGCGACTTTAAGAAGATGGGCCGCCCAAGGCTCTTCTTTGGAATATCGGCAGGCTGTATGGACTCTATGGTGAACAAATACACAGCAGCCAAACGTTTCCGCAGCGAGGATGCATATTCACCTGACGGCAAGCATAGTATGCGCCCCGAATATGCCACCACTGTCTACTCCACAATACTGAAACAATTATACCCCGATGCACCGGTGGTTATTGGCGGAATTGAGGCCTCTATGCGTCGCTTCACCCACTATGACTATTGGCAGGACTCGCTTAAAAAGAGCATACTTGTGGAGAGCAAGGCCGATGTTCTTGTCTATGGAATGGGAGAGCAACCCATCATCGCCCTAACAAGGGAGAT
>JAEIGA010017514.1_pt1 | contig 10919 bp, 13 predicted proteins | sample 9270691 | NCBI WGS metagenome assembly JAEIGA01 (sample SAMN17057246, study PRJNA624740) | gut metagenome | biome: biome; isolation source: fecal sample | host: Bos grunniens | place: China: Xizang | collected 2019 | reverse complement strand
GCTATGGGTGCGGTATATGCAACGGTCAGCGATATCACGGTTCTTGGCCGCTCGCTGACCGCACAGGAGCAGGAGGCTGCGGAAGTCCTTCTTGAACAGGCTTCCGCTAAGCTTCGCCTTATCGCCAAGAAATATGGTAAAAATGTCGATGAGCTCATTGCAAGCGATGAAGACTATGGGGATGCTGTTAAGAATATCGTTGTTCAAGCTACACTTCGGGCTCTTGGCAGCGTGACTGAGAGCACCCCTGCTTTGTCGCAGGGCTCAGAAACTAACGGATCATACAGCATTCAGATGACTTATCTGAATGCAGGTCAATCCCTTTATTTCCTACGAAACGAGCTTAAAGAGCTCGGTATACTTCGCCAGAGATACGGCTTAATTGACATATACCCCATAGGAGAGGAGTGAAAAGATGTTTACCAACTGTGAGGGCATTACGATCTATGAAAAAACTGTAGTCAACAGAGCTCCTGCATATGTTAAACATACTACTGGAAATGTATACTGGCAGCCTTCGGAAGGACAGACTGACGGGCAGGACAGGAGATCGCAGAGATCTGTTTTTATCAACATCCCTGAAACGTCAACTACTTATCTTCCGAAAGAAGACGACAGGGTGATGCGTGGTATTATTGAAGATAATGCTCCGCCTCACGAAGCACTTACGGTGATGAATGTCAAGGATCTTCGCTATGGTTCTCCACGAGTAAGGCACATTGAGCTGACATTGGAGTGATGATATGATCAAGTTCAAAGGGCTTGTTTTTTCTCGCGATTTCGAGAGTAAAAGCAAGAAAAACCTATCTCAAGCTCAGGATTATGTTGATAAGGAATGCTTGAAGTATCTGCCGGATTATACGCCAATTGCAAACAAGAAGTATAAAAATGCAGGTAAAATGAGTAAAGCTCATAAGATTCAGCAACCAGGTCTTATCATTAATACTGAGCCCAAAGCAAGACATGAGTATTACGTCAATAAAGGCTTCTCAGGTCCTAATCGTGGTAAATACTGGCTGGAACGCATGAAAGCTGACCATAAAGACGATATACTGAAAGGACTGAAAAAGCACTAATGAGTGAAAAACCATTAATCGAGAGCATAAGGGACTATATATGCACTTGCCCCTATTTGTCGGAAGGGTGCTGCCTGCTTATCGATTATCTCGGCGATAAAGCAGTCGAGTATACTGTCGAGGCAGTCCCATGCAATCCAATATATAAGGAATATGTTGACGGTGAAAAGGTCAAGCAATTCCTTTTTGTATTCGCAAGCCGAGAATACTTCGAGGCAGATATCAATACCTGCATTGCCAATCTTCATTTTTACGAAAAATTTGAAGACTGGATCGATGATAACAACGAAGCAGGAATATATCCTGATCTCGGCGATAATAAATCTACAGTAAGTCTCGAAGTGCTTACAAGAGGCTATGCCTTTTCAGCTGATGCCGAAACGGCACGCTATCAAATCCAACTTCGATTAATATATGAGGAGGAATAAAAATGCCTGATACACCTACAATTGTTCAGCGTCATAAGATCGTCGCATTTTACGGCGTAACAACAAGTACAACCTCTGGCGGTACAACAACCACAACGACAACATTTTACAGAATGAAAAAGTTCACTCAGCTTGCTAAGTCTCAGAACCCTATCGAGTATGGCAGACAGTACGTTGATGAGCCTTTCGCTGTAACTGACGTAATGGGCTACAATCCGAGTATCGCTTATGCTTTCGACAAGTACAGAAACCTTCCTATTCAGGAAGATATCGTAAAGATCACCAATGAAGAGCTTACTGGCAATGATGCAATTCGCCCTATTATCATTGTTGATACTGACACAAACGAAGCTTATAAGCGTGATTTCTCTGTAATTCCTAATTCAGAGGGTGATAACATCAATGTTTACACTTACAGCGGTAACTTTAAGTGCAACGGCGAACTTATCAAGGGTACAGCAGCAACGTCAGACGACTTCCAGACAGTAACATTTACAGAGTCCACTTGACATCAACAGTAATAATAAAGGAGTGAGCCTATGAGCCAGAAAATATGGCAAATTAACGGGAAAGGCTATGAGCTTGACCTGACAGATGCAGATGTTGTCGAAAGATATGAGAATGCTTTCGCAGATATGGATTCCGCAGAGAAGCTGATACCGAAGGACGGAAAGGCTTCCGACAGAATCCGCGCTTGCTGTGACCTTTTCAGGAAGTTATTTGATACTTTATTCGGAGACGGCACATCAAAGCAGATATTTGAAGGTGTTCCTACCAGCATATCTGCATATGAGGAAATTTACTATAGTTTCCTTGATTTTGCCAGGGCGCAGTTCGAGGAAGATGCTAAGCAGAGAGCTGCTCGCCTTACAAAATATACACCAAATCGCCAGCAGCGCCGTGTTAAGAAAAAATGATAAATGCTTTATACGAGCCATTCCCGGAACGTATCACAGTTGAAGGAGAAAGTTATCCTATCCTCACTGACTTCCGAGAATGGCTTCGTTTTGCAGATTTAATGCGAGACCAGAACATTAATAAAAGTGATAAAGTCTATATGCTTGTCAATTGGTTTGAGTCTCCGCCAAAAAAAATCACGGCAGAAGCAGTAAATGCACTCTTTGATTTTTATTATGCGCGTGAACTTGAGCCAGATGTTGAAGAAGACGAAGAAGAAGGCGAAGCCGAGGAAATTGTCATAAGGCCACCTGTATTTGACTGGCGGATAGATTCGAGATATATTCTCGGCGACTTCCGCCATTATTATGGGATTGACCTTATTGGCATTGAATATCTCCATTGGTGGAAATTCCGATGCCTATTTACTGCACTATCAGACGAATCTCAGTGTCAGAAACGTATGGCATACCGCGGAATCGATCTCGGCAGCATAAAAAACGATAAAGAACGAGCTCGCATTGCACGGATCCAGCGCAGCATTGCAATACCTTACGAATGTGAAGACGATATGATAGGTGCAGCGTTTGGAGGTCTTATATGAACGAACTAAATGAACTTAAACTGCCACCGCTGCGGCGTGAATGGGTAAGATGCCCTTCCTGCGGTGCTAAAACCATACTATATGATAATACCGCAAAATGCAGCGGAGTGTATATAAAATGCACTCGCGGCTGCAAAAAAGAATTTGAACTCGTAATAATAAACGGAAAACAAGTGCATTGAGCCATTGAGCCGCACAGTCCATCATAAGGAGGGATTGTTGTGGCTTTTGATGGCACTTTAAAATTTGATACCGAAATAGATGACAGTGGCTTTAGTTCAGGCTTAGAAAAGATAGGCAGCTTTGCCAAAAAGGGTATGGCTGTTGTAGCCGGAGCTGTCACAGCAGCCTCAGGCGCTATGGTCGCACTCGGTAAGAGTGCTCTTGATGCATATGCAGACTATGAGCAGCTTACAGGCGGTGTGTCAACGCTTTTTGGTACTCAAGACAGAAGCCTTGAAGAATACGCTGCAAGTGTCGGAAAATCTGTTGACGAAGCTTGCGCCGAATATAACAAGCTTGAGCAAGCTCAGTCCACTGTAATGGAAAACGCCTCCGAAGCGTTTAAAACAGCTGGGCTTTCTCAGAATGAATACATGGAGACGGTCACATCGTTCTCCGCAGCTCTCATAGCTTCTCTTGGCGGTGATACTCTTAAAGCGGCAGAAGTCGCTGATAGAGCTATCGTCGATATGGCTGATAACGCCAATAAAATGGGAAGCTCTATGGAGAGCATCCAAAACGCATATCAGGGCTTTGCAAAGCAGAACTATACGATGCTTGACAACCTTAAGCTCGGATATGGCGGTACTAAGTCGGAAATGGAGCGCCTGCTTGCTGATGCAGAGGCTATTTCCGGCATACACTACGATATAGAAAGCTATGCGGACGTAGTTGAAGCTATCCACGTTATCCAGGATGAAATGGGTATTACAGGTACGACCGCACGAGAAGCAGCTGAAACTATAAGCGGTTCTGTAGCTTCCATGAAATCAGCATGGAGCAATCTCATAGTCGGAATAGCTGATGATGAGCAGGATTTCGACAAACTCACAAACGACTTTGTTGAAAGCGCTGCACCAGCTGCTAAAAATATACTTCCCAGAATCGAAACTATTCTCGGTGGAATGGGTAAGCTTGTAACGTCCATGAGTGGAGTCATCGCTGACGCACTTGTGGACTTTACTTCTTATATTCCTGACCTTGTGGAAGCAGGCGTATCTCTTGTAGATGCACTTGTTCAAGGCTTGGTAGATAATGCTCCTGCACTTGCTGACGCTGCCTTCGATGCAGGTATGCAGTTACTTGAAGGCATATTTACTATCGCGCCGAAACTTCTTGATCTTGGAGCGCAGTTGCTGACAACACTGCTGGAAGGAATATCATCCCATATTGGCGATATTACCGATATGATTAAGAACTTTGCGTTTGATGTCGCCGATAGCATCGCTGCCAATGCTCCTGCACTTGCAATGGCAGCTGCGGATGTTATTCAGGCTCTTGTTGATACAATTGCAGACAGCCTTCCTGAGTTAATACAAGCTGTTCTCGATATTATTGTATCACTGGCCAAGGCAATTGTTGCGGCAGCACCCACGATCTGCAAAGCGATTATTGACCTGATTCCTATTCTGATCAATGCTTTAATATCCTCAATCCCTACAATTCTTAACTGTATTACCGATATTATCAATGCAGTGGTCGAAGCTCTTCCTGATCTTATTATTATGCTTGTTGAAGCGCTTCCTGATATCATTGTTGCAATTGTAGAGGCTCTTATTGAAGCTACTCCTCAGATACTGGAAGCTGCAGGTCAGATGTTCATGGCTATCGTCGATGCTCTTCCTGAGATCATTGTCGCTCTCGTCGTAGCTCTTGGGGATCTCTTAAGCAGAATAGGAGAATTCCTTGGCAAGATCATAGTCGCAATAGTTCAGTGGGCTGTCGAGATGCGCGAGAAAGCGCGGCAGGCAGCTAAGGACTTCCTCGATGGTGTTATTGAGTTCTTTAAGGACCTTCCGCATAAGATAGGCGAGTTCATCGGTCAGGCTATTGGTAATATAGTCAAATGGGCTCTCGAAATGCGTGAAAAGGCTCGGGACGCAGCGAAGGACTTCCTTGATAATGTAGTTGACTTCTTTAAGGAGCTCCCCGGTAAGATATGGGATAACCTTACAACCGCTATCAAGAATGTAATCGCCTGGGGACTCGAACTTCGCGAAAAAGCACGTGATGCAGCATCCGATATGTTCCATAATATTGTTGATACGATCAAAGAACTGCCAGGCAAAATGCTTCAGATCGGTAAGGACTTGGTAGAAGGTCTCTGGAATGGTATCAAAAATATGGGGCAGTGGATCAAGGATAAGATCTGCGGATTCGCTGACGGTATTATCGATGGCTTCAAGTCGGTATTCGGAATAAGCTCGCCTTCTAAGGTTATGCGCGACAGTGTCGGCAGATATCTTGCTGAGGGTATCGGCGAAGGCTTCATGGATGAACTGCCAAGCATTGCAGAGGAAGCTCGTGAAGCTCTTACCAATCTTGATTTTAAAGCGCCAGAAGTTGACTTGGATGCAGCTGTTTCGCTTAGTCAGGTGCCAAAGCTTGAAATAAGCGTTCCTGACATTCCGAAACCCGAAATACCTGCTATTGCTATATCAGGCGTTGACAATGAGCAGCCGTTCCCGATTTCTCAGCCAGCTATAACAAATGATGCTATAGCTGCAATGGATGTACAGCAGCAGATAATTGACAGAACTGATACAGTTCCAAGCGCTACATCGGATATTTACAATAATCAGTATATCTATAATAACACTGTTAATAACTCAGGTCAGCAGAGCTCAGAGCCGCAGCCTATAGCACTTACAGCTCAGTTTATTGTTGGTGAGGAAATAGTCGCAGAGGGTGTGCTTGATATTGTCGATGAAGCAATCGATGAAAGGCAGGGACTCCGTGTACAGATGAAGAGAAGAGGTGTGGCAACGTGAAAAGGAAAGGCTTTTTTGTAAATGGTAAGCATTCATATTATGCTTACGGCCTGAGAATGCTTAAGCGCAGCATTGGCTCAGCGCCTAAGGATGAACACCTTGAGCGCGTTCCTTTCAGTAATATAACTTATGATTTTGACGTTCTATTCAATAAAAAAAGCTACGGAGAACGAAAGCTCTCCTATGAGCTTGAATTCATGGAAAAGGATATCGAAAAAGCCGAAGATAAGACTGTTGCTTTGATAAATTGGCTTCATTTTGACGGCAGCCTTGACTTATATGATGATTTCTTTCCGAACTATCATTTCAGTGTACGAGAGCCGAAAGTTGATTATTCTGAAAAGCACAGTATATATACCTTCAAGATAGTATTCAATGCAGCTCCTGCAATTATCCCGAATCCTAATAAAATGACATATAACGCTGCGAATACTATTATTCCTGATGTCAACAGCGACGGATATGTAAATGCAGTTGATGCATCTGCCATAGATGCTGCATATCAGGCTTTATCAGCTGATCCGCCTCGCGATCCTGGACTCACGCCAGAACAGCTTCGCGCTGCGGACGCTAATATGGATGGATATATAAATACTGTCGATTCAGCATGGGTAAGAGATTTCACTGCAAAGTTATCTACTGGCAAGTATGACGGGCTTACTCTTGAAGGTGCATGGGCTGCTTACCTTAATGATCGCAAGCATACAGGAGGTGAAGTGTACTAATGTATACAATATCAGCCATTAACGGTTCAAGCACTATCGTCATTCATGAGAATAATCCTGACAGCCTTGTGAGATTGAGCGCAGGAAAGTTCTCCGATGAAGTCAATGCTATCCCCTGCTTCCAGTTCGACATTCCGGCGTCCAATCCCGAATATGACGAACTGCATGACAGAACTACCATTATATCTGTGCATAACGATGTAACGGGCGAAATTGACTTTGAAGGTCCGCTTATCCACAGTGTTGAAAATGTTACCGCAGCCGGCAAGGTATATAAGTCATGCAGCTGTGAAGGATATCTTACATATCTGAATGATAGCATTCAGCAGTATCATACTTATGAGAATACTTCTGCCGCCGACTTTCTTTCGGCATTACTTACCTATCATAACAGTGTAACACCTGAAGGCAAGCACATCACATCTACCTGCTCTATAACAGGCGATACCTCAAACAGTAAAACGACATCTTATCGGAATACTCTCGAAGAGATCAAAGTCAATCTCATTGAGCGACTCGGCGGAGAAATTAAAATAATCAAGGTCAACGGTGCTCTTACGCTGAATTATGCCGATAAACATGGCGTTACCTCGTCAACGACAATTGAACTCGCAAAGAATATATACTCAATCAACGTAGATACCGATACTTCCAATATAGTAACAAGGCTTGTTCCTCTCGGAGCTCAGGTGAATGATGAAACATCCGAGCGCTTAACAATATCCTCAGTTAATAGTGGTCTTCCTTATATCGATGATGCAACTGCTATAGCGAAATACGGCATTATTATGGGTACTGTAATCTTTGACGATATAACAGTCGCTGCCAATCTCCTGCAGCGTGGTCAGGATTATCTCACTAATAATAACAGAGTAAAAAAAGGATATGCAGCTCAGGTGCTTGACCTATCACTCATCGAGGATCATACAACATATGCTCCATTCACTATAAAGGCCGGCAATACTTACCGCTTCAAACATAGTGTTATCGGACTCGATGAAGATCTCCGAGTAATGAAGTGCACGGTCGATATCTTCAAGCCGTACAAGCCTGATGTTCAGATCGGTGACAAAGCTGAAACTATCACATCAATTGCAACTCAGACAGCAAGCCTGATCGAATATGAGCTACCAAAGCAGCGAATAGATATCCTCGCTTCTGCAAAAGCAACAGCCACAGCACTTATCAATGCAGGTATCAACGGCTATGTTGTTGTCAACGGTAATGAGATCCTCATTATGGATACACCGGATAAAGGGACAGCAAATAATGTATGGCGTTGGAACTCTGGCGGTTTCGGATATAGTAGCAACGGCTATGGGGGTCCATATGATGCAGCTATCACTATGGACGGCAAAATCCATGCCGAATTCATTACAGCGGGCGTTCTTAGTGGCTTAGAGATCAATAATGGCAATGGAACATTCCATGTTGATGTCAATGGCGCAGTTACTGCACAAGCTATAGATATTACAGGCGGCAGTATTAATATACAAACGAACTCAGAGACATTCGATGTAATCGCACTAAGTCATTTTTCACAGCAGCATAGCACAATGTGGAGTTATACAGTATCACCTCTTGAATGGGAAATTAAAAACACTGCTATTAATCGATCTATTCTATGTCAAGCTGGTGCATTGTATTTTTATAATGGCAGCACTATCGTTGCTTCTATAGACAGCGATACAGGCGCCATTGTGACGAACGGTATTATCGTTACTCAAGCAGATATCCAATGCAATGGAAACACATACTGTGGTAATGTTATGCTTAGCAATGGCCAAGGTGCATTTACATCCCTCAGATCGGAACTTGATGCACTCTGGGCTGCTGTCGGTGTATAAGGAGGTAGAAAAATGCAGCCGATTAAGTTTTATAATGAGCTCCCTGATATGGAGTTCACTGCAGGTGATACGCTCCCTGCATTCTCTGTGACAGTTTCCGAAGAAAGCCTCAACGATGCAAGTATGAACCTGATATTATCATTAAGGTCGAACCCCGTCGAAGCTGCGCTGACTAAGGCCTGCACTCCTTCAGGCAGCACGTTTTCCGTTCAGCTTACATCCAGTGATACTTCTGGTCTTAACGAAGGCGAGTATATCATGGAATTTGCTTTAACTTTGAACGGGAACTGCTATAAGAAGCTTCGTGGTAGCGTATATATTCACGGCTCGACAGGAGGTTGATACCATGCCGGTAAGTTTTGAGATTGAAGACGATATAGTCTTCACATTTGCAGTCGAAGGAGAGGAGGAAGAAGATGCCGAAGATAGTACCGAGACATAAGATCGTTGCTTTCTATGGTGTGAGCTCCTCATCCACTACGACCTACTACAGGATGACGAAATTCACACAGTTATCCAAGCCTCAAAACCCTATCGAGTATTCAAGGCAATACATTGATGAAGACTTCGAGGCAAACGATGTAGTTGGTTTTAGTCAGAGTATCTCTTATGCTTTTGACAAATATAGAGGCCTGCCTGTACAGGAAGACATCGTAAGCATAACCAATTCTGAGCAGACTGGTGATAGTGCAGTACGATCTATAATTACAGTTGATGTCGATACAAAAGAAGCTTTCAAGAGGGATTTTGCTGTTATACCCAATAATGAAGGCGATAATACCAATACTTATACATATAGTGGCAATTTCAAATGCAAAGGCAGTCTTATTGAAGGTATAGCCAAAACTGACGATAATTTCAAGACGATCACCTTTGTCCCAAAAATCAAAGAAATTACCGGAGTTCCTCCGATAACATTTTATGCCGAAGGCGATCCGCTGATTGACTGGCATATAAGAGGAGCTGCAGGTGGAGTCGGTAAATGCGGACTGAACAAGCTGAAGCAAGAGCCTATTTCTATTTCCAACGGTCAGCCTGAGGGCACACAATATGCGGGTACTATCTCATACGCTTATGCAGTCAGCGGTCCTTCCATTCCGAGCGGAGAAGCTTTTGTTTCCGCCCATGAACAGTGGCTTGTTTCAACGTATAGCAAGATAATACAGATCAGCAGTAAGAGGATGGGTGTCGATGATCGCCCAATGACCTATGATAACTGTCAGTACCGATTCAGGCTCTCTGCGGGAAGCTACAAGCTTGTTATGGAAGCTATCGACCATTCGGGACAGTGGCTGAGTGACAGACTCAGCAGATATGCACAGAAGGATGATTGGAGAGGAACTCCGATAATAGCGCTTCTGAGTCCTGATAGTGAAGTTGTTATGGAAGAAGAGTTTGACAGGTCTCTATATCAGGGTGATACGTTCATACACATTGAATATCCATTTACGATCACAGAGAATATGGAGATTGGGCTGTGGTTCAGGGGTATTGGCCATAATATATCTTCCGAAGAATTCATCCCACGTTTTATGGTGGTTCCGCCCGATACTGTAGCAGAGCCATTCAGCGTGACTGTTGGCAGCCGTACATATGAGGGAGTTTCCTGTTGGGAGCCTTACAAATTAACATTGCCGATACTCATATCCAGCGGCACTCAATCAGCAGAGGTAGTAATCGATATTGACTCGCCTCTCGGAATCAGCGACGTTATCAGCATGACATCTTCAGGAGAGGCAATACCAACATATAGCGGACTGAATACTATCAGTATTGATTCTGAGGTAACTCCGTCCGAAATGTATATAAAAATCTTTGATTAATATGGAGGTAATATTATGATTATCAGAACAGCAGAATTCATCAAATATGAGGGAAGTACGAACTACGTAAGATACGAATTCGACATTGATTCCGCATCCGAGCTCTCCGGCCTCGCAGCAGCTGTTGATCCTGGAACTACTATAGCTCAGGGCTCTATTGCCTGGGTTATCGGTACAGGCGAATTCTACGGCATGACATCTGCAGGCAATTGGGTTAATCAGACAGGAGGTAGCAGCAATGAGTGAGTTATATCCAGTTCTCAGGGCACTTAAGATGGGACCGAGCGGCGGCGGCGGTGGAGGCGGATTCACTCCAACCGAAGAGCAGCTCGCGGCAATGAATTCAGGTATCGATTCTGAGAAAGTGGCACAGATTGGAACAAACGAAACTAACATTTCGTTGCTTCAAGGCGATGTCGCAGAAAACGAAACCAATATTTTGTTGCTTCAGGGAAACAAAACATTTAGCGATGAAATGTTTGATGATAGTAATGTCGCACCATATGTAAGCACTGATATTGACGGG
>JAEIGA010017513.1_pt1 | contig 10919 bp, 10 predicted proteins | sample 9270691 | NCBI WGS metagenome assembly JAEIGA01 (sample SAMN17057246, study PRJNA624740) | gut metagenome | biome: biome; isolation source: fecal sample | host: Bos grunniens | place: China: Xizang | collected 2019 | reverse complement strand
TTGTTGGCTGCGAAGTCGTGCCCATCGGTTGCGTAGCGGGCTGAGTGTACTCCAGGCTCGCCATTCAGAGCCTCAACCTCCAATCCCGTATCATCTGCGAAGCAGTTTTTACCCACGCGGTCGTGCAGGTAGTGTGATTTCTGTGATGCATTGCCATCAAGCGAATCGGAGGTTTCAGGAATATCTTCCGTAATACCGCAGTCGCGCGGAGTTATAAGCTTGAAGTTGTTGCCCAGCACAGCCTGTACCTCGCTCAATTTGTGAGCGTTGTTGGTTGCAAAAATTATCTCGGTCATTGATGTCTGCGATTGAAGTTATTGGTATATAATGCGATTATTGTCGATAGTGACGGTCAACTCGCGCTGATAATCCAGAATAGTGTCGCCATACAAAATCTCCACCTTGCCGGAGTGGAGCCTGCCACTGTTTGAGGGGGAGTTGTGGAACACCACCGGCTCGCGGGTCTCAAACTCAATGAGATAATCCGCAGCAACCAGTTCGGAACTCTTGTCGGCCGAATAGCCGTCAATGCGATTGAGCTTCGTGGTGATAATCTTGGTCTCGGGGTCGTAGTGATACTCTATCTCGGAGAGTATAATATCGCGGTATTTGGTGGAGTGATATGCGCTGCTGTCGTAGTTGAACGAGAACTTTGCCGGCTCGCCCACAACGCCCTGCACGGTACCTATCCACACAAACTCGGCATAAGGATTATTTTTTATATATACACGCCACTTGCCGCCCTCGTCAAGCGATTTGCCGGAGGTCTCTATGCGGTAGTGTTTGTTGTCGTATTCGTAGTTTATGTTATAAGTACCCTCATCGCTGCTGATGTGGCAATGCCCGTACACATCTCTGTTATAGGTCACGCCACGAATGGTGTCGTTGAGCTGCCCTATGACCATAACAATCTGATACTGATAGGTAATGGCGTCATATACTCGGCCCCACAACAGATTGTTTGCACGCTCGGGATTGGGGTCGGTGCCACCATTGAGTTGGCACGAGACTCCACACGCTGCCATAATGACAATTGTAAATATCGAAATCCACTTCTTCATAACTGCGCCCTCCTATTTTTTGATTTTTGCATCGAAACGATATCCTATTCCCATGCGAGCCACGCCCGTCATGCCGCCACCCAACTCGACAAAGCCGAAGAGTTTGCGACCAAAGGTGCATCCTATCAGTGCCACATCGCCCCAAACATAGAGGTCGTAAAAGTCGGTGATAACTCCCACCGATATCGAGGAGTAGAGTTGCACCTTCTCGCGGTAGAACCACACAAATCTCACTGACGGCATAGCCGAGAAGATGTAGTAGTCGAGATTTTCGACCGACTTGTCCGAGTCGATATCTCGACGACGGCAGGTTGATGCTCCGAATGCCAACGTACCACCATACTGCAACCAGTGGCGGTCGTGATAGGTGTAACTCAACGAGTAGTTGCCTACGAAATTTCGCGGGGAGATGTAGGTGTTGGAGTTCTTCATATCCTCGCGGAAATTGCTGTCAGAGTCGTAGTCATACATCACAGAGCCCAGAAATAAACCGGTAACCAGACCCAGCGAACCCACTCCGGCACGGATGTCGTGCTTGGGCGAGAATAGGGGGCGAGTCTTTACGGTTGTGATGATTGTCGCCGTGTCGGTCTGGACAATCGACTTCTCCTTGCTATACTTGATAGTGGTATTCGTCTTAATCTCTTGAGCCGATGCCGATACCGCTGCGAGTATCGCTATCAAAAGTAAGATTGGTCGCTTCATAACTCTTGGGTTTGGGGATTACACATATTATCAACACTCGCAGCACATCCGAAGGGTGGCTGCCGAGAGGGTTACTGTCGGACTATCGCGATACCACCAACTCCTCAAGACGGTGGTCGGTGTAAATCTTGTCGATAATGGCCTTGACAAAGATATCCATCTCCGAACCTTCGCTGTAATCGGCTGGGCATACGTGGTTTACACGGTTGTCGCGAATCAGAGTCGCCATATCCTTGCGGGCACCTCGGTCTTGAGGGTTGTAGACTGCTATGGAGTGACCTCCAAAATTCTTGACAAGACGCATACAAGGAATGTCTGTAGTTCCGTCACCCACGTATATCATATTGCTGAATGGTACGGGACGATTATGCTCCTCGATATAGCGATTTACCATCGTGCTGTCAAAGACCGACTCCACGCCCTTGTTAATCTTGAAGATAAACTGAGTCTTATTGGTGTAGTTTACCGCTACGCCTGGCCAGTATGCGATGCCATCGACATCGTAGAGGAACTTGCAGGCGTAGATTTTGCGGAACTCGTGAGCAATCTCTGTACCCTCGATAATCTCGGTCAGACCTGAAGAGTTGATGTAGTGTACCACATTCAGCCCACGCTCTGCTCCATAGGCGTTGATGCGCGAGAACCACTCCTTGACTCCCTCATAGAGTTGAATGCGGCGACCCGACTCCTGGAAAGCCTCACGGCGCAGTGAAAGACCCTTGGATTTTGCCTCCTGGATCATCTTCGCCATATAGGTAAGAATGCGGTCGGCATCCTGAACTTCAGCAAGTGAGTTCGCTTCGTGCCAAAACTCCTTGTTGCTCTTGCCAACAGCGGGGATAAAGTCATACTCCTGCATATTGCCCGGCGAAAGGGTGCCGTCAAAATCGTAAATCAGTGCTACAGTAGGTCTATTATTCATAGTTTTTGTATTTTACCCTCAAAGATAACGAAAAATATAATATGTTGACTATTTTTTGCTAACTTTGCCTACATGAAATACGATTTCGACAGGATAATAGAGCGACGCGGTTCGGGCGCAATCAAATATGATGGGCTCAAAGAGTGGTTTGGCGGTGATGATTTGTTACCTATGTGGGTGGCGGATATGGAGTTTGCAACTCCTGGCTTTATTGTCGAGGCGCTGCGCCAGCGACTCGAACACCCCATCTTTGGATATACCAAGGAACCAGAACGCTATCGTAAGGCTATCGCCGATTGGGTACTCTCGCATCATAATTGGCATATTGAGCCAGATTGGATAAGCTACATCCCAGGCATTGTCAAGGGTATCGCTATGGCGATGCTATCGCTCCTCAAGGCAGGCGATAAGGTTATCATCCAACCACCTGTCTACCATCCATTCCGCAATGTGGCAGCGCACAACGGTTTCGAGATTGTCGAGAATCCCCTACACCGCACCGAAGATGGTTTATATGAGATGGATTTCGAAAATCTTGAGAGAGTTGCTGACAGCCATTGCAAGATGCTTGTTTTGGCTAATCCGCATAACCCCATAGGTATAATGTGGAGTCACGAGTGCTTGACCCGTCTTGCAGATTTCTGCTACGAACGAGGTATTATCGTTATCTCGGATGAGATTCACTGCGATATGGCTTTGTGGGGCAAGCAACACATCCCTTTTGCCTCAGTCAGCGACAAGGCTGCCGAGTGCAGTATCACTTTCGGCGCTCCGTCTAAGACCTTCAATATCGCAGGTATCGTCACATCCTACGCCATTGTGCCAGATGCAACTCTGCGTGATAAGTTTTTCGGCTGGATGGGCGGCAACGAACTCAATCAGCCCGACATCTTTGCTCCGATAGCAACCATTGCAGCCTTCGAGCAGGGCGAAGAGTGGCGCAGGGAGATGATTAGCTATGTGGAGAGCAATATCAACTATGTGGAGGAGTTCTGCCGAGAGCATATTCCGCAGATAGTGCCAATTAGGCCTGAGGCTTCGTTTCTGGTGTGGCTCGACTGTCGTGCGCTAAATCTCTCGCAAGAGGCACTTGTAGACCTGTTTGTAAACAAGGCGAAACTCGCCCTCAATGATGGTGCAATGTTTGGAGTGCAGGGCGAAGGCTTTATGCGCCTCAATGTCGGTACTCCCCGTGAGATTGTGCATCAGGCACTCCGACAGTTGCAGAAGGCTTTAGATTTGTAAAGAGATATAAATACATAAATATATGGAATTCAAAGAGATTATCGAAAAACGCCGCAGCGTGCGTAAATTTTCGGACCGTAAAGTTCCGCATGAGATTGTGGAGCGAGTGTTGAAGGCAACATTTACAGCCCCCTCATCGCGTAATAGCCGCTCGACCAGAATATTCGTAGTTGAGAATAGAGAGATTATTGAAAAAATGGCTGAAATGCGAGATTATGGCTCTGCATTTCTGAAAAATGCACCATTGGCATTTGTTATTGCAGGTGATACCTCGCTCACAGACCTCTGGTCGGTCAACTGCTCGATTTCGACAACTATGTTGCAACTCGCTTGTGTTGAGGAGGGTTTAGCTTCGTGTTGGGTACACGTTGACGGACGACCCAGACTTAAAGACGAGCCAGATGGTGCACAAGCAATAGACTTACTGCGCACGTTGTTGCCGCTGCCTGAGAGTTACGAGGTGTTGTGCGTTGTGGCGGCTGGTTATTCCGACTTCTGCCCTGCGGCACTGCCCGAACACGATGATATGGCTAATGTTGTGTGGGTAGAGTAGCTGTACTGAAGCTATAGTAACCAAAGCGGGAAGGTGAAGAATAGGCTGTTTATCTTATTTTTGGTTGTCGGGATTCTTGTCTCGGCACTCTCTGCGTGTGAAAATAGCTCCAGAGAGACGCAGAACAGAGATGATACTGACGTTGAATACAAAAATGAGTGGACATATATTCACAAAAGGGTAGGACCATTGACATCTCCTATCTGGTGTGCATTTATTGATACCCGTGAGGTCGATTTGTGGCATATATATCTCTCTCCGGTCAAGGATGTGACTTTAGAGGAGGTTGTTGAGTTTGCCCCCGTTAAAATATCCCTGCCGGTAGATTTTCCGCTGGATGATACAGTAGTGCGCTTTTCGGAAGATCCGTATATAGCCATTGAATATTTACAAGAGGTGTGGAATAGTCATAATGCACCTCAAGGAGTTGTGAGGGCGGAATATGATGCGAGGAACAATGACTTTAGAATCTATTTCAAGGTTCCTAATCGCTTGACCGGTTCGTATGAAGGCTCGATAGAGATTGTAGAGTAAGGCTGAATTCAGGGTAATGATGTCAAGAACGACACTTTTTAGAGAATAAATAATGGGCGAGAAACGTAGTATTTCTCGCCCTATTTTTTGGTTGCTTTGCCTTGATACCCCTGCCTATAGTCCCGATATGTAGGAGTCGGTTTTCTGCAATCGGTCCTGGTATGCTGAGCGCATAGCGGCGATGGCATCATCGAATGACATATTGTAATCCTTGTTAATATCCTTGGTGATTGGCCACATTGCGATATTTACATCATTTGACTTGCGAATCATCTCGGCTTGGTGGACTATGTAGCCGTCAATTGACTCGAATAGCGCCTTGTGTTCGCTCCATCGAGCCTTTACCGCTGCCTTGAACTCTGGATATTGTAATAGTTCGATATACCACAAATGCTCTCCATTGGCAGGTACAATATCCAGATTTCGGAATGTTGCGTAGTCGAAATCCCAAGCAGGCCCTGCATATAATTTCCCATCACGTTTCTTGTACATATAGGCGCTCTTGGGATGCTTGATTTCGCGATTGACTGCAAGTTCGTAGACAAACCAAAAATCTATATACGAAGTGACATCAATCTTCTCACATATTTGATTCCACGGGGCCTTATCTTTCAATAGCTTCTCGACCTCGTTGACGTAATCTTGAATGTAGAGATATCCGGGGTGAGTCCACGATGTGATTACCTCCTCGTCTGGCTCTTTGATGGTCACAGGAAACTTCTTGTAGTCAGTGTAGAAGTAGTTAATCTCATCTTTTGGACCATATGTGTCGAACTCCAGGAGATATCCTCCCGAAATTATACTGCTATTAGTAAAGTCGGAATCCTCCTTGAGTTCATCCACATTAACTCTGTTTTTATCTATCTTAATCTGTTCGCAGAGATAGTAGTTTCCCTGGTGCTTGCCATTGAGGAAGACCTCTACAAACTCGCCTCGTGGAGCCCACTCCATAGTTTGCCTTGCAATTTCGAAGGCGACATCGTTGCGGAGTAGAGTCCTATCCAACCAATTCGCCAACAATACCCAGCGCTTGTGTTTGGGCATTCCCAATACCTCGGCCTTTGAGTCCAGCTTTATGGCATATGGTTTCTTGGGATATTTCCAGGTACTGTTGCCTCGACCTCGAATACTTGTCGGAACATTCAAATTCTCGTTGCCCTCCGTGTCGATAATCCTTATATTACATCCTTCGAGCCACTCCTCCTTGCTGGTAATCTCGACCTTGTTAGGTGTAGTGATGTAAACACGTGCAAGTTCTGAAGGGTAGTCAATACTCAATTTGAAAATGAATACCTCTCCACTTGCCATAGAGATCTTTACTACACCCCACTCTCGGTCTTTGACAATGGAGCTAATAACCTCCTCTGGTTTGTTACTCGTTGTAATCTCTAATGTGCTATCGTCTGTGAAGATTATCACCCAACCATCGGTTAGGGTCTTTATATTGCAGACTATCTTTCCTGCTTCGTGAGCCTCTTTGATCAGCTCGGTTATGCTCTTGGGCTTGTCTTCCGGAACATCCTTGTTGCAACCATTGCCAATAGTAATAGTGCAAAGAACAAATAGCATCAAATACGCTATTCGTTTGAAAATTGTTGTTACCATAATTATAAAGTGAGGTTTTATTTAAGACGGATACAGCATCCAAAGGTTAAATTCAAATTCCGCTACTTTTGCCTACTGTGAAATCTTGACCAACTGTTGGCGATAGGCGTTCAGAATGCGGGATTTTGAGATGAAACCGAGATAGTGATTCTCCTTATCTACAACAGGTAACATCCACGTATTACACTCGTCAAACTTAGGAAGAACACTTTGTATCTGCTCCTTCTCCAGGATGCGGTCTGCGGGCTGAATCATATATGCCGTGATAGGCTCACCCCACTTTTCTCGCTTGAACATATCCTCACGCAGATCGTCCAATTGAACAATACCGAGCAGATGTCCGAAATTGTCGATTACGGGGAATATGTTGCGATGTGCTGTAGCAATAATCTGGACTATATCGCCCAGCGTAAAGTTCTCCTTGATACGTACAAAATCGGTCTCCATCAACTCCTCCAGTTTGAGGAAGACAAATACCGATTGGTCCTTGTTGTGTGTCAAAAGCAAACCTTGGCTGCGTAGGCGTTTGGTGTAGATTGAATCAGGCTCAAAGTAGTGGTCAACAGCAAAGGCTATGCAGGCTGATATCATCAACGGAATGAAGAGTTCGTATCCGTTCGATAGCTCTGCGATAAGGAAGATAGAGGTGAGCGGAGCCTTCATAACACCTGCCATAACACCTGCCATTCCGACTAACGTGAATGAAGTAACCGAAACATTCATTCCACATACAACGTTGCAGAATAGAGCAAGTGCCGCTCCGGCAAATGCGCCCACAAATAGTGATGGCGCGAATGTACCACCCACACCGCCGGAAGCATTGGTCGTTGCCATAGCAATAACCTTAAAAAACATCACTGCTACAACGTATATCAGTACTACCCAACCAATATGACTAAAGTTGTAGAAGAGCGAATTTTCGAATATCGCTTCAGTCTTGCCGTGCATTAACGCCACAAAAGCCTCATAACCCTCTCCGTAGAGTGGAGGAAAGAGGAAGATGAGCAGACCAAGTATTGCACCTCCAACAATCCATTTCTTGTAGGGACGATCAAGTTTTCCGATCAGTTTGCCGACATAGGCATTGGTCTGTGTAAAGTAATATGCCATAAGTCCGCACGTTACGCCAAGTAGTATAAAGAGCGGAATCTGCGACAATTCAAATGAATCTGCCGGTGAGAGCGACACTGCGATTATCGGATCAAAACCACGCAACATCAATGCAATGGTTGTCGCTGTAATGGACGATATTAAAAGAGGAATGACCGAGCTTGCTGTGATGTCAAGCATCAATATCTCCAAAACAAAGACCACTCCCGTAATCGGAGCCTTGAAAATTGAGGCTACGGCAGCTCCTGCACCACAACAGAGCATAAGGGTTATGTTCTTGTAGTTCAGTCGTGCAAGTTTTCCGATATTAGAACCTATGGCAGCTCCTGTCAGCACGATAGGTGCCTCAGGTCCAACTGATCCACCAAATCCGATAGTTGTAGCACCACCCACAATTGAAGTCCAGCAGTTGTGACCGGCAATGCGGGAACTGCGGCTTGACATCGCGTATAATACGCGTGTTACACCCTCTGAAATATTGTCCTTGACGATATATTTTACAAATAGCGTCGCCAGGATAATACCTATGGCGGGGTAGAAGAAGTAGAGGATATGATATGTATCAGGGTCGAACCAATTAACCAGGCAACTCTTAATGAGATGGAGCAAGACCTCAAACAGGTAGGTACCTATGCCTGCGGCTGCACCGACCACCACTCCGAGAATGGCAAGCATCTGACGTTCAGTCAAACGCTTGGTCGCACGCAAAAACCAACGATAGATTTTATCTCGCTTGGCGGCCTTGATATAGTTCGAATGCTCGATTATCTTCATAAGTAATTAGGTTCTTTCAATTGCCTAATTACCTATGAATTGATAATTGATAATTGACAATTGATAATTAAAGGTATTCTTTTTGATTTATTACGTCTCTTTTGTCGTCTTAATTATGCTAGTCAATAATTTTATTAGTTCTGTGCAATCTTTGCGTATAGATTCAAAATAATGTTGGTCAAGAACCTCTGCTTTGTGTAATAAGGTTAACCAATACAGGGTTTCATCACTCTCTTTTAATGCAATGTTTAATTTGCTTATAAAATCATTGCGACTTTGCGCATTTTTACTCTCGCAGATATTGGCTCCAATACTTGTTCCACTTCTTAGTAGTTGTGAGGCCAACTCGTATTCGTGCTTTTCATTACGGATATATCGACATAATTTTACGATACGAATAGCGAATGACATACTTTTGTCTTGTATGATATTTTCTTTTGCCTCCATATCATCTTCAATTAGTTAAAGTATAAATTTACCGTAAGCACCTTTAATTGTCAATTATCAATTGTCAATTATCAATTATTGTTCGATTCGTTTCTGAATCGAATAGCCTGTTCAGTTATGAGTTCTTTGTCTGCAAAGTAGTTGATGCGCATTGCATTGCGTACATCATTAAGCGTATCGGCAGCAGTAGCACGAGCCTGACGAGTTCCCTCTTCAAGGATTGCATATACCTCCTCGATCTTCTGTTCCCACTCCTTGCGGCGGGCGCGAATAGGCTCCAACATCTCTTCCAATACGGCGATAAGTAGTTTCTTACACTTAACGTCACCCAGACCACCTCGACGGTAGTGCTCTTTCATCTCGTCAAGGTTCTTGTAGTCGGGTTGGTACTTCTCGAAGTGTTCATCACGACAGAATGCATCGAGGTAAGTAAATACACAATTGCCCTCGACCTTACCCGGATCTTCGATGCGTAGATGGTCAGGATCGGTATACATCGACATAACCTTCTGCTTGACCTCTTTTGCAGTGTCCGATAGGTAGATGCAGTTGCCGAGCGATTTGGACATTTTTGCCTTGCCATCAGTGCCAGGCAGTCGCATACATACAGCATTGTCGGGGAGCAGAATCTCCGGCTCGACAAGAGTTTCGCCATATACGGAGTTAAATTTGTGTACAATCTCGCGAGCCTGCTCAATCATTGGCTCCTGGTCTGCACCTGCAGGCACGGTCGTAGCCTTGAAGGCAGTGATATCCGAAGCCTGCGATATGGGATAGGTAAAGAAACCTACGGGAATACCCTGACGCTGGGTGGTATCACCCTCGGTAGCCTCCTCCGAAAAACCGCGCATCTTAATCTCGGTCTTAACGGTCGGGTTGCGCTGCAATCGCTGTACAGTAACCAAGTTCATATAATAGAACGCCAACTCACACAGTTCGGGGACTTGTGATTGGATAAACAAGGTGGACTTCTTTGGGTCAAGACCACACGAGAGGTAGTCGAGAGCCACTTCGATAATGTTTTGACGCACCTTGTCGGGGTTGTCGGCATTGTCGGTTAGAGCCTGTGCATCGGCAATCATAATGAATATACGCTCGAACTCTCCCGAATTTTGGAGTTCGACACGGCGGCGCAGTGAGCCAACAAAGTGTCCGAGATGTAGTTTTCCGGTCGGGCGGTCACCCGTAAGTATAATTTTTCCCATAGTATAGTTTGTGTTTTTGTTCTGTCTTGTATGTGCACACATACGCACAATCGCACAAAGATAGGAAAAATTCACAATTCACACTCCACAATTCGCATTTATTTCTTTGCAAAGCCACAATAGCGTAAAAAGGGCGAAGAACCAAGGAGTCCTTAGTTCTCACTTTTCGTCAAAACGAATAAGGATTTCAGATAAAGGCAGATGTCGAAAGAGCCTTGTTAGAGAGATTCTCTCTACAACTCAAAGTCCACCACAATTGGTCTATGGTCTGACGGGTTCCAGAACTGATTATAATACTCCCATCGGGTAATCTCGTTGGTCCAAGAGTCCATCAAAGTAACCGAGTTGGTGATGGCATCGAATAACTTAGGCGAAGCATAGAGGAAATCTATTCGGGTCGCACCATAAGTTGTGGTTACAAAGTGAGTTTCGTCCTTAGGCAGACGGTCTGCAATAACATCCTTCAGATCGGTATTCTCGATAATATGCCTATGAACCAAATACTTACACGGATCAAATGCAGATGCTCCGTAGTACCACTCGTCATAAGGCGATCGAGAGTTGGTATCGCCACCCAATAGCCAATACTCTTCACCCGCATACGAAGAGTGGTTGATTGTCTTTTTGACAATATATTTCATCTCATACTCGCGGAAGTAGTCGCCCTCATACCTTGCCGCACTCGCAGCTTGATCCGCAGAAGGAGACGAAGGAGCATAAGGGTGAGGGTGCATATGGCATGACACGATATTAAGCCT
>JAEIGA010017512.1_pt1 | contig 10919 bp, 5 predicted proteins | sample 9270691 | NCBI WGS metagenome assembly JAEIGA01 (sample SAMN17057246, study PRJNA624740) | gut metagenome | biome: biome; isolation source: fecal sample | host: Bos grunniens | place: China: Xizang | collected 2019 | reverse complement strand
TGAAAATTCGCGACTATGCCGAAAAAATGGAACAATTCAACGATGTAGTAAAATTGCAATATGGCAACAACATCAATGATGAAATGATGGAACAAATCCGTCAAATGGTATGGGAAAGCACAGTAACTGAAAAAGTTGTTGGCGACGACTGCGCTGAAATTGGTATGATGGTAACTAAAAACGAATTGGCTGACATGCTCGTAGGTAACAACATCAGCCCTATGATGATGAACAACCAAATGTTCTTCAACGAAAATGGTCAATTCGATGTTAATATCGTCAAACAATTCATCTCTATGCTCGATAGCGAAGATGCTGCACAAAACATCCCTTACGAGCAACTTCGCCTCTATCGCAACTATTGGCGTTATTGGGAACACGCAATCAAAACAAATCGTCTTCAAGAAAAATACACTAACTTGCTCAACGCTGCTTTGGTTGTAAACCCATTAGAAGCTAAATATGCTTACGACAACGCTAAAGTATCTGCTGACGCTGTTTATGCAATGAAAAACTACTTCGCTATTGCTGACTCTACAGTAAGCGTATCTGATGCTGAAATCAAAGCTCTCTACAACGAGAAAAAAGAACAATTCAAACAAAAACAATCAGCTGACGTTAAATATATCGTTGTTGACATCAAACCATCGGCAGATGACTTTGCTGAAGTAGAAAAATGGATCAACGACTTGAAAGAAGAATTCACTACAACAGAAGAAGTTGCTGATGTAGTAAACTCTAATTCAGACGTTCAATATCGTGGCGAAAACTTGGTTAAAGACCAAATTGATGCTGACTTCCAAGAATTTGCATTCTCAGGCAAAGCTGGAGATATTATGGGTCCTATCTTTGTAGATAATACATACAAAATGGCTCGTATCATCGAAAATGGCATTAACTCAGTTGACTCAGTGAACTTGAGCAACATGTATCTCCGTCGCGAAACAGCAGAATCTACCCAAGCATTGGCTGATAGCATCATGGATGCAGTGAAAAAAGGTGCAGACTTCGCTGAATTGGCAAAAGTTCACTCACTCGCTCAAAACGGTGCTAACGGTGGCGAAATTGGTTGGGTAAGCGAAATGGGCTTGGAGAAAAAAATGGCTACTCCTGCATTCTCTACTCCGGTGAAAGGTATGTTCCAAGTGAAAGAAGGCAATGACATCATCCTCTTCCGTGTTAACGAACTCGGTCAAAAAGTAGTCAAAGCAAAAGTTGCAGTTCTTGCTAGTTCAGTAGATGCTACTTCACGCACACAAGCAACTCTCTACAACAATCTCAAACAATTCATCGTTGACAACAATACAATCGAAAAACTCGAAGCTGAAGCTGCTAACAATGGTTATGTTGTAATGACAGCTAAAAACCTCGACATCAACGCATCTGCTATCAACAACGTGAAAAAAGCACGCGAAGCAGTTCGTTGGGTATTCGAAAACAAAGAAGGTGCTATCAGCGATATCTTCGAAGTAGAAAACCAAATCATCGTTGTTGCAGTTGACAAACACAATGCTGAAGGCTATCGTTCAATCGAAAGCGTACGCCCACAACTCTTATCAGAACTCCGCAAAGAGAAAAAAGGTGATATCCTTGTAGCAGAGATGAATGGCAAAACAATGGCACAACTCTCAGCTGAAGGTTTCCGCGTTGACACAGTACGCAATATCAGCTTTGCAAGCAACTATGCAGGTGCAATCGGCAACGAACCATCACTCTTCGCTCGCGTAGCAGGTGCTGAAGTAGAAAAAGAATCACCAGCAATCAAAGGTAACACAGGTGCTTACATCTTCAAAGTAATCAACAAAGAAGAAGCAGCAAAACCATACAATGAAAAAGAAGAAATGGTAATGCTCGAAACTCGCGAAGGTTACATGAACCAATATCTCTCAATCGAAGCTCTCAAAGAAGCAGCTGACATCGAAGATATGCGTTATAAATACTATTAATCAATTAGTAATTAGAAAAGAGTAATTAGTAATTGATAACCAACAAGAAAAAATCTCCATTTTGCTTTTGCAGGATGGAGATTTTTTTATACCTTTGCAATTAGAAATATAACATTGAATTAAGATATAATGACTAAACCTTATAATATAAAAGACATTACACCTAAAGAAGAACACTCTTTAGCAGAACCAGCAATGCCGTATGGTTCTAATATTGGTATGCCTAAAGATGTGATTATACCCTATTTTGCAAATCAACGAAAAAATGATGCAGAGAGACATCAACAAAATCGTATGGCTTACTTTGTTTGTTGTATAAATGCGTTTGCCGAGCATTATAATTTAACAGAAAAACAAGCATTTGCATATTTGCATCGTTTCAAAGGATTGGATTTTTTAGACGAGTGTTACGAAGCAGAACATCAACTCTCAATTCGTGATGCAGTAAATGATTTAATTATTATTTGTAAACGAAATGGAGGGGCTCTCGTATGATTACATTATATCATGGCTCTAATGTAGGTATTGACAACATAGATTTAAATCGCTGTCATCCCGATAAAGATTTTGGCAAAGGCTATTATTTGACCGACATTCGTAGTCAAGCAGAAGCAATGGCTATACGTCGCACTCGTATTGCAGGAGAAGGCTCACCAATTCTTACAACATATACTTTTGATGAAACATTACTTCATAGTACAGAACTAAAAGTAAAAATATTTGATACTCCAAACGAAGAATGGGCATTGTTTATTCTTGCCAATAGAGAAGCAAGTCTTACGGGCTATAAGCATGATTATGATATTGTAATTGGTCCTATTGCAGATGATGGAGTTGCCTTTCAGCTCGACCGCTACACAAGAGGTATTATTGACTTACCTACTTTAGTAAAGGAATTATCTTTTCGCAAACTTAATCGACAATATTATTTCGGCACAGAGCGTGCTATACAAACATTGAAAAAACAATGAGTGAACAAGCAAAATATTTAATAAATTCTTTAGTTGAACAGTTAGCTCTATTGCTGATGAAAAATTATAATTTATCAATGATAGATGCATTATCCTTTGTGTATAACTCGCAATGGTATGAGAAAGTTATTGATATAGAAACCGAATTATACATTCAAAGTGCAGCATATAATTATCAATTATTACAACACGAAATGTCATTTGGCAAAATATTATAAAATAAAAAATCTCCATTTTGCTTTTGCAGGATGGAGATTTTTTTATGTGTCATTGCAGTGCAGTTCATGCCGAAAGTGGTTATGTTTTTTTTCGTAAAGCAGGGACGCAGCGTGCTGCGTCCTAACTGTTATATTTGTAAATTAGCGCCGTAGGTGCGACAGAGAGAATAATATTAAATTGCTAATATATAACAATATAACTTCTGCCACTCCTCCGGGGTTTATTAATAAATGGATACTACTATCAGGGGGGGTACACCCCTGCCTGTATTCTTTGACTTCGTCCAAATTGCACACGCTCAGTATAGCTCAAGCGAGCTTGACTCTACTTCGCTTAACTGCAATTTTCGTCCCTCTGGGACTTTCAACACTCCACAAAAATAAAAAGCAAGCCCCTCTAAACGAAATATACTTATATTTCCTTTGTTTATTAAGGTGTTCTGCTATTACATTATTTTTTACCGGACACCAATAATTTTAATTTGCCGAGCATGAACAATTTCATAAATGTAACGAATAATGATGCCATCGTTTCATGAACAAAGAACATAAAACCACCACAAAAAAAAATCGGCAAAGCCACAAAAGCCTCACCGATTCTAAAATTTGTAATCTACAATCTATAAAACCACCTTCTCAACTTCTCCCGCAATAGTCACCAAATAAACACCTCGTGGTAAATTCAAAGCTGATTTTCTTCCCGAATAAATCAATCGACCTGCCATATCAAGCACGTGATAATCACCCTCTGCTCCTTCTACATACAACACACCATCACGCGAATAAACCTCAGCTACTGATATTTTCGAATTCTCAACATCTGTAGTCTCACCAATTACTCTAAAACGAGCATACAACTCTGTATCTTCGGTCAATTCAATAATTCGAGGATTAACGGTATTACCATCACTCCACTCAACAAATTCAAAACCTTCAATCGCTTCTGCCATCAAAATAATTTTCACACCACCCATTTCAGGATTCTCTGATGCAGCATAAAGTGCAAAAACTTCCTCGTATTCTGGATTTTGAGTTTTCACCACCAAATCTTCTTGATAAGCTTGATATATCTCAAATCCATTAATATCAGAAAGAGTTGCATTTCTACCAACCCAAACTGCAATACTCATATTCTCTAACACAAATTTCTCATTTAATATTTGAGTAAATTCAATAGAGAATCTACCATTTTCAACCATAATTTTATCACCGTATGCAGAAGTCATAAATGAACGTATAATATGATTATGTGCATAATTCTCCCCCGCACCAGCTTGATAACGCAAAATACTATCCTCCAATGTTATTGCTCCTATTCTTAGAGTATTAACATCAAAATCACCTAACAATTTACCTTCAACTGTTACAACCAAATTACGTGTTAAAGTATCAATAGTATGTTGCACATCAAGTCTAACTGGCGACATATTCTTTTGAATTACCTCCATATAATCTTCCAAAACATTACGTGAACCAACTTCATTTACGCTAAACACAGGTCCTGTAGCACCATTAGAAGAAGTTACACCTACATTCAAAAGATTAACACGGTCAAGCATAGTTCCAGGAGCGTATGTCATTGATGCGCCATAAAACATAACCGCATCGTAACTTCCATCTACAGTAAGTTCAGAAGCATTATACCCTGCATGATGAATAGCCCATACATATTTTTCTACGCCCAACTCATCTATAGCATTGTGAAGATAATTGTGACCTGTAGGAGAGGTTGAATTCATAGTACCAGAAAACATTTCAAGCATTACAACTTTATCCTCAAACTCATCAGAAACTTGAGTAGCAATCTCTATTCTACTATCAATTTCATTATCATCAGAATTTTCTCCATTGATATTTTCTATTGTATAAATCACATTATAAGACCCCTCTTCTGTCAATTGAATATCTTTAAAGAAAATATTCAATGCATCACCATTTTTAAGAGCATTTTCCAACTCTTCTGGTTTACGATATACCTCTTTATCATTTGCATAAACTACAAAATCAAAAGAATTAACCTCTTTGTCTACTGTATTTGAAATAGTAGCTACAGCATCAAATTTCGAATCTGTACGAGCAAATTCAGCAGTACGCAATGCATTGATTGAAAGATTATATTCTGGCATATTTTCTCCTGCAATATAAACTTTAATAGAGAAATTACCGCAATTAGAATATTGTATCCATTTATTAGAAGAACAATCGTATACCCATGTTGCATTTGCATCTGGCGAAGCACTATTACCATCGCCGCCAATAGGCAAACCACCACATTCTATAGTATAACCAAAATACAAATCAGAAGAGCCATCAATTGCATAAAAATTATCAAATACCAATTCATTCCATACACCAAACACTACTTTTGACACATCGTAATCTTGTTCCCAAAGATTTTCTCCACTAAGCGATTCTCTAATCCAAAATTTCATACTTGAAACTTTTTCAGGAGTCCAAGTTTTATGTGCAGCCAAACCAACCGACATCTTTACTACATAATTATCTTTATATGTAGAAAGTTTTTGTTGTGAAAAACAAATTGCTGCTGATTGAGCATATTCTTCCTGTGATTCAGCTTGCCCACAAGCCGAAACAATATCATCGGTACAATATTGTAATGATGCTTGATTTGTAGTATCAATCGGTGCTTGTGCCCCAAAATTCACAATATAAGTTTCGTATCTTTGATTATCTCCAAATCCATTATATTGATATGTCATAAAACCAGAGCCATCAGTAAATAAAATAGCACTACCTTCTGCAACTTTGGTTCCTTCATACGTTTCGTATGTCATATAATCAACCAAATTAATTTTTCCATTTGTTTTCTCTTTTGTCCACTCAGTAAGTGTTTGCGACTTAGTTGGATCTGCAATTGAAGAAATATGAGCATAACGGAAATAATCTACTCTTGGTGTACCTAACGAAACTAAACCATCATTTGTAACCGATAAACAGCAGGCATCAGCAAGACATGTAAATACATATACTTGTTCTGTTTCTAAATCTATTACAGCAGGATAATTAGAAACCATTGCATTTTCATCTGACATATTTTCCTTATACGAAATATTCATTTTAGCATATTTACCATTTGCACTCATTGCTAAATCAAATAAGTCGCCTTTTTCACCAGCATAATAATAACCAGTTGACACAGATCTAAGAATTGCTTCATAATCTACCCACAATTGTTCATATTCAGCATATGCTTTATAGTATTCTTCTATCCATTTATCTGCACTCACTCCTGTATCGTCCCATTCAAATTCACCAGGATATACAGCATCTGTTTTACCACCTTCAACTATAAATTCTGGTGCAATCCAACGAATACTCCAATTCTCCCCTGCAGAAGTACGCTCTATAACAAATGGCAATTCAAATTCAGCAGATTCAACACGATAACGACACAAAATACGATTTCCGTCATCTGTCATTCCGCATGGAGCAATATATTGTGGAATTTGATTGTAAATTGGATCTATTTCTGGTAATGTCATTTTTCCCATTGTATAAAGACCATCCTCTCCTAAAGTGTAAAGATAGATACTTATAGTTGGTGTACCAAATGATACTACCACATATTTACCATCATTTGATATACAACGAGCTGCAGAATATGCTTTTTCTGCTCTCGACAAACCATCAGGATGAGGCAACACATCAAATCCATCAACTTCTGTCCAAATAGTAGCCTGTCTCTTCCAATCTACAGCAAGTTGACCTTTATCATTCATATCCCAAACAAAACAACCACCATCATCAAGGTTTTCACCTTCTAACGTAAATGATTCTTTTGATTCAACATTGAAATAAGAAACATAATCATCCATATTTCCAGCCAAATACTTTCCATTTGGCGATATCACAGAAAATGTACCTCCGTCAAGAAGAACATCTATTGTTTGCGCATTCAATCCCAATGCTAATACGCAAAACACAAAAAGTAATAATTTTCTCATAACTATTAATATTTTAAGTTAGACATAAAAAAAGCGAGAACTTAACTTTCTCGCTAATTGTAGGTATTTGGCGTGACCTTGGTTATACGAATAAGTGAAGTTCACGCTACTATATACGTGAACATTTTTCAACTTATTCTTCCATAACCTTAAAATCGCCAAATTTTACAATTAGAAAGAACAAAGCAAAAATGCTTTAACAAAACAACCTGAGAACGCTACTCAGTGTATTCATACCACAAAGGTAGAAATTATTTTTCAAACACACAAGCGTTTCAATCAAAAAATATCACACCCAAAACTAACTACTCCTTTAACACAAAAATAAACATAAAAACACAGAAGCCTTGCTCACGCAAGACTTCTGCCACATTATTTATAATCTATAATCTATGAAAAAACTTCTTTTATTAAAGTCAATGGTCAATGGTCAATAATCCCATTCGGATTTAATTTTTTTTTTCAATAATCGGACTCGCTTTGCTCGTTAGGACGCAGCGCGCTGCATCCCTACTTTTGTGATACAAATATACGACATTTTGGTTAAAGTGTAATCAGCTTTTGAAATTTTAACGTTAATTTAACATTATCGGAGTGTATTTTTAACAAACAGAGGGATTTATTTAACATTGTGAATGTATTTTATTAACAATATTAACTATTAAATGAAACATCTATTAACTATTGTAATAGATTTTTCACGCTGTTTGTGGCTTAATTGTTGTTTGTTTAGAAAAAAATGGTTAACTTTGCAATGAAAAGTTGAGAATTGAGAATTGAGAGAACCATCCGGCACTATACACTATATATTTATGAAATATATCGCAGACTTATTGCCTACGTTTCCACTGACTGATCCGATAGCTATATTTTTGTTGGTTATCGTGATAATTCTGTGTGCTCCTATATTAAATAGGTTCAAAATTCCACATATTATCGGATTGATTTTGGCGGGTACATTGTTTGGTCCCCATGGATTGAATATATTGTCGAACGATGCAAGTTTTGAGTTGTTTGGTAAAGTGGGTATCTTGTATATCATGTTCCAAGCAGGGTTAGAGATAGACCTTAACACGTTCAAACAAAATAGCACAAAGAGTATTCTTTTCGGTATATACACGTTTGTACTGCCAATGGCATTTGGTATCATTACGGGCATGTGGCTATTGGATATGGACTTCACGAGGGCTACCCTACTTGCGAGTATGTATGCCTCACACACGTTGATAGCCTACCCTATCGTGAGCAAAATGGGTATTGCAAAGAATCGCGCTGTCAGTATCACTATTGCAGGAACAATCATCACTGTTACTGCTTCATTGCTTATATTGGCTGTGATAGTTGCCGCCACACAAGGAGAAATGAATGCAGGTTATTGGACTAAATTCGGAGTATCTACCCTCGTGTTCTGCGCAATAGTTTTTGGTCTGCTACCTCGATTGTCTAAATATTTCCTCCGTAGATTTAATGATAGCGTGGCACAATACATCTTCGTGATGGTGATTATCTTCTTTGCTTCGCTATTGGCTCAAGCATCAGGATTGGAGGGAATTCTTGGCGCATTCTTCGCTGGATTGATACTTAATAGACTGATACCAAGCGTATCGCCTTTGATGAATCGCATTGAATTTGTAGGTAATGCTATATTCATCCCATTCTTCCTGCTCAGCATCGGTATGCAAATTGATTTGAGGGCTTTTGTTACAAGTATAGAATCGGTGAAAGTGGCAATAGTGATGACCGTAGTTGCAACTGCTACAAAATGGATGGCAGCAAAATTATCGCAAGTTACTTCGAGGTTGAGTTCGGTTGAAGGGGACTTGATATTCGGTCTGAGCAATGGACAAGCAGCTGCAACTTTGGCGGCAGTAATGATTGGTTACAATATTGGATTATTGGACGAAAATGTGTTGAATGGCACTATCGTGATGATTCTCGTAACATGCACTATTTCATCAATCGCCACTGAACGTGCTGCCCGTAAAATTGCAATTGAAGAGATACAACAAAACGAGCAACGTCAGAAACTCGGCACTGAGCGCATACTTATACCTATTTCAAACCCACAAACAATGCCTCAGTTGCTCGATATTAGTAACTTAGTGAAACAACGCAACAATAAAACTCTCTTTGCTCTTAAAATCAATAACGACCCAGAAGATACAGCAGGGGCAAAATTGATGGAGAGTGCTGCCAAATTGGCTTCGGCTACCGACAACAAATTGGTGCAAATAATGAAGTGTGATTTGAACATTGCAAACTGTATCATCGACACCGTACATGCCAACAAAATTACCGACCTCATCGTAGGTATTCACCACAAAGCCAATATCGTAGATACGTTCCTCGGAGGCACAATTACTTCATTGATAAACAGTTCGTCTAATCAAAACTTAATAATTTACGGTCCTAAAAAGCCTATCAATTCAGTGAAACGATTGGTAGTTGCAGTGCCTCAAATGGCTGAATTAGAGGTTGGTTTTGATATTTGGTTCGACCGCATCAAGAATATCGCATCGCAATTGAGTATTCCTGTGGTATTTTATGCCAATAAAGTTACTACCGCTGCATTGAAAAAACAGTGCGAAATACATTCATCGCTCAATGTTTCGTTCCGCGAATTGGCATCATGGGAAGACTTCTTGATTATATCAAAACACATCAAACATGGCGATACACTAATCGTAATTACTGCCCGCAAGGCTACCCTCTCATACAACAATCTATTCGAGAAAATACCTTATTATCTCAATAAATACTTCGCAGACAACAACTTCTTGTTGATATACCCACGCCAAACAGCACCAGACGGAACTGATAACGATATTTATAATCCACTGAAGATAAGTTGAGAGTTGAGAATTGAGAATTAAAAGTTATATTTTACGCACAAAAAGGCATAATAATCATAATAACAAAATTTTTATTTATATTTAGAAGACAGAATAACATAATATTTAAAAGACAGAATAACATAATAACAAAATTATTAATTATATTTTTATGTTCTTATGTTATTATCATCTTCTAAAAAATGTCCTTCTGTTCTTCTGTCTTTTAATAATCATGAATAACAGACGACAAACCAAAGAGATTTGTGTTGGTAATCTACGTATTGGGGGCAACAATCCGATACGCATACAGACAATGGCTAACACCGACACTAACGATATCGAAGCCTCTGTGGCACAAGCAAAACGCTGTCTCGAGGCAGGCACAGAACTACTCCGCTACACCACTCAAGGCACTAAAGAGGCTGAAAATCTCGGCAAAATCAAAGAGGCATTACGTGCAGAAGGTATCGATTTGCCCCTTGTAGCCGATATTCATTTCAATGCCAATGTAGCCGAAGTAGCAGCCAATTTAGTTGAGAAAGTGCGTATCAATCCTGGCAATTTCGTTACAGGCAAACATGGCGATTACACTGATAAAGAGTGGGATGACGAACTCCACCGTATTCGTGAAAAACTTCATACCCTACTCTCTATCTGCAAAGATAAAGGCACTGCAATCCGCATAGGTGTCAATCATGGTTCTTTGTCGCCTCGCATCATGAGCCGATATGGCAATACCCCTCTCGGATTGGCTACTTCGTGCATGGAGTTCATCGAACTCTGCGAGCAAGAAGGGTTCACTAACTTGATTCTTTCGGTAAAAGCATCCAACACTCGTGTGATGATTTATGCCGTGCGTATGTTAGTGCAAATGATGGATGCCAAAGGCAAAAACTATCCACTGCATCTTGGTGTAACAGAGGCAGGCAGTGATGACGAAGGACGTATAAAATCGGCAGTAGGTATCGGCACTTTGCTTACTGAT
>JAEIGA010017511.1_pt1 | contig 10919 bp, 5 predicted proteins | sample 9270691 | NCBI WGS metagenome assembly JAEIGA01 (sample SAMN17057246, study PRJNA624740) | gut metagenome | biome: biome; isolation source: fecal sample | host: Bos grunniens | place: China: Xizang | collected 2019 | reverse complement strand
CGTCGTAAACGTATTAAATTGAATCGTTTGAGAAAGAAATGTCAAACGATGATGGACTTCCGTACCAAAGCGGAATCTATCGTTACGACCATCAACAACCAACTCCAAATGCACTATGCACCTATGCAGACATTGCCTGCATATTTCAGAGACCTTTTCAGGAAAATTCTCCTATGGGTTCATTCTTTGATTAGGGAAATTGTAATAACCGAGCAAACGAAATGTGTTCGTCGCATAAGCAGACTCTATGGTTATTGAGTTCAATGTCTCAGACTTCAATTAGGAAGTCTGAGCATCTTTCTTAAAATTAATATCCACAGAATCAGGACCTTTAAAAGTCTCCCAGTCCCAATTTGTATTATCTATCAAATATCAAAACTACGATTAAACTCCTTTTCTGTCTTCGTTAGAAGAAGATTTTCCAATGCTTCAACATTTTCCTTATTTTCTTCTCCTGCCATTTTTGCTCGCTTCTGAGCCCAAGCCCTTAAGGCCTTAATCTGTTCATCCATAGTACTGGATAGAGGGATGGTTGTGGAGATAGCATCCAAAAGATGCTTAATCATCAGTTTGGGTTCATTACTATTTTCGACATAAGCCGTAAACATCGCTTCCTTGATACACTCTTCAATTTCTGCACCATTGAAACCAACGGTCTCTTTGGCCAAACGATCCAGGGAGAAGTCATTAGGATTCTGTCCTCGTTTCTTTAGGTGAATGTTGAAAATTGTTTTTCGTTCCTCTTCTGTTGGAAGATCAACAAAAAATATCTCATCAAAACGCCCCTTACGTAAGAGTTCGGGAGGAAGAAGAGATATATTATTGGCGGTTGCAACCACAAATACAGGTCTAGTTTTCTCTTGCATCCATGTTAAAATAGTAGAAAAGATTCTTGATGTGGTTCCACCATCAGACATTCCACTTGACTGTACACCACTAAGACCTTTTTCTATTTCATCTATCCATAACACACAAGGAGCAATCGCTTCTGCAGTCATAATAGCGCGACGGATATTCTCTTCGCTACTTCCTACAATGCCCTGAAAAACTTTACCGATGTCCAAACGCAGAAGAGGCATGTTCCAATATGAAGAAATACATTTTGTCGTCAAACTTTTACCACAGCCAGGCACACCCAATAAAAGTAATCCCTTGGGCTCTGACAAATGCCACAATTGTGCCTTAAAGTCATATGCAAGACGACGTTTTTCTAGCCATGTTTTCAAATTTGCCATACCACCGATAGCTTGCATATTTTCATCAACTTTAATATAATCAAGCAAGCCACTCTTCTTAATAATTTGTTCCTTTTCTTTAGAAACTATTGCTGGCGCTGAATCGTCAAAATTAGATTTAACGGCGGCTAAGCAAAATGCAAGATCTGCTTCCATTACAGTCATACCAAGAGCGGAGTCTATCAACTTCTTTTTAAGATTGTCATCAACCGACTTATTGCTGCTTAGGCAAACATTCTCTAATACAATCTGTAATTCGTCACGATTAGGAAGGTCGCAATTAACAACAGTTATATATTTCTCTAATTCAACCGGCAAAGTTAAAATAGGAGAAATGATGATAATGTGCTTATGGTAATAACGCAGCTTCTCGGCTAACTTACGTAGTCTAATCTTAACTTCCTTTTCCTCCATGTATTCATGGAAATCCTCTAATATATACACATCAAAGGAATCATCGTTAGTACGTGACTCAATATATTTTAAGAGTTCAGTTGGTTCTTCCATGTCCTCAAATTTAGACACCTTCTTTGTATCAGAAATAGGACATTGAGACAAGCCATCAATGAAGTTCCAATAGTATAATGTATAATCAGAACTAGTTTCTCGAATGATATTACAAACTTGCTGAATGGTTTTCGTATATTCAAAAGAAGTTAGATATATAACAGGATAGTAAGCTCGGAGCATATCCTTTAAAGGAGAAAGACTATTCATATGGTTAGTGTTTAATATTGACTACATGATTATTGGTATCGCGCATAACTTTGTGACGATATTTAGAAGGAATTTCTTTGCGAGTCATTACTCGTGAGGAACTAAAATTCTCATCAATATCATCCATTGAAGCATGCGCACGTTTATTAACATCTTCTGGTAAATAGTCAGAATCACTAATGATTGTACCATCGTAGAGAATAGTAAACTTTATTTGTCCAACTGGTTCATCTTCATTTTTGATATTACTACGACCAACCATAAAGAAACTTACCTTTTCAGTATCATTTGGAACAAAAGTTGGATTCGACTTATATGTAAATCCATGCTTTTTAAAAGCAGTTATGGTTACAATCTGAGAATACTCAACATTGAGAGTATTGTATTCCTCCTGGAGCTTCTTAACGAATTCTTCAGTCTGCCCCAAATAGTATGTATTATAAGTTACGGTCGAACCCTCAACTTTGATAGCATACTCGTAACCAAATGACACCCCAATACCAATATCAGTAACTAGCGTAGCGCCATTCTCTACCCGATATTTCCAGCCCAACTTCTCACAAGCAGTTATAAGACAGTCTTGCCTCATAACTGCATTATTCCGAACAAATTTCGAAGATTCAAAACGTGACATATTTATTTTTTGAATTTTTTCTTGAATACCTTTGATGGCTCAGGTCTTAATGTCTTGATTTTACTGAGTGCTGCAACGAGATCCGCACGATTCGGGTCAGACGACATTTCTGGGAACTCATTATCCAAAGTATTCAAGCGACTTTGAATAGATTTTTTCTTTTCAAATGAAGCCAGAGAATTCCCTAAATCCTTCGCTTCTTTGAGAAGTTTCAGAATTTCATTTTTAAAAAAGGACATTCTAAAATATTTTACGTTTTCTTCCTTCGTCTGCAAAATCTCTTCATATTTATCATCCAGAGCTTGAACTCCTTGACCAATAAAAGGCTTTAATTTACTGAAGTTATACATGTTCAAGGTCTTCAACAAAGATTTATCTATAATCTGGTCAAGTGAGCACAATCTATTCAAATCCTCTATAGCCTGATTAAAATATTTCTGTGCAAAATGCATCAACAAAGTATGGTACTCAGCATCATCATCTTTATTCCAAACAAGTTTGGTCATATCCTCCTGACGATAGCTCTGCATTCCTTGAGATACATAGAACGACAGGATGTTATAACTTCCCGTGTAGTATAAGTTCAAATCATCTTGTCTAAGCCAAACCCGTTTGTAATGGAATACAGGAGTTTGAGCAATATAGAAATTGTGGTACTTCTTTTCAAGTTCAAGAAGTTGCTCGTAGGGTTCTGGTTCTGCCATTACGAGGCCATCCTTTTCCGGAAGCGAGAATGTAACAAACACACGTCCGCCTTTTTTTAAGTAACTTTCAATAAAGGGAATTCGCTTGAATGTTGCACGTTTAATCCAAGGACTAATAATCCACAACTCACCCTTAGTTTCTTCAAAAAGACGCTTCAATTCTATTTCAAATTCTATTGAGTTAAAATGACGCTTTGATTCGAGAAGTTCGTTCTTGATCTCCTCAGCTTTGTTTTCATCATTATCAGCAATTGCTTGGTCAATTTCATCCTGCTTTATTATCAATTCTTGCTCAGCAACAATCTGTGCCTCATTCTTAGATTCGTTGGTTGGAAGAACAGGAGACTCGTCTGAAGCGCTTTCACGAATTAACTTATCAAGGATATATTGTTTCTGGCTATCTAATTTGCTTAACGCATTTGAAAGCTCGTCAATAATTTTTCCACTCTTATCATCATACACAAGAATGCGATAATCATTTGTTTTGAAATTCTCCAACAAAACCACCCACACCTTTCCAACAAAACCTTCTGGGCATCCTTCGGGAGCACAAGATTGGAGAATATAATTCTTCTTAGGATAGTGTATTTCGGGAGCTTGAAGTTCGGCTATCGGCTTAACATCCTCAATATTATTGGGGAGGTTGTCTCTCTTGAATGATGTTTGCTTTTCGCTCACCAAACTACCAAAAATATTTTTTGCATTTTCGTGGACATCTGCGATAGCATCAATGTACAACTCAAAAGAACGAGTGTAGGTAGAGAATTTAACACCATTTGCAGCATATTTTTTCCCCAATTCAGTTAGCCAATAAACACTTTCATCTCCTTCAAGCATTTGATCCTTTCTCAATTCTTTGATTGCAGACATTAAAATATGTTTCTCTGCAGGATCACGTTCAATGTCAAATCCCAAAATGGCACCTATCTTGGACAGTGACATTTGTTCTACTTGAAGAAGTTTACAAATAACATCATCAAACAAAGTAAACTTTACAGGTTGAGAACACTCACCTTTGAATTTCACAACGGTATAATGCCAATCAAAATCAGTAAAGCCTATAATACGCTCAACCAATTTTTTCTTTTTATTTGCAGCTTCTATAAGCTTCAACTCAAGAGGGACATTCTCAACAGTCTTCAGTATCTTCTTATCTTCTTTTTTGGGGGTAGAATCCAAAAGTGCAGTTGCACCCGTTTCAGAAAGGTATGACTCTATATTATTTGTTAGGAACTCTACAACTTCTTCCGAGAGAGACTCCGTAGGGTCTTCCTCGCATTTATAGCCATTGCTATTCAAAAAAGCAGCAATGGTAGAAATGCCAACGTTTAGTTCACGCGAAATTTTAGATAGTCTCTTACTCATAATCAAAGATTTTTAAGTTGTGCTATATCTATACGATGCATCTTTTGAATAGCTTCCGCATACTCGGGTTTATTGGCAAAATGCTTCTCATTACCTATAACAATCAGCAATCGCTTAGCACGCGAAAAACCGACGTTTACACGAGGACACTCACGAGCAAATCCCAAAGCATAAGGATACTTCTCGTTTTTGATAATCTTATCATCAGCTGTCTTCTGACGGTTACTTCGAACTGTAGAGACAATAATGATGTTTCGCTCCATACCTTGGAAACGGTCTACTGTATTGATTCGGAAAGGAACTTGATACTCATTCTCATACTTATGCAACTCAAAGTTGCGCCATTCCTTCTTCGTGAAGGTGGGATATAAAGCATTACGGATTGCGGTCATTTGCGTCATATAATATGTAATGACACCTATTTCCTTATCTTCATCTTTCTTGCAGCTATCAAAATAATCCTTGAAACCATCCGCATGAGTTAAAGCCTTGAGCATAATTTTTATAGCTTCCACTTCACCCATATTTTGGTAAGAATGGTTTTTGTGAGGGTCTTCTTCGGGTGTATCAACATTCACCCAGATAGCATGATAGTCTGGGGATATAAATGGTGCTAAACTCAAGCCGTGCCATCTACTTGCCTTAACAGTAAAATCAGGAATATCCATTTTATCTTTAATGCCACATTGCAAGCCATTTTCCAATTCTTCTTGATCTAGATAAAACTGCGAAATGCACTTCATAATTTGTTCATGCATACGGAACTGCGTATCGAGACTAGCCACAACAGAACGTGGGGCATTAATGAATAACTTCTCAAATTGTGATGTTTTGTAGTCAGTCTTCGTCCAATCCTCAACTAGTTTCTTCGCACCGACCGCTTCAAGAGCCTCAGTAAATTCATTTTCGTCAATCATCGGAGGTAGCTGTTTATGATCGCCAATGACAACCACCCTCTTGCCCAATGTTAACGGAAGAACTAATTCTGGAGGAGTTGCCTTGCTGGCCTCATCCATGATTACCAAATCAAAGATGGGGTCACCCTGAATTTCCTTGTCCTTTAAGAACATGGATTGATATGTTTCGCTAAAGTTTCTACTACCACATTCACTACATGTGGCAGCAAAGACGTTCACTTGCTTCAAATATTCTGATGCAAACATGGTTTTCACAAGCGAGTTACTTTCCGCAAGACCTTGAGACCATTTTTCTACAATAGAACTAAAACGCTCATCTGTACTACTGTTATTTACAATACTTGAAATCCACTGGCATACAGCATTGTCAGCATTGTTGCGCTCATCTTCAGAACCAATGCGTGCCGCCAACCAGTCTTTGATTCGTTTGTCGGAATATATTTTACCTTCGTCCTCAAACTTCTCAATATTACCTATACGAATTGGGCGCACCATTTTTTTACCCTTAAGACGCTCAAGCGCATTGTCCACAGCCAAGTTCGTCTGGGAAGTAATTAAAATCTTCGAAGCCGGATTACGGAGAAGCGTTTGCCAGATGATTTCAGCAATAACGGTTGTCTTACCAGTACCCGGAGGCCCCTGGATAATTGCAATATCAGGAGAAATTAATGCCTTAGCTACAGCATCTAATTGCCTTGGTTGATCACGCAAGAGCGGTTCATTCAGATTACTTAGGATCTTTTCCTTTTCTTCTTCTATATTTGCCTGTGAAAGTCGTGCAGTATTCGGATCAAATAGGAAATTTGACAAATTGACATTGGCAGGATAACCAGCGTTTTCTGGATCGGTAACTTTCCTCATCGCCTTTATCATTCGACCAATATTAGTTAACTCGCCGGGGAATATAGGTTTTATGAAGCCCTCTTTTAATTTAGAAAGATCCTCGCGCTCTAAAAGATCCTCAAAACCAGGTTGCAAGCGGAACTTGAACTTTTCTCGCTCCTTACGAACTAAAGTACCAATTGAGATACCATCTTTAAAGACAGCATCGTCACCATATTTCTTGATAGCATCATTGTAAGCTTTACACTGCTCTTTAGTCAAGTAAATAAAAAGTGCCTGACGAATATTATGCGAAACCTCCTTTTCACGCTCGGCCTCTAACTGAATGTTTTTCGTAAACTGGAAAGAAGTAGAACCTTCTTCATTTTCGAATGATAATTCAAGAGCTCCACCAATTTCCTCACATATCTTCTGAAGATTATCAACAAAAATATCTCGTTCCTCCTCAGAGTTATAAGTAAAATTGAACAATGTCCGCGAATAATTCTTTATAGAGTCATATGAGACTCGATCATAATCACGTCTGCGCAACTCATTTTGAATTTTTTGTATAGCTTCGCGGCGTTCTACGGCTAAATTCTCCTTTAACTTAAGGAAATATATTGGGCGATATGCTTTTTCCTCAATGGACGCCCCCTTTATACCCTGAACTTCGTGAATTAGATCTTCATATTCGGACTGAGTAGTTGCATCAATGATTAACTCAGATTTATCTAGCGAGAATATACGTGAACCCTCATTGTCAACAGATGACTTGTAGTCGCGAAGAACATCAATATCCACTTCAGGAGTAGGCAACTCAAATATATATCGAGTTGGAAGCATTTTAAAAGTATTGTCAGACAAAGTACCCTGAATAACTTCTTGTAATTTCTTAGCCTGATCTATACGAATGTTATCTGCGCAATATCTGCCGTCTTCGATATACAAACCCTCAATAGGCTGAGTAGCCTTTTTCCTAGAACCAAACGAGAATACATTTTTGACATTGCGCAAGCCTAGACTAGAAAAAGCATCAGCTCGTATGAATGAGTTAACCTCTATAGCAATCTGTTTTCCGTTTGGAGAAATGCCAACTTTTGTACGATCCAAAGAAAGACCTAAGTTAATGATAGCATCTTTTACTTTAGAAAGGTCAATACGTTCATCATTATCAACATCAAATGACACCTTTAGATGTATACTTGAATCTTTTTTAATAGTAAGAGACTCACCATAACGACGTTCAGCAACTTTTAGTACATAAGGAATATCCTTCTCAGAACAATTTATTCTACCATCTCCACCAATGGACATAGTAATCTTATAATCAGACTCAAGATACTGTCGAATATCATCATATATCTCGCTAATATTTTCCTCACTTGCCTGATTGAAAGTAAATTCACCTGATATAGAATAAACCGGTTGCGGGTCCAACTCATAAAAGAACTCTAATGCAAGTGACTCAAGATTATCTCTTTCCGTTTGGCTCAATTCCCGGAAAGAAGGAAATTCAATAAAGGCATTTTCATCGTTTACGCCATAATCATCCAACTCATCATCAAAGAACTTCTCCAACTCTTTCTCAAATGCCTTACTTAGTTCCTTTTCATTGATATGTATATCAATATAAGAAGGGCGCTCTCCCCCTACATAATCTTCTTGATATGGTTTGCTGATTTTTTTGATTTTCCAAACTTGTTCTTTCTCCTTTACAAGTTTTTTTAATGCAGTGACATAACTTTTCCAAATGGTCTTATCCTTCTCCTTATTCAATTCAACAATTGGCAAACTAAGAGACTCCACATGTTTGTATAAGCGTTGAAACTCTTGAGAAGTAGAACCCTCACGCTGCGAGTAAGTCACAACATGTATATTACATTTAACTGCGTAAACCTCACTATCTGGTACCTTTATAAAAGGCACCTCCTTAGATTTGCTTACAAAATAAGAATAAAGGGTGGTAAAATCATCAACTCGAAGCTGACCTAAAGACGCTCTGAAAACCACTGCCTTTTCCTCATTCACTTGAATAAATATAGAGTGATGAGAGCGATTGTTTTTAACATCAGCCTTAGCCTTTTGAAAATAGCACATCTTAGGGCCATTAGTCAAAACGGACCTAAGCTCTACAAAACGCAAAGTATTATTTGCATTATTATCCCACTTATCTGCAATATCATCATGAAATCGCAAATAAATGTCAACCCAGGAAGTTTCGGCATCTTCAAAACTCACAGGCAAAAAACTACGAGAAAATTCGTTAGCCATATAATAAATTCATTTCAAGTATACAATACTAATTTTTCTGTCATACATATTAAGTTGGATACGCTCAATGTCATGTCCATCATGCAGAAACAAAATTCCATAATCTTCAAAGGAATTTCCAAGTAAATCACAGCCATAACCTCTAAGTTCCACTAATCCATCCTCTGCACTAATTATCTTCATCTTTTTGGGTGACATTTGAATATTGTTTTGCCAAAATGGATGAACCCCATCAAGATTATAGATAGTCACAGTATAACCAATATCACCTTCGATATCCTTACGAAATTCTATACGGCGATGACAACCTAGATTATGCCCCGAAATAGCCTTACCATTTTCAAATCTAACATGATCTGAAGAGTCAAAATTTAGGATATCATCTATAGGATTATTATCTCCTTCAATCAAATATTTAAACAATCTGCCTTCCATAAAAAATATAGATGTCATAGAAGTAAGCCCACTCAATATACTTCAAACATAAAGCATCAAAAATTTCTGCAAAATTACTAAAAAAATATGAAAAATCCAAAATTTTAAGCCACAAAATTACAATTTCTTCATTTTTGATAAAACACGATACACTTTTGATGGAATTTATGCTTCCCAACATATCAAAATCACGCCAGAGTTAGTAATGCACCGTAGTAGCGGCCTACTCTACTCTGGAGAAAATCATAGAGACCTACCCACAATTATCTATTGAGTGGGTGCTTTTCGGAAGAGGCGAAATGCTCCTCACTGAGGAACAGGTCAATTTTGCAGCTTTCAAGGTGGAGAATGATGAACTCAAAATGCAGGTCAAAGAACAGCAAGAACAAATCAAAAAACTCGAAGCACAGGTAGAAGTGCTTATGAAGACGATTCACGGCAAGATGGAGGGATAACTCACATTTTATATTTCGTGCGCTCACACGCAAGAAAAAGGGGCAACTAGAGGAAGGAAACCGCTGTAGTCATCTGCGGTTTTCTTATATAAGAGTACTTTATAAGGATACACAAATCGTCATAGGGACTTTTAAGCGCTTGGAAAAAAGTGTAATTTTTTTGGACGAATTATTTGTGTATATCAGAAATTTATAGTACCTTTGCGGCAGAAAAATCGTCATCAAAATCGAACCTCAAACCGGTGCAAAATCGAACCTGAAATCGGACCTAAAATCGGTACACGAAAGCGAGCCGAAAAAGGGAAGATTCCGATGAAGATGACATTAGAGCAACATATATTAACTTGTATTTGACTATTACTTAGCAGATTACAAGCTTTGAATATTGATTTTCGGTGCGGGGGTCACACCATTACGGATGAAAATCGGGGGTTTTCTTACGTAAATCGCTGGTTCGAGTCCGGCCAGTGGCTCAAAAAGAAAGAAGAGGGTTTTTGCCCTCTTCTTCTTTTTTGTGCTCACTGTCCACAGGACTTTGAACCGATAAAGGGGTCCCCTAAACGCTCGTGGCGTTTTGGGGAAGAGTGAAGGTTAGTTGCAGCGAACCCACTTGCATAGCAAGTCAATGGGCCAAACTAACCAGAGCGGAATTCGAGTTCCCCCAGTGGCTCAAAATAAACACACCAATCATCTGAATAATTTGCAAAATTTCGGATATAAAAAAGGAGAATAGCAGCCGCAAAGCGGCTATTTCTTTTATCCCATAATCATGTAAAATCACCATGATGGGTTAGTTATTTCACAATTTTTGCGCTGTTTCAATAGGTTTGTGAAATAGCGCAAAATTGTTCCTCGACACATAATTGCATATGGTAAAGTGATTTTGTGCATAAAGGCAAGATCAAAAAAAAGAGCAAGCCATCTCCTGACTTGCTCCGAGTGTTGCATTATTGAATCAAAGTAAGGTGTAAAGTGTAAAGGCAGGGGTTGTTTTAGAGATAACGCTTGATCTGCGCCAAGTGGTGAGACAGTTTGCCATTGGCAAGGCGGATACCCATATCCTCTATCTTAGCCACATGCACCCAACCTGCACAATGAATCACCTCCGTCGGACTAATCAACATACCCACATGCGTTATCCTCGTGGCATTAGGATCGCGGTCCGCATGGTCAAAGAACACCAAGTCACCTGGCTGCGCCTCCGCCAAAGATTTTACCACCTTACCCTGCGTCACCTGCTCGCGCGCATTGCGCAAGAGATAAATACCAAAAGCACTATACACCGTCTGCGTGAATCCCGAACAATCATAACCCATCATGTTCTTTCCTCCCCAAAGGTAAGAGACATTCTTGAGCGATTG
>JAEIGA010017510.1_pt1 | contig 10920 bp, 6 predicted proteins | sample 9270691 | NCBI WGS metagenome assembly JAEIGA01 (sample SAMN17057246, study PRJNA624740) | gut metagenome | biome: biome; isolation source: fecal sample | host: Bos grunniens | place: China: Xizang | collected 2019 | reverse complement strand
GGCCATCTGGCGTTCGCTGACAGTCCATGAACGGTCGGTGCTAAGTACTTTTCCGTAGTTCTCTCCTACGTATGCCGCCCAGTTCTTTGCATAGATGAAGTCGGCTCCTTCAAAAGCCTTCATCTGGTCGTATTCAACTCGTGCGTTGCCAACAAACTCCTGAGCCAGCTCATATCCTTTAGGGTGAGTTATCACAAACTCGTAGTCTGTAGCATTCATCCATTCGGCAAAGGAATTAGGGACTGCTTGCGGCAGCGCCTTCGGGTGCGGCGCCCATGTAAGTACGACTTTCGGGCGTTCCTTTTTCTTGTATTCTTCAATAGTTATAAGGTCGGCAAAACTCTGAAGAGGGTGGCGCGTGGCAGCTTCCATAGAGAAAACTGGCTTGCCGGAATATTTGATGAACTGGTTGAGGATAACCTCGTTATAGTCATCTTCCTTGCTTTCGAAGCGTGCGAATGAGCGTACACCTATTACATCGCAATAGCTTCCCATTACAGGTATTGCTTCGAGTATATGTTCCGGCTTGTCACCGTCCATTATGACACCTCTTTCTGTCTCAAGTTTCCATGCACCTTGGTTTATGTCAAGAACAATAACATTCATGCCGAGATTCAAAGCGGCTTTTTGTGTGCTTAGTCTTGTACGGAGGCTGGAATTGAAGAATACCATCATAAGGGTCTTGTTTCTTCCCAATTCGCAGTATTTGTAGCGGTCGGCTTTTATTTCCATAGCCTCTCTGACTGCATCCTTTATATTGCCTATGTCCTTTACAGAAATAAAATTTCTCATTATTTTAATATATATATGGATTGTCCGTTGTCATTTCCTTTAGACCCGGTAGCGGTCTTTTTATTGCCTTTTTTGCATTTCTGTTTTTATCTTTTCTCTCTTCCTTATTCTTATTCCCCCACCATCGCCATTTGTTGAAGTCATGACGCAGTATAATTCCTGCTCCTTGTGTCGTGAGGTTCGTTTTAGAGAAATAACGGTCGTTGGTCTTGCTGTATGCTTTCAGACTTATGGTTCCTTTAGGGTTCATGAGCCATTGCATTTCGAAATCACCGACAAAGCTGCTGCTGGCTATCGGATTCTCCCTGTATCCGAAGTTCCCGTTTATCAGCAACCGGTTGTTAAGCAACCGTCCTGCAAGCATTCCCTCTACCTCCATGCTGTTCCAGCCTTTTTCGCTGGTTGAGAAATTGCCGGAGATATCCCAATTGCTATTGTCGATTATTTGCCCTAACATGTTGTTCAGCTGTCCTGACAGTGTATTTGAAATGAAAGACTCCATTGCTGTCGAAGACTGTGTATTTTCGGCTTGCGTACTGTTATAGTCGTATGTGTAGAACTTGCCTATGCCTAGAAGATAGATGAACTGCATGTTTCTCTGTTCAGGTGTGCTTATTGCGCTGGCAAGTATCTCTTTTTCCTCCTCGTTCCCCTCCGGCAACTCTAGCCCGAAACTCAATGACGGTGACTGCAATGTCCCGTTTATATTCATAAGGCAGTTTACCTTGACACTCTTGCGCCTTGTAACATCGGGAACAAGATCGCTTAGCGATGCTGATGGAACAAGATATTTTGTTCTTAGGTCGAGAGATGCATTGAAAGGGTTGCCGTTGAATTTCAGAGTGCTCCCCTTTATAATGTTGAACTCTTTGGGGAATATGTCCTGTACTGTGAACTTGTATGTTCCGCGTTCAAGGTTGAGGTTGCCTTTCATGCTGAATCCCTCATGCTCGTCGTATATGGCCTGTATCGGGCCATTGCCATACAGGTCTATATAGTCTTCGGACTGCATATTGGTATATACCTTTAGAAGCATCCTTTCGTTTATGTCTATTGAGAAGTCCAGATTAAGCCGTTTTAGGAAACTGTTTGCATCTTTCTCTTTTTCTGTATCGTAACCTCTATGGAGGTTCTCTTTCTTTTTGCTGTCGGTGAAGGTTATGAAGCTGTTGTCCCTGACACTTCCGGTCTCTCCGGAATTGTAAACTATACGTGAATTGGCTTCATTCTCCAGATTTGCTCTCAGGAACAGCCCTTCGTCGTTGCTTGTGAGCCTTGCTGTACCGGTTGCGTGTACTGTTCCGTAGAATGGCATGTCGCTGAAATCATATGTATCGTATATCAGCATGTTGCCGGTAGTGAAACTCAAGTCGCAGGTCCAGTCCGATAGCTTCCGGTGCATTACGGAGCCAGTCATTGTACCTCTGTTGCCATACTTGTCTGTTAGCTGTGCATTGCTGAATGTTATGGCACCGCTGGTAAAACGTACCGAGTCTTCTGTTAACGTATATGCCGTGCTGGTAGCATTTACGTGTGTCGTGCAGTCAAGCGACAAGGCTCCGTATAGGTCTATTTGGCGCCAACTGCCTCTTAGGAATACGTCGCCGTTGCACTTTCCGTCAATGTCTGTCAGGAACGACTTGAGATATTTGTTCAAGAAACCGGCACTTAAATTGTTTGCGTCGATTTTCAATTCAATAGTGTCATTTGCCTGTGAGAGAAAACCGTTAACTCTGGTGGTTCCGTCAGCTTCGTTTATGCTGGTGTCAAGCAGTATGGATTTGGCCCGACCGCCCCATCCAATGTGAACTTTGGCACTTCCCATAGGAGTTGCATTGATGTGGAATCGGCTGATGTCAAAATTGCCGCTTATGTCAGGGTTGTCAAGAGCTCTTGTAATATATGCCTTGCCTGTCGCGTTTCCTTTTAGCGATAATTTGTCAAATTTTATAATATTGAAAATATTAGCGATTTCAATGTTGCTTGTTTCAATATGCAGTATGTCGTTTGTTCCTTTGCCTGCAGTTCCATGTATTCTAATGCTTTGATTGCTGTTGTACAGATTTATGCCTTCAATCTCAATTTTGTCAGAATTTCCGCTGATTCTGCCTGCCGATACGTGCCATAGGCTATCGTCGTGTGTTATGTTGCCGGGGCTTATCGTTGCAGAAATCAATGGCTTGCCCTCCTTGGTAGGGAATATTCTTGTATTGATGTTGAATGAACCTTGAGTCTTGCTCTCTTTTCCTGTATTGTTCCATTTGACGTCGCTTGTTATAAGCTCTTTGGTCAGCATTGAGCGTAATTCTATGGCAATGCTGTCTTTCGAAGAAATATTCTGCTTCTGCTTGTTGTCTGCTGCAATAGGTTTGATTGCTTGTAGGTCAACTTCTATTTTGTCATTATCAGAACGTCCGGCAATGTCTATTGAACTGAATTGGTTCTTGGCAATGACTGCGTTGTTGATTCTTGCATTGAGTTCGAATATTCCTCTAGCCTCATCGCATTTGCCTACAACTGCGGAGGGTTCATAAATAGTTGCCGGCAGATCAATAATACCGTTCAGGACTTCTGTTTGCTTGATGTTGAAGTTGAAAGAAAAGTTGTTGCTGCCCAATGCTCCTCCTTTTGTCTCATTTCCGGTCGGGAGATGTCTGGAAACAATGTTGTTGAGACTGCTCAGGAGTGTCTTGTACTCGAATTTGCCCATGACATTGCAATCAGCAATGTCTGAATTGAGAAGGAGTATATGCTTGTCGTCGGATTTGTCGTCGTTAATATGTATATTGCGTATCTCTCTCTTGCTGTGTCCGTTGTTAATTATTATGTTGTGGATTTTGATATTTGTCAGTGATTTGTCGTCATGTATGTTCTGCTCACAATTCATGGCGAATGAGTATAGATTGTCATGGCTGTTTAGCAGATTCAGTTTATGCGGCCTTATAGAATCTACTCTCAGGATAATGTTTGCTCTTTGTTCGCTCTTTGGCCTGTAGCTTAGCGTAAGAGTGCTCTTCAAGTTCGGGTCATTCGTTGAAATGTGTGCTTTGATGCAACTTTCGTCAATGCTTGATGTAAAATCTATAGGGGCATACGTGTATCCGTTGGCCTTCAGTTTAGTGACGGAACCTCCTATTTCTGTCGTTTTTCCCCAATTTGATGAATTGCTGCTGATTTTGGCATTTACGTTGCAATTCTCTAGTTCATGTATGCCGGTTAATCTTTCTAATTGCAGGTCTTCTCCATCGGCAATAATCAGGAATTCTCTTTCCTTGTTGATGGATATTTCTGCATTCAGTTTTCCTGCCTGACTTGAAATATGGCATTTGCCTCTTAATGCTCCTTGGACAATATGTGCATTTCCTGTGATACTGCTGTTGCCAAGCAATTCCAATTTTGAAATAGTGCTGTCGTCAATGTAGGCTTTGAATATGTTGTAGCCGTTTTCTGAGATTAATGCTTCTTTTACATCCAAAGAGCATTCACGAGTCTTGCCGTAAATGGATTTTATGTTGGCATTAGCATGGATAAATATGTCATTGTCAATGGTTCTTGAAATAATTTCAGCCTTGCAAATCTCGCTGTTCATGAATCCCGTGATGCTGAAGGCGATGTCAGGCAGGCTTGTGTGCGGATTGTCTAATAGCGGCTTTATGTCATTGATGGATAATTTGTTGCTTTTAAGGTTTCCTTCAAAAGCAGGAATTCCATAAGGATTCTTGTCTGCCCTAACAATAAGTTTTTCGGCTGCAATCTCGCTTTCGGACATGGTTATCCTCATGTTGTGCAGTTCGATTTCTTCATTTGTGGCAATGGCTTTAACCCTCAGCTTTTTGAGGATAAGCCCGCTTTTCTCTTTTCCGCTAAGAGAACGTATCATGATATCCGCATGTTCGCTGTCAATACTTTTGATTGAGATATTGCATCCTAAGCTGTCGATTGCGATATGGTTCTTGTCAAATGCTGCGGATATTTTATCAGTGTCCAGGATGTCGTAGCTGAACTTGCCGCCATAGGCAAGGAACTGGTTTATGCGCAGTATCACGTTCTGCTTGTTGCTGCTTTCTTCTTTTCCAAGGTTGTCTATTATGAACTGGATGTTCAGCGGCTCATCCTTTGTCTTTCGGCTTATCCTGATATCCGGATTTACAAAAGCCAATGTATTTATCTGTACCTCGCCTTTCATCGCCTTGAAAGGGGATATATGAGCCGTTCCCTCTGCTGTATGAATGATTGTGTCTCCTTCATGGCTCTTTATGAGCAGGTCTCTTATTGTTATTTCGTCGAGGTGCCGTATCCTTAGTCCGCCGATTCTTATGGGAATGTCGTATGCTTTCTCTATTTCCTGTGCTACATAATTGCCCAACCGGCTCTGTATAGAGTCGAGTCTCAGCAGAAGTGACAACAAATATGTCGTTGACAGGATTACTGCCAGAGTTATGAATATGTATTTGACCCCTTTGATAGGTTATTTATTAAACTGTTCCAATCAAATTGCGAATATACTTATTTTCGGGGAAATTACAGCATAAAGAATATTGTTTTATTTTGAATTTGGCTTGCGAAATATTAATTTTGTAAATCTTTAAAAACAGTGGGGAAATGATAGAGACGATTGTTGTACTGTTGTTGTCGGTCTGCTTCTTCATCAATGGGAGAATACGTTCCGACATTGTTGCCTTATGTGCGCTTGTCGCGCTTATTGTTCTTGGCATATTGACACCTGAAGAGGCTCTTACGGGCTTCTCCAATTCTGTTGTGATAATGATGGTTGGCCTTTTTGTAGTCGGAGGCGCGATATTCCAGACCGGTCTTGCAAAAATGATAAGTTCAAGGCTTATGAAATTTGCAGGCAACAGCGAAACAAGGCTGTTCTTTCTGGTAATGGCTGTCACATCGCTCATGGGAGCCTTTGTCAGCAATACCGGAACCGTTGCAATTATGATACCGATAGTTGTAAGCATGGCCATGAGTGTAAAGATGAATCCTGGCCGCTTATTGATGCCCTTGGCTTTTGCGAGCAGCATGAGCGGTATGATGACCCTTATCGGTACTCCGCCGAACCTTGTAATCAATGCTGAGCTTGTCAAGAATGGGTTTGAAGGTCTCGGCTTCTTCACATTCCTTCCGGTAGGCTTGATATGTGCTGTCGTGGGAGCCCTCCTCCTTCTTCCTTTGAGCAGGAAATACCTGTCAAAGCAGGGACCTTTGAGCGGTGCTAGTGCAAGCAGCGGAAAATCGCTCAAGACGTTGGTTAAGGAGTATGGCATAGCTAATAGTCTGCATAGGGTGCAGGTGGTACCCGATTCTCCGGTTGTGGGCAAGATGGTCGGAGAACTCGATATACGCCGCAACTACGGGCTTAATATAATAGAAGTGAGGCATATTGAACATTCCCAGCGTAAACTGTTGAGCAAGAATGTTGTGCAGCAGGCTGCGGATTCCGATACAATATTGCGTGTTGACGATATAATCTACATGTCGGGCAATGAGGAGAATGTAAAGGCTTTTGTTGTCAAGTACGGGCTTGTTATGATAGCCGATGACGGAAATACAGAGAATCGCGGTCTTGATTTCTATGACATCGGGGTTGCCGAGATTGTACTGATGTCAACCTCCTCTGTTGTGAACAAGAGCATACGCGAAGTCGAATTCCGTACAAAGTATAATGTGAGTGTACTTGGCATATGCCGTAAAAACAAGTATATACTTCAGGGTATTGCAGACGAGACAATACATGTCGGCGATGTGCTTCTTGTGCAAGGAGCATGGGATAATATTGCAAATCTGGAGAAGGAAGACAATGAGTGGATTGTTGTCGGGCGCCCTCTGGAGGAGGCTGCAAAGGTAACGCTTGACTATAAGGCTCCTGTAGCTGCGGCAATAATGTTGGGCATGATTGCTGTAATGGTATTCGACTTCATTCCGGTTGCTCCTGTTACTGCAGTAATGGTTGCTGGTCTGCTTATGGTGCTTACCGGTTGCTTCAGGAATGTGGAGGCTGCATACAAGACGATAAATTGGGAGAGCATTGTTCTTATAGCCGCCATGATGCCAATGTCCCTGGCCTTGGAAAAGACCGGTGTGTCGAGTTGGATATCCAATGCTCTCGTTTCTAGCCTCGGCAGTTTCGGCCCGATGATACTTATGGCAGGAATATATTTTACTACTTCGTTCATGACGATGTTCATAAGCAATACGGCTACAGCAGTGCTTATGGCTCCGATTGCAATGAGCAGTGCAATGCAAGTTGGCGTGAATCCTGTTCCTTTCCTGTTTGCAGTGACATTGGGGGCGAGCCTTTGTTTCGCATCTCCGTTCTCAACGCCGCCGAATGCACTCGTCATGCCTGCCGGCCAGTACAGTTTTTCCGATTATGTCAAAGTCGGTCTCCCTTTGCAGGTAGTATTGGGTATTGTTATGATAATGGTCCTGCCTTTATTGTTCCCGTTTTAAATATTATGCCAGAATTGCTTTTTTTTGCTAATAAATAAGTAATTTTGTCAGCAAAAGTTGTATTATGAATTCAGCAGAGGTACAGAAAGCAAAACTTCAGTTTGGAATCATCGGCAATGATTCCGATCTGTTAAGGGCCGTTGATACTGCCATTCAGGTTGCCCATACCGACCTTACAGTTCTTATAACAGGCGAGAGTGGTGTGGGAAAGGAGTTCTTTCCAAAGATAATACATTCGAATAGCGTACGTAAGCATGGCAAATACATAGCTGTAAACTGCGGTGCCATTCCTGAAGGTACAATCGACTCCGAACTGTTCGGACATGTTAAAGGTGCTTTTACCGGCGCTGTAAGTGAACGTAAGGGGTATTTCAGTGAGGCAAACGGCGGTACAATATTCTTGGATGAGGTCGCGGAGCTTCCAATGCCTACGCAGGCAAGGCTGTTGCGTGTACTTGAGAACGGCGAGTTCATTCGTGTAGGCTCGTCCGAAGTGGAAAAGACTGATGTCAGGATTGTTTGTGCTACAAACGTCAATCTGCCAGATGCAATTGCCAATGGGCGTTTCCGTGAAGATCTGTATTATCGTTTGAATACTGTACCGATCAATGTACCTCCATTGCGTAAGAGAGGTGAAGATGTAGTTCTTCTCTTCAAGAAGTTCTGTATGGATTTTGCTGCAAAATACAACGTGCCTAGAATCGAACTGGAAGAGAGCGCAAGAATGGCGCTTGTCAGTTATAGTTGGCCTGGAAATATACGTCAGCTGAAGAATGTGGCAGAGCAGGTCTCTATTCTGGAACTGAGCAGGAGCGTCAATGGTGATGTTATGAGCCGATATCTGCCTGAAGCACCAAAGAACAATCTGCCGATGTTTGCCGGGCAGCAGAACGACAGAAAGACTTTTGAGAGTGAGCGTGAGATATTGTACAGTGTCTTGTTTGATATGAGACGCGATATTACGGAACTTAAGAATCAGATAGAGAACCTGAGATCTGCGGGTAAGGACGCTGCTGAACATGCGCCGTACTATGCATCTCCACAGGAGCAGATAATACATCCGACTTTGCATATACAGGCACAGACTCCTCATTACACTCCGTCAGAGAATCTGGTTGACGAATATGTCGAAGAGGCACTATCCCTCGATGATGTCGAAAAGAGAACAATTCTTATGGCTTTGGAACGCAATAAGGGTAAACGCCGTAATGCGGCAAAAGAACTGAATATATCTGAACGTACATTATATAGAAAGATAAAGGAATATGGCATTGAATGATTTCAATCGTAAAGCAAGATATGTGTTGCCAATGTTTGTGGCTGCACTGTTGTTTTTGGCAGGATGTACCGTAACTTACAAGTTCTCTGGTGCGTCAATTGACTATACAAAAGTAAAGACAATCTCTTTTACTCCATTCCAGAACCGTGCTCCATACCAGTGGGGCCCGATGGCTGCAATGCTCAATGAAACAATTAGCGATGTGTTCGTACAGCAGACAAAGTTGCAGCAGGTTGCAAGAGGGGGAGATTTGCAGTTTGATGGTGAAATCATTGCGTATGACCAGTTCAACAAGTCAATATCTTCAGATGGATATTCAGCGATGATACAGCTGAAGATAACGGTAAACGTGCGGTTTACCAATAACACCAACCATGAAGAAGATTTTGAACGCAAGTTCAGTGCAACACGTGACTTCGATGCTACGCAGACTCTCGACTCGGTGCAGGAAGAGCTTGTGACGCAGATGATCAAGGAGATTGTCGATGCTATCTTCAATGCAGCTGTAGCTAATTGGTAACAGATGGAAAATCTGGCTGTTTACATAGCTCATCCGGAGAGGTTGAATCGTGATACCCTTTACGAACTGCGTCTTATTGTAGGGAAATACCCATATTTCGATACAGCCCGTCTGCTCATGCTTAAGAATTTGTATCTTCTGCATGATATAAATCTTGGCAAGGAGTTGCGCAAGGCTGCATTATATCTGAAAAGCCGGTGGCCTTTGTTTGAGCTTATGTCTGGGTATGGCAGCTTTGAGGCAGCAAGCAATGCTGCTGAAGAAGAAATTCCTGTTGACAGGACTATGATGCTTATAGACGCATTTCTTGACACCTTGCCTCCTGAATCATTCTCGCTTGAGGCTGAAGGAGCAGCTGCGGTGGACTATGTGTCGGCATATCTTAAGGATTCTGTAAAAAAGCAGGAAGCCGGGTCTGTACCTGTTTTGCGCGGTCAGGACCTTATAGATGATTTCTTGTCTGCTGACAATGAACGCATAGTCCTTGATATGCGAGGCGGAACAGAAAATATTCCTATAGAACAGAATGCTGATGTTGTGGGAACTCAAATAGAGTCGTCGTTTTTTACAGAAACACTTGCTAACATTTATATCAAGCAAGGGAAATATGAAAAGGCTCTTGAAATTATTAAACGATTATGTTTGGAATATCCGAATAAAAATCGTTACTTTGCAGACCAAATAAGATTTTTAGAAAAAATAATAAAACATACAAAAAGAAAATAATATGTATTTGCTTTGCGTTTCATTGATTGTGTTGGCTTCAGTGCTGATGTGTCTTATAGTTCTGATACAGAATTCAAAGGGTGGTGGCTTGGCATCTGGCTTTGCTTCTTCTAATCAGATAATGGGTGTAAGAAAGACTACAGACTTCTTGGAGAAGGCTACTTGGACCCTTGCTGCAGTTATGGTTGTCGTGAGCATTCTTGCGGCATATTCTATCCCTTCAAATCGTCAGGTTGAGGTGGGGTATTCTACAGAGCAGGCTATTCCGGCAGTTGAGGAAGATGCTGTTCCTGAGACTCCTGCAGTTCCTGCACCTGAGACACCTGTGCAGTAATAAGGTTATACAGAGACAATATATAGGCCGGTCTTGCTTGCAAGACCGGCCTATATATGTATAAAGCTATTGTGATCTAATCTTTATATATGCAGTTTGTTGTTTAAAGTTTGATGCTAAAAATAAAACAAAAGAAGTGACAGGGAGTACTATTTCAAGAACAGGCAAGCACTCAATGACTGCTTGCCTGTTCTTGAATATTTAAGGTATTATTTTTCTCCCTTTTCTATTTCGTCCTCTACAAGGCGTATTTTCTGAAGAATTACCTGAGCATCCTTTTTCAGTTTCTCGACTTTCTGGCGCATTACATCAACAAGGCTTTCTCCCTTCTTGTTCGAAGCGCTTAGGAAACCTAAGTTGTTCTCGTATGTAGCAATCTCGTTCTTCAATGTTTCGTACTGGCGTATAAGATGGTCGCGTTCGCGTTGCAGGCTATTGCCACCCTTTCCGATGTTATTGCGGAAGTTTGCCAAACGTCGTTCGTTCGCATTTATATGAAGCTGCTCATATATGGCGTTTGTAACCTGTTTGTACTCCTTGTATATCTTGTCCTTTTCCTTGAACGGTACAAAGCCGATACTGTTCCATTCCTGTGCAAGTGCAGTGACAGTTCTTGTCTGTTCATCTGCCGGAAGGGTAGTGTCTATGGCCTTTATCTTTTCTATGATTTCACGTTTGAGTCTTAGGTTCTCCTGTTCTGCATTGCGCTGGCTTGATGTAGCTGCATTGCGTCTCTCGAAGAACTCGTCACATGCTCCTACAAAACGTTTCCATAGTGCTTCGGAATGTTTCTGCGCAACAGGTCCAATCTCT